>Ga0070672_100003083_pt1 | contig 10753 bp, 8 predicted proteins | sample KBSM13metaG_FD_66151 | JGI IMG/M metagenome (GOLD analysis project Ga0070672, IMG submission 66151) | Miscanthus rhizosphere microbial communities from Kellogg Biological Station, Michigan, USA - KBS M1-3 metaG | ecosystem: Host-associated > Plants > Roots > Rhizosphere > Soil ... | reverse complement strand
CTCGAAGGCCATCCGCGTGTCCTCGGCGTTGTGAAAGACCTTCTTGCCCGCGAGCACCTGGGCCGAAAGCTTCTCGCTGCCGACGGCCGGGATGTCCGCGAGCAGCGGCGGCGTCGACGCCGCGAAATCCCGGAGCATCGCCGACAGGTCGTAGACCAGGACGTTGCGGCTCAGCGCCGCCTGCACGAACAGGTGCCCGTCCGGCGCCAGCACCGCCCCGCGCGGGAACGCGCCGACGTCGCCGATCGCCGAGAAGACCTGGGTGGGACGGTTCACGTCGCGCACCTCGACGCGGTTCGAACCGGCCAGCGAAAGGACGGCGAAGTTCCCATAAGGGCTGAACTCGACGTGAACCGGCTGGCTCCGGTCGTCGAGATCGATCCGATTGGCGTAGATCTCTTGCGCGGCCTGCGTGTCGATGACGGCGGCGAGCGGCCGGACCGTCGTGTCGTGTGTGATGTCGCGCCCGTCCCGCAGCTTGCCGCGCAAGACGTTGTCCTTCTTGCCGGGGACCCAGGCCTGCCGGCCGTCGGGCGTCAGCGCGACCGAGAAGAGGTAGTTGGGAAGGCCGCGCGCCCGCTGATCGTTGTCCTCGGTCTCCGTGTCGACCTTCAGCAAGATGCGCGTCGCGACCTTCATCGCCGCCGCGTCGACCTTGACCACCTCGCCGCCGCTGTCCGGCGAGATGAAGCGGGTGACATAGACGTCCTTGCCGTCGTGCGACACGGCCACCCCGCGCGGCCGGGAACCGACGTCCACCTCACCGACGACGGTGCCCGTCCTGGGATCGAGGGCGAGCAACTTGCCGACCGCCATCAACGTGATGTAGGCGGCGCCGCCGGTGGGGCTGACGGCGATGCCGGCCGGCTGCGACGCGTAGGGCAGACGAAAACCACGCTCGACGACGAACGCGTCGGGATCGACGACCGCAATAGCGTAGTCGTCCCGGTGGACGACCCACAGCTTTCCGTCCGGCGTCAGCGCGAGCGACTCGGGCCGCCGATAGACCGCGAGCTCGGCGATCTTCTGGAGCGTGCGCGCATCGATCGCCGTGATCGTGTCGTTGTCCTGGTTGACCGAGTAGACGCGGTTCCGCGCGGCGTCGTGAACGATCGAGCTGGACGACGTCGGGCGCTTCGCCGTCAGCGGATAGTGAACGAGGTGCTGAAAGTAGGCGCTCCCCGCGTCGCCCTTCGCGTCGGTGACGAGCACCTGCACGCCGACCAGGCCGGGCGCGGCGAAGGCGTGCGAGAGCTGGGCGCCCCCGATCTGGGGCGCCTCGTCACCAAACGTCCATTCGTACGTGAGCGCGCCGTTCGCGCCCGTGACGGTCGCGGTGAACGCGTGCGCCTCCCCGACGACCGAGGGACCGGCGTGCGTCACGTCGACCGTGAGCGCGTACGCGGGCACCGCCCCCAGTGACACTCCCGCCAGTACGGCGCAGGAAGCGAGCCGGCCTATCATTTCTTCAATTCGTCGTGAACGTCGACTTCCATTCGGTGGCCAGCGTGTTGCCGACGAGATCGGCGACGCCACCCTTCGGCAGCACGACTTCGTACGTCGTACCCGCCTGCAGATCCTGGTCGGGATCGAAGTTCAGCACGCTCATCCGCACGCCCCACTTGCCCGCCAGCGGCTGCCCGCCCACGGGCCGCACGATGAAGCTCGCGGCGTTCACGGTGGCGAGCTCGATGTTGTCGGAGAACGTCACGCCGATTCGCGTCTTGGTGGAGACGCCGGTGGCCTGGTTGTTCGGGATCACCGTGTCGATCACCGGCGGCTTCGTGTCCGGCTCGGTTTGATGGACCGCGATCACCCAGCCGGCGAAAGGCGCCTGATCGTCGCCCAGCACCAGCAGGTTGCCGATGCCGATGGTGAACTGATCGTCGTTCTTGTCCGCCCGGTCCTGGCGTCCCCAGATGCGGCTGACGATCTTCATGCTCCGGGGATCGACGACGTTGATCTTCGAAGCGCCGGGCGTGCCGCCGATCTCGGCGCGCACGTGCCCGAGGAACATGTAGTCGTCCTGGAAGCTCATGTACTCGGAGCCCTCGGTCGACAGCCGCCCGATCGGCGCCGTGCCGCTGCCGATGCTCTTCGGATTCGAGAGCACATCCCACGCCTTGAGACCGATCAGGAACACGTAGCGCCGGTGGAACATGCCGATGTACGCCTTGTCGGTCGTGAACGACGCGAGACGCACGGGGTTGATCGGATCGCTGATGTCCAGGGTGGCGGCGCCGCCGCTCTCCTTCGGCGTCATCACGACCAGGACGTTGCCGATGGCATCGAGCGGACCGGCGCTGATGCCGCCGTAGGCCGAGGTGGGAACCTCCTTCACGATCGCCGCCGACGCGGGATTGGCTGCGTCGATGACCTTGATCCCGTTGTTCGTCGCGCCGACGTAGATGTACTGCCCCTGCCACGACACGCCCCACACCGCCTCGGTGTAGTCGCCGTAGTTCGTGCCCGGGATCGCCACCGCCTTGACGTGCTTGGGCGCCGTCGCGCTGGTGACGTCCCAGATGTTGATCCCGCGCCCGCCGATAGTGACCATGTAGAAGGTGTCGCCGTAGCGGGCGTACGAGACGGTGTGGCTCTCGGCTTCGGCGCCGGTTCGGCTGGGCGTGGTGAAGCTGGAGAGCTGCTTGGGCGCGGCGGCGTTGGACACGTCGTAGATCCAGAACTCCTCGTTGCCGCCGATGGCGAGGTAGCCGTTGATCACGGTGGGCTGGTTGACCTGGTGCCCGACGTTCATCGACGGCGAGATCAGACCCTGTTTCCAGTCGGTCTTGGCGAGGTTGATCATCGAGGCCGGCTGCGGCGAATTCGCGATCGTGCCGGCGGCCTTCTGGAACGCCGGCGTGCCGCCGCTGCCACTGGCGCCCGTTCCGGCGGCGCCCGTCGTCCCGCCGCGACCGGCAACACCGGTCGTGCCCCCCGCGCCGCCTCGTCCCGCCGCGCCCGCCTGGCCGCCCGCCCCGCTGCCGGTGGTGCCGGCGCTGCCCGTGGTCCCGCCGCGGCCACCGCCGCCGGTGCCCGCCGTCGAGCCTCCCGCGCCTGCGCCGCTCCCGCCGCTGCCGCCGTCGCCACCGACGGCCGACCCGCCCGCCCCGCTGGATCCACCGGTTCCAGTGAACGACGTTCCGCCGGCGCCGTTTCCCGATCCGCCCGTGGCGCCGGCGCCGGTTCCCGCGGCGCCGTTTCCCGCGGCACTTCCGGCGACACCGGTTGTGCCGGCGGTCCCCGTGCTCGACGCGCCACCGGTCCCGGGGTCGCCGCCGGTTTCCATGTTGCCCGCGCAGCCGCCCACCAATGCACCCACCAATGCCGCCACGGAGGCAGCAACGGCGCGGGAGGACGAGATCTTCTTTGCCGAGTTCTGTCCAATCATCATGACGGAGCACTCCTGGTCGGTTGAAACGGCGGTGTAGGGGCTCTGTCGCGGGCGTGCGATCGTTGTCATTGAAAGTTCATCGGACCGCCCGGCGGACCGCCGCCGCGAGCTCGCGTCGCGCCGTCCGCAAGCGCCCGTACACGGTGAACAGCGGAATCTTCAGTTGCAACGCGATCTCGGCGACCGGGACGTCGTCGAGCTCGTGCATGATCAGAACGGCACGCCGCGGGAGGGGGACGCCATCCAGCGCGGCGCGGATCAGGCGGCGTGCCTGCTTGCTCCGCAAGCCGGCGTCGACATCGACCTGCGTGTCGGGCACGTCGACGAGCCCCAGCGGCACCTCGCGATTCCGCTTGCGCCGGTGCGCCGCGACGATCCGGAACGCAATCCCGAACAGGTAAGGCCGAAGCGGGCGGCTCTTGTCGCAACGATGCCACGAGCCGCGCAGGGCGATGAACAAGTCCTGCATCAGGTCTTCGACATCCGCGCGGAGCGCGCCGAGTCGCAGCAGCGTCCGGTGGATGTAGTCGAGCTCGTCCTGGAACGCGCGCAGACACGCCTCGTCCGCGTCGATGGGGGTGAGCGGGGACGAAACGTCGTCCGAGAACGGCGGATCCCGTCTGTTTGCATTGAGCTGCATGACGTCGTGGGCCTGCGGGCGCAAGGCGACGCCCGCAGGGGGCGCTGCCTGGTCCGGTAAAGGGGGGGCCGCGATCTGGATCCGGGTCTGTCGATCTGCGCCCAGGTGCGTTTTTGTCGCCCGCGCGCGTCAGCTCGCGGATCGCCCATTTTTCATGCGTGATCGTGCCGCGCGCGGATTGACGTCCCAGAATCCGCACTGCATGCTCGATCAATGCTTCGCCCCAGCAGGGCAGCGCCGCTCGAAGTGCTCGAGGGCGGACACGGCAAGGAAGCGCAAGTCGCCGCGAAGGACGCGGCGCTCGACGACGGTGCGCGCGCGGCGCTGGGCGGCGATCCCGCGGCGCTGCGCGAATTTCTGCGCGCGGTGGCGCCTCTCGTTCGCCGTGTCTGCCGCGGCGTCATGGGCCGCGACAATCCCGAGCTCGAAGACGCAATTCAGGATTGCTTGATCGACGTCGCGCGTTCGCTGCCGCAGTTCCGCTTCGAAGGAAGTGCCGCCCACTACGTGACAAAGATTGCGATGCGGCGGGCGATCGCTACGCGCGATCGTGCCCGGGCTCGCGCGCAGCAGCATGCGGCGCTGGACGTCGCCAACCTCCCCGCTGCCGGATTCGACCGAACGCCGACGGCCCACGCAGAGCTCGTGCGCACCCTGCTCGACGATCTCGATGAGGCGCAGGCGAAGGCGCTGCTGATGCACATCATGCTGGGTCACTCGCTGGACGAGATCGCCACCATGACGGGTGTCTCCGTGAACACCGTGAAGACGCGACTGCGCCTGGCCAAGGATCGTCTCCGTCGCTGGATGCGGCGGAGCGGAGAGGGACGCCGTGCAGGTGAATGACGAATCGCTCGATCACGAGGAAGAAGCGCTGATCGGCCCCGCCGTTCGCGGCACGCTGCACGCGGACGACAGAGCCCGCCTCGAGAAACACGTGGCGGGATGTCCGACGTGCGCGGCCCAGCTGGAGGCGATGCGCATTTTCTACGCCACGGTCGCGCCCGGTCCGGACGACGACGCGCTCGACGACGCGGCGGTGGAACGCACCATGGCACGCCTCGACGCGGCAGGCGCGTCGCCGGCGGTGGCGCCCGCCGCCGATGACGCCCTCGACGACGCGGCGGTCGAGCGGGCGATCGCACACCTCGATGCGGGCGCGACGGCCGGCGCGAAGCCGATGCGCGGAAGGCGGAGGCTGCGGCCGGCGATCGGCTTCGTCGCGCTGGGCGCCGCCGCCGCGGCCGCCGTCGTGCTGGCCGTCTTCCACCCGCACGCGCCCCGACCGGCCACGACGGCTGGAACCCCAACGGCTGGAACAACGACCGCCGAGACCGCCGCCGCGCCGCAGCCTCCGCTCGTCCTCGCCGACGGATCGGAGGTCGCGCCTGATGACGCCGCGACGACGGTCCAGATCGGCGAGCAGACCGCCACGCGAACGGTCGTGCGTCTACCGGCGGGGGCGGCCCGATTCCGCGTGCGTCACGACAGCCGGCGGCTGTTCCGGGTCGACGCGGGCCCGATTCAGATCGACGACATCGGCACCGTGTTCCGCGTCGCGCACGAAGCGGGCGGACGCGTCCGCGTCGTCGTGTCCGAAGGCCGCGTGGCGGTCCTCTCTGCCGTGGGCGGGGCGCGGGTCGAGCTCGGCGCCGGCGAAGCGCGCGTGTTCCCCACCGTCGAAGCCCCGGCGACGATCGAAGGTCCGGCGGAAGCGCCGGAGCCCGCGCCTGCCGCCCTCCCCGCGGCCGGTGCCCCCGCGCGCGGACAACCGCGCGCCCATCTCGCGGACGATCCCGCCGCCCTCCTCGCCGCCGCCGACGTCGCGCGGCGATCGCACCAGCCCGGCGCGGCGGTCGCGCCGTTGCGCCGCCTGATCGATCGCTATCCGAGAGATCCGCGCGCGCCGTCCGCGGCATTCACGCTCGGATGGGTGCTGCTGACCGATCTCAACCGACCGCGCGAAGCGGCCGCCGCGTTCGTGGTGGCCGAGCGGATCGCGCCACGCGGCGCGCTGGCCGAGGATGCGGCGGCGCGCGTGGCGGAGGCCTGGCAGAAAGCAGGCGAGTCGCGCCGCGCGGCCGAGGCCGCTCGCCGCTACGAGCAGGTGTACCCGACCGGGCGCTACATTGCGCTGATGCGCGGCTTGATCGGCAAGCGTTGATCGCGCGCGTACTGGCCCTCTCGCTCCTCGCGACGGGCAGCGAAGAGATTCCGGCGGCCGCCGAGCACGGCCTGCTGCTCGAGCTCGACGCTTGCCTGCAGGTCGACGAGCCGTCGGTCCAGAACCTGGTCGAGCTGGAGCTGCGCGACGCCCGCGCCCGCAGCGGCAACATCCCGATCTCGGTCGTCGTGCGTTGCCTCGACGGCGCCCAGGAGATCCGCGTCGAGCCCTGGGCGTCGCGCGGCGACGACGGCATCCGAACGATCGCGCTCCCCGACGCTGAAGACGCGACCGCCACGCTCGAAGCGCGTTCGCGCGAGCTCGCGCTGGCCATCGCGGAGCTGATCCGCCGGCTGGAGATCACCCGTCCCCTGGAACCGCCGCCACCACCGCCGCCACCACCACCGCCGATCGTGGTGGCGCCACCCTCGCCGTCCGAAGCGCCGCCCGGCCGCTGGGGGATCGTCGCCCTGTCGTCGTTCGATTACTTCACCGGCGGTCAGTGGCTGGCGGGCGGCGACCTCTCGCTGGCGGCGTCGCTCGGACGCTGGACGCTGGGCGAGGTGCGCGTCGGCGGCCGGTTCGCGAACGGCGAGACGCTGCCCTCGGGGCGCCTGACGGCCCGCGCCGGAACCGCCGCGCTGGGAGCAGGCCTGCACGTCTGGTCGAAGCGGCGCGCCGTCGGGTTCGCGCTGATGTTCCGCGCGCAAGGGTACGGCGTCGAGTACCGCGCCGAGCTCGGTGACGGCGGCTCTCGGACGGCGCTGCTGGGCGCGTTCGTGGTCGCCGTCGAGCCGCGCCTCCTCGTGGCGGTCACGCGCCGGATCTCGATCGCGGCGAGCGCGGCGACCGGCCTTCCGGTCCACGGAATCGTCGTTCGCACGCAGGGCGCGGAGACCGACAGCATGTCCGGCCTGGTCCTTTCGGGTCATCTCGGGTTGGTGGTGGCGCTGTGAACGCCCAGCCCTCGCGCGCGTTGCTCGGCGGCGTCGGCCTTTTGCTCGTCGCCGGCGGCGGCTGCGGGAACAGCACGCTCGATCTGTTCGATCCGGACCGCGGCCTGCTCGGACACTGGGCGTTCGACGAAAGCGAGCCCGGCGCCGTGGCGATGGACTCGTCGCCGTTCGGGTTCCATGCGATGCCGTCCGCCGATCCGCCCACGCCGACGCGCGACGTTCCACCGGTGCATTTTCCGGATCCGTTCAGCCTGTCCTTCAGCGGAACGGATCAGTGGGTCAACGCCGGCAATCCGCCGCTCCTCAACGCGGGCGGGCCGATCAGCATCGCGGCCTGGGTTCGCCCGGCGAGCATCGACGACGGCTACCACAACATCCTCGCGCACGGCTGGCGCAACAACCCGAATCACGATGTCGCGCTGCGCATGTACGCGGGCAATTACGAATTCACCTACTGGAACACCGTCGATCACCTGGCCAGCGCGTCCATTCCGGCCTCGGACGTCGGCACCTGGGTGCACCTGTGCGGCGTGTTCGACGGCAGCGGCTACTTCATCTACCGAAACGGAGCGCTGGCGGCGTCGACCGCGGACACGACCACGCCGCCTCCGAACATCGATACGCCCTGGGCGATCGGCGGCCGCGCGCCGCAGCCCGACAACCTCGGGCGCGTGATGAAAGGCGAGATCGACGACCTGCGCCTCTATGGCCGCGCGCTCAGCGCGGGCGAGGTCGAAGCGCTCTATCACCGCTGAGCGGCGCCGTCAGAAAAAACGACAATCGGAGACGCCATCCGACAGTCGCTCGCGAATAGGAGGTCCCCATGCGCGGTCGCTCTCGTTGGCTGTTGTTTGTCGCCGTGGCCGGTGTCGTGATCGGCGCCTGCGCCGGTGGCGACGAAGGAACGCCGACGGGGACCGGCGGAACGGCCGCTTCGGGATCCGCGGGTACGTCCGGCCAGGCCGGCACGACGGGCGGCGCGGGAACGGTCGGCTCCGGTGGAACGACCGGACGGGGTGGCACGACGGGCATCGCGGGCACGACGGGCGTCGCGGGCACGACCGGCATCGCCGGCACGACCGGCACCGCCGGCACAACGGGCAGCGCTGGCACAACGGGTGGCTCTGGCACAACGGGCGGCGGCGGCGCCACGGGCACCGCCGGCACGACGGGTACCGCAGGCACGACGGGCGCGGGCGGCAGCGGCGGTCGCGGCGGTAGCACGGGCGGGGGAGGCCGCGGCGGCGCGGGTGGCTCCGCCGCGGGCACCGGCGGCGCGGGAGCCGGCGGAACGGGCGCTGGAGGCGGCGCGACCGGCGGCACCGGCGGCGCGAGCGGCCCCTTCGTGTGCAATCAGGTCACCGGCGGCAAGCTGACCGAGGAGTGGTTCATCGCCGGCTTCGAGAACGTGGTCGACAACGCGCGCTGGCAGGTCAAGTGGCGCGAGGACGCCTACGTGGAAGAATGGGCGAACCTCCAGAGCTCGTTCTGGACGGCCCCGATCGACTCGGTCTGCGCTAAAAATACCAGCGCGCCCGATCGGCTGGTGTTCGGCACGGTCAGCTTCAAGTACAAGACGCAGGCCGAATGGCGCGCCGGAATCACGGGGGCCGTGAACAACTTCAGGTCGAAGTGGCCCAGCGTCCGGCGCATTGATCTGGTCACCCAGATCCGCGGCCCGAACAACATGCTCTGCCCGACACCACCAACCGCGGGCGAGACGATCGCCGTGCCGCCCGAGCAGGACGCGGCGATGGCGGACGTGGCCGGCGCGTTCCCCGGGTTCGTGTTCGTGGGCCCGAAGGTTCAGGCGCACGCGTGCTCCGAGTTCCAGGGCGGCGGCCCGCACCTCACGGCGGCAGGCAACCTGGCGAACGTGTCGGCGCTCGCCGATTACTTCGTGCAAGTGCAGTGATCGCCCGGCGCTGTCGCGCCCAACATCACCGACGGACCCGCACACGGGCCAAGCCAAGCGCCGAGAGCGTCCTCGCGTGGGCCGCGGCGGAGGCGGTCGGCGAGCGGGCCGCGGCCAGCAGCGCGCGCTGGAGAGCTCCCATCCGCTCGCGCCTCAACCGTGCCGGCCCGTCGAACCACGCGACGACCTCCTCGCGCAGCGCGCCGCCGAACTCGATTTCCTCGACGTGCTGTCGAAACTGTGCCCGTGCGCGCCGCAGCCGCGACGCGACGGTGCCCCGCGGAAGGCGCAACGCCCGGGCGACCTCCGTCATGCTCATCTGCTCGAACTCGAACAGCTTGAACACCGTGCGCAACGGTTCGCTGAGCTTTGCGAGGACGCCGTCCAGGAGCTGGCGCATTTGCTTGCGCGTTGCCAGGTACTCCGGCGTGGCGACGGCCTCGATGCGCTCGGGCGGGTCACCGTCCAGGATTTCACGGCGTCGGGCCAGCTTCCGCCGCGCGTGCCACGCCAGGTTCTGGGCGACCTGAGTCAGGAAGCCCCGCTCCGCGCCGACCTGAACGTCGTCAATCCGGCTCGCCGCGACCATGAACGTCCGCTGGATCTCGTCTTCGAGGTCGGAGGACGGAACGCCTGCGCGGCGCAGGGTGCGCGCCACGACCTTGACGTGAGCGTCGACCATGGCGCGCACGCGCGCATGCCGGTCGCGCACGAGTGCCGTCGAACTACGCGTGACCTTCACGAACGCGGTCAGAACTGGCTGAAGAAGGTCCATACGTTCTGGTACTCCCAGCTATTCCCCTGGCCGGAGTCCTTCGGGTCGGGCGTGTGGTCTCCGTTGAACGCGCAAAACTCTGCCGGGTAGCCCGTCATGCAACCCATCAGCGTGTTGCAAACGTGCGTGCCCCCGACAGATGAGGGAGGCGCAACGTAGGTGCACCCGTTCGCTTTGGCGAAGTTCTGGAACAGGCCCACGCCCTGGCTGTACTGCAGAACCGAGTCGCCGGTGCCGTGCGACGCGTAGTAGGCGACCGGCTTGCTCGGCGTGCAGTTACCGCTCAGCTGGGCGCCGGAGTAGACGGCGATGGCGCGGACGAATCCGTTCGTCACGCCGCCCAGCGGCCGCTCGCACGCGGTCTTGTAGGACATGCTGCCGCCGTAGCTCCAGCCCGTCGCGAAGATCCGATTCGTGTCGACGCAGAAGTTCTGTTCGATCTGCGCGACGACGGCGTCGGCGAGCGCGATGTCCTGATTCTGCGGGTTGGGCCAGCCGCATCCACTCGCCTGCGTGCAGCTGGCTCCGTTCTGCTGCCCGTTCGGAGCCACGAAGATCGCGCTGTTGTTCGAGAGCGGAAGCAGGTGGTAGTACTGGTTCCGGTACATCTCGTCGTCGTTCCCGTTGAGCTCGTGGTACGCAATGATGAGCTTGTACGGCTTTGTGTTGTCGTAGTTGGTCGGCACGTTGAGGATGTACCGGCGTTGCATGTTTGCGGCCGTGATCGAGATGTGTTGGCCGTTGTTGTACATGCTGCTCGCGATGGTCGGCGCCTTGCCGCATCCGCTCGACATACCGGACATGCCCGAGCCGCCCGTGCCGGCCGCGCCGCCGCCCGTCCCTGCTGTCGCGGTTCCGCCGCTGCCGCCGCGGCCCGCCGTTCCCGTGCCGCCCCGCCCGCCCGAT
>Ga0070672_100003077_pt1 | contig 10760 bp, 6 predicted proteins | sample KBSM13metaG_FD_66151 | JGI IMG/M metagenome (GOLD analysis project Ga0070672, IMG submission 66151) | Miscanthus rhizosphere microbial communities from Kellogg Biological Station, Michigan, USA - KBS M1-3 metaG | ecosystem: Host-associated > Plants > Roots > Rhizosphere > Soil ... | reverse complement strand
GCCTGTGCCAGCCACGCGCGCGCCACGCGCCAGTCGCGCTTCACCGTCGCCGTCGACAGGCCAAGCGCGGCCGCCGTCTCGTCCACATCCAGTCCTCCAAAGAACCGACATTCCACGACGGCGGCCCGCCGGCTGTCCACCTTCTGGAGCTCTTCCAGAGCCGCGTGCAGATCGAGCAGCTGCGCAGACTTGAGCGGCATCGCCTGGATCTCGTGGTCGAGCGTCACGGCGATGTCCTCCCCGCCGCGTTTCTGCGCGTGGCGGCGGCGTGCGCCGTCGATGAGCACCTCCCGCATCGCCCGCGCGATGAGGAGCTTGAAATGGGCCGCGTCGTTTGCCGGAACCTTTCCGGGGAGCAGCCTGAGGTAGGCCTCGTGCACGAGCGCCGTGGTGCTCAACGTCTGCGCATGATCCCCTCGCACCCGCTTGGCGATGCGGCGCAGCTCGTCGTACGCGAGCGTGAACAGTGAGTCGAGTGCCCCCTTCTCTCCATCACGCGCGCCGCGAAGCAGTACGTCCGTGGCCTGGGTCACTTCACCGGCCGCCGCGGGTCTGCTTCCGCGAGAATGGCTGCAGCTTCGGGAATTTTCCGGAACTCATCGAGCTCGGTTCCCTGGTACATGAACCACAGCCATGCGCCACGCACTTTCACGCGCCTCAGGAGAGAAAGCGCGAGGTCATTCTTCCCGAGCGCGACGGCGGCCATGCTGATCCAGTACGCCTCGGTGTAGGTGGGCGCAGCCGGATCTGCAATCAACCGCGTTGCTTCCTCCAGACGGACGAGCGCTCCAGCGGTGTCTCCACGAGCCGCGAGAGCCTTCGAGAGCGCGACCAGGGGAGGAATGCGATAGCTCGAATCGAGGGTGAGCGCGAACTCCGCATCCTTCAGCGCCCCCGCTACATCACCGGAAGAAACCCTAACGAGGCTCCGCGCCGCGACGGCGTACGGGACTCTTGGAGACACCGCGAGCGCGCTGTCGAGCACGCGATGTGCTTCCTGGAGTCGCCCCTGGCGCTTGTATATCGCCGCGATCGGGACGAACACCATCGCGCGGTCCGGCTCGATGTCGAGCGCGCGGTAATAGGCGGCGAGCGCTTCGGTGTATCTGCCGAGTGCCGTAAGTGTCTGGCCGTACTGGTGGAATGCTTCGACGTTGTAGGGGTCGAGCGTGATCGTGTGCTGCAGCGCTTCCACCGCACCGGTGAGACGTCTCGGGTCACGTTGGACGAGCAGGTAGCCGCGGGCAAGCCACGCATCGGCTGATGTCGAATCGAGCGCGACGGCACGGTTCGCGAGCCGGAGCCCTTCCGCGAGCGGATCTGACGGGTACAGGCGTGATGGCTTCCATCCCCAGTCGATGAGCAGGGAGTAGGCGTACGACTGTCTGGCAAACGCTGCGGCAAACGTCGAATCCAGCCGCGCGGCCTCCCGATACCTAACGAGCGCTGCCTGGACAGAGGCCGGAGTGCGGAGAGCGAGGAGCTTGTTACCGAGCAGGAACTCCTCGTAGGCGCCGGCATTCGCCGGGAAGCTGCGTCCGATGCTGTGGCGCTCCTGCGGTGCGAGCGGTTTGCCGAGCGCCCCCAGGATGCCGATGACGAAATCGCGGCTCAGGTCGTGAATTGCCGCGCGGTGGAACGTACGGCTTTCGCTCCACAGGACGCGGCGATCGCGTGCCGACTGCAGTGATCCGGTCACCTCGGTAGCGTCCCCGCGATGGCGCGTCGTGAGACGGAAGAGATGGAGGTTCCGCCGCTCGCTTTCCGGTGCGAGCGTGTCGCGTGCCGGGACGAGACTGACGCGTCCCAGCGCGGTAACCCGCGCCGCGACCTCGTCGGTCAGTGCGCCGAGTATGCTGGCCGAAAGAGTGTCGGCCAGACTGCCGGCGACTGGCAGCACCGCGAGCGTCATCACGTCATGCTCTGCGACGCCGGCTCTCGCTGACCATGCACCGAGTGCCGTGGCAGCGAAGGCAACGAGCGCAGCCGCGGCGATCGTGAGATTGCGCGCGCGCGACCAGTGTCTCGCGGCGCGCTCGAGATCGCGGAAGATCGCGCTCCCGTCTGCATAACGCTCCGTCGGATCCTTCTCGAGTGCGCGCATGATCACCGCGATGGCGACCGCGGGGAGGCTGCGAATCGAATCGGGGGCTCGAACGGGCTGCGGGTCCGCAACGAGCGCGAGGATCTCCGAGGTGCTCCCTCCCGTGAACGGGGGAGATCCCGCGATCATCTCGTAGAGCACGACGCCGAGCGACCATACGTCGCTGCGCGAATCGGGCGCTTCACGACGCGCATGCTCCGGACTCATGTACCGGACCGTGCCGGCCGTCGTAGAGCCTTCACGCGTGGAACTGACCAGCGTCGCGATCCCGAAGTCGAGCAGCTTCACGAGACCGTCGCGCGTGATGAAAATGTTCTCCGGCTTCACATCGCGGTGCACCAGCCCCGCCTGGTGCGCCGCCGCCAGACCCGCGGCCACCTGGCGCGCGATGTCGAACGCGTCGCGCGGGGGAATCGCACCACGGGTGAGCCGCTCGCGCAGCGTTTCACCCTCATACCTCGCCATCGCGATGAAGCGGTGGCCATCCGTCGTCGTTCCGATCTGGTAGATCGTCGCGACGTTGGGATGGTCGAGCGCCGACGCGGCCTGTGCTTCGGCGACGAGTCGTTCGCCGGCGGAGGGATCCCCGCCCATGGCGACAGGCAGCAGCTTGAGGGCGGCCACCCGGCCGAGTGTGCGGTCGCGCGCCGCGTAGACGACCCCCATTCCCCCACGGCCGATTTCGGAGACGATGTCGAAGTCGCCGACCCGCTCGCCCTCGCGAAGCGGTGCCCCATCGCGCGTGTCGGTCTCGATGGCGATGTGGGCGAGCGGTGCGATGCCCTGGTCGATGAGGTCGTTCGTGCCCTCGTCCGCGGAGAGCATGGCTCGCAGCGTCGCGAGGAGGACGACATCTCCCTCGGTCTCCGCGTCCAGCACGCGCTCGCGTTCTACCGGGGCGAGGTCCATCAACCGTTCGAAGATGGCTACAGCACGTTGCCACTGAGCGGGGTCGAGCGGCGATCTGCCTGTGACCAACGGCGGCTCCGGCTGATGGTTGGGGAGCCAAAAGTGTGAGCCCGAGCAGCCTCGTGCGCAAGCCGTTGATCCCCTCCTACCCGGTTTTGCGCAGGGTGAAACAGAAGGAACGACTTCCACCCGCCTGACATACCGGGGTTCCAAATGCGATTGCGCCGCATCCTCCTCATTGCTGCTGCCACTCTGTCGGCCTGCAACGACATCGACGGACCTCGTGGCCGCGAGATCAGCCCGGTGTCCGGGTCACAAGTGCGCGATGCGCGAAACGGCGGCGTCACCGGCTTCTATTTCCTGCCGCCGATCGCGCCGGCGATCACGTATACGGGTGCGTTCGACGCGAAGCGATCTCCTGTCGTCCTGATCTGCCGCCTCGAGGATGCAGCGTGCAGGAATCCGGTCGCGCAGCTCACCAGCTCGGGATCCGGCGCCGAGCGCGTGCGCGTCAGCATCGAGAACGAGCACTATGGTGTGGAATGGAGCGCCCGTGGTCCCGGCCTTCTGCCGGGTGCGACCTATCGCGTCAGGGTACTCGATGGAGCGACCGAGCTGGGATACGCCGACGTGCGCCTGTTGAAGACCGACGCCGAAGCGAAGGCCCTTCCGTCCGGCATCGTCGGGGTCGTCTTCGGCTCGACGCTGGCCATCAAGTTCCGCGTCGAAGTATCGACAGTGGGCCCGCCAGTGAACGCGACGCTCGGAGCAGCCGGCGGAACCGTGCGCGTGCCACTCGGCGCGGGTGGAATCTTCACGCTCGAGGTTCCTGCTGGAGCCCTGGATGCGGAGGTTGCGTTCACCATCACCCCGCGAGCGCCAAGCGCGGGCAAGCTGGCGTCCATCGGGATCGCGCCGGCGAACGTTCTCTTCGCGCAGCCCGCTCGCATCTCGCTCAGCCTGCCCACGACCGTCGTATCGACGTTAGGCAAGCCGGCGTTCGTGCTGGGAAACGGCTCCTTTCCCCTGCTTCTCGCCACTGACGCAGTCGAACCCGGAAAGGTCTTCAGCGCACGCCTCCCGATGCTCGGCAACCTGCCTTCGTTCCTCCGTTCACAGACGGCGACACGAGTCGGGTATGCAATGAACGCAGCAGCAGAGCCTTCGGGAGACGCGATCGATCTCGTGATCGCGGACGCGCAACAGGTAATCACCGCCTTTCTCGCAGCGGCTGCTGACCTCGATTCGAAGCGGAGCTTCACATCTGCCATCAAGTATCGGATGGAAGCCGCGGCACTGGCGCAGTGGGCCGGCTTGGATGATCTGGCGACAGAGGCAATCGCGGCTGGCCAGGCCTCGGCCTGTGCAAAGCTCGATCAGGTCACTGGTCTCGCCCCGACGGCCCTGGGAACCGAGTTCAGGGATCTCTGGAAGGCTCTCGAGCCCGTGCTCGCATGGGTTGGTGCCGCGCAGTCGGTCGGACTGAACCCGGAAGAGTGCCCGTCTCTCGCGGCCTTTCGGACCAGCTTGTCCGAGCTCGTCGCTGACTTTGTGACACTGTATACCGCGGCAATGGAGCGGTCGCGCTTTCCGAGCAATGCCGAAGGTCTACAGGATCAGATCTACTCTGCTCTGCTCGTCCGGAAGTACGGGTTCCCGCTGGGAATGGATGCGGACTTCGATCGCATCAAGTCGCTGATTCAGCGACCGCTCGCGCAACGCTATCGAAGGGCCGCGTACGACTTCTGCCGGAGTGACAATAGTCAGCATCTCATCAAGGAAGTATTCCTCGCTGCACGTGATTCTGTCATGTACGCGCGCAACCTTCCGCAGGTATCTGCGCTGGGACAACGAGTACAGGCGGATGACGATTTCGGGTTCGACGCGGCTGGCCTTTCGGAGGATCTCCAGCTTTGCGGAACCGCCATCGTCGTTACCAGCGAGGATGCCAGGGGGAACAGAACCCTCGAAGGCGGCATCGGGGGTACCAGCATCCCGGGTCAACCCGAGCGGAGCCTCGACATCGATGCGAACCCACACGGAAAGATCGAGCTCGAAGGTACCCTGATCGCGTTTCGGTGTGGTGAAGACGTCGGGAACGATGTCATCAATGTCGACTTCAACGGCGTGCGTGTCCGGACGTGGACCCGGCCCCAGCCTACCGCACATTTCATCGTCAACGAGACAAAAAAGTTCGATGTCGACAGCCTGGCGATGGTGGCAGGACTGGACGCGAACGGCGGAGGAACCTTTCCGCTGACCCTCAGTCGCGAAGGAAACGCATGCGGAGGGTCGTACTCCCTCCCCGGCGCAGGCACATCCATGTTGCTCGCGACGATCAACGTGAAGTTCCCGAAGATCGCCGTGAGCGTCGCTCCGACGACGGCGGCACTCGCGCCTGGAGAGAACAAGACATTCACCGCGACTGTCACCGGTGCGGCCAATACCGACGTCACATGGACGGTGATCGGCGGCAGTTACGTGGCCACAGGCAATTCCATCACGTACACCGCTGGCCCTACCGCCGGTTCATTCACCATCACCGCGACGAGCGTCGAGGAGCCGGCGAGCAGCGCAGAGGCACAGGTGAACGTTGTCGCGCCACCAGCGATCACGCTCGCACTGACGCGCATCGACGGCGGAGCGCAGTCGCAGGTGTCGGTGGCGGCGGGTAATGCATGCACCCAGAGCTTCTTTCTTCCAACGACGTCACCGCCGCCGGGCGCTGTCACACTGAGCCCCGCGCAGTGTGCAGCAGGAGGAGCAAGCGCCTCGGCGACCCAGCGATACACGTCGACCGTAACGTCCGGAAGCTTGATGACGTTCACTGCGAGCGGCCAATCCTCCACGACCTCGGCCGTCGAGGCCACGCGCGGATTCACGCAGGCGTATGCCACGTTCGATTTCGAGGTGAGCGGAGGCGACGTCTCCGTTACACTGAGTGGGCAGCTGAACGCCAGCATTCCGGACACGACGAGTAGCACGGAGGCGCGTGCCTCGTTCATCTTGCAGCGCCGTCTCGGTGCGCGCCTGGTCGATAAGCAGGTGGGTGGAAACGCTGGCGACACGCCATTCACGACATCAGCGCCTTTGTCCGGAACCTATCGGCTCACTCCCGGCATCTATCGGGTCAACGTGTTCGCCACTGGCGAGGCGGCGGCGGCCATGCGTCCGGATGCCCAGGGTGATCTGGAGTTGCGTAACGCGGCCGGTTCGTCGAACTACACCTTTACGCTGACTGTTGCGCCGTAGGCCCGTCGTGGCCTGATCGGCGTACAGATTTGTTGGAAGGATCCGCGGCTTGAGCGCGCGCGAAAAGAATCAGACCCGATGGGTCAGGATGAGAAACGGCCGCGCAACCGAAGTGGTTGCGCGGCCGTTCGTTAGGTTCGACTGGGGCGGGTGGATGCGAACCACCGACCTCCTCGTCAACAGGCAAAGCGCCAGAAACGGCATCACGTCGCTGACTGCGAGCGTCCGATTGCCACCCCGCCGTTAGGTCGCACGATGACCAAATACCATCTCTGCCCTTCCGGCGCGCCTGTCGACAGACACAAGCCGTGAGTTATCCTCACTCGGTTGCGGCGTCTCGATCCAACCGCGTTTGCGTACGGCATTCGGCACTTCCCGCTGCGCGAGATGCATCCGCTCGCGGAGCACGCCGCTGGGACAGCGGAGGCTGCGGATGGGGTGCGAGGCTGCGCCTGATCGCAACGGCTCGTTAGGCAGAACAGTGACGCCCGATTCGGACATGATCGCCCTACGTCACCGCGCCGGATGGTGGCCGGCGCGTGGCTGGGACTGACGAGCATGCGCGAGCGTGTGCGGCTCGTGAACGGCCAGCTCACGATCCATTCGGCGAAGGGCGAGGGCACGCGCCGCGAGGCACGCGTGCCCTGTCATTCCACTTTCCGCCCCTCTCTCTGACCCGTCCCTAAGGGCTGATAGCAGCAGAACCCGCCGCCGCGTACCGTCTCGTCAGAGCCTGACGTGCACCCGACGCCCACGTATGGCGCCGCGGTCGATGACGACGAAGAGCTGGGCCGATCATTCGGCCGACACGAAACGTTCGTCGTTCGACTGTCTGGTGCTCGACATCGAGTTCGGTGGCATGTCGGGCATCGACCTGGCCACGCGTCTCGTGGCCGACGAGTGTCCAACGTCATTCATCCATCTCACTGCTCTTGACGAATCAATTGCCCGCGCCAGCGCAGGCGTGTCAGGTGCCGCCGCGTACTCTCGCAAGACCGACTCCGGTGCCGACGTTGTGACCGTCGTGGAAGCTACGAGGGGCGATCGTCCTTCTGCTTCCAAGCGACACTGAGACGGATCGCAAATGACAAAGGATGCAATCATGCGAACAACGCTGCCACTCGTCATCGGAACCGCGCTGTTCATCGCCGCATGCGAAGGATCGCCGCCCCCGGCGACGCCTGCCGGAGGAGCATCGCCAGCGGTGCGACTTGGGGGTGAGCCGACCGGCGCTGGAACGGTCACGGCCGATGCCGGTGAGATCCAGCCGGTGGATCCCTCCAAGTTCTACAAAGAGCCCGGCTACTCTCCATACGCGGGACGCCGCTATCCGGAGCGGCCGTACTTCGGCGACGAGCACGTGCACACCGCGTGGTCTGTCGATGCGGGCGGCTTCGGGACGACACTCGGCCCGGAGGAAGCGACGCGATTCGCACGGGGCGAGGAAGTCACCTCCACCAGCGGTCAGCCCGTGAAGCTCGGACAGCCCCTGGACTGGGTCGCCATCACCGATCACTCCGATGGCATGGGCATGATTACCGAGATCAAGAACGCGAATCCCGAGTTGCTAGCGGACCCGACGATCAAGAAGTGGTACGGCATGTTCAACAGCGGCCCGACTGAGGCGCGGGCCGCAGTGATGGAGTTGGTGAAGGCGCAGGCCACCAGAAATATGCCGCCGCCCTTCATGGATCCCAAGTTCGCGCGGAGCCTGTGGATCAGGAATACCGCGATCGCCGACAAGTACAACGAGCCGGGGCGGTTCACCACGCTGATCGGCTATGAGTGGACTTCGAACGCCGGCGGCGGCGACAACCTGCACCGGAACGTCATCTACCGCGACGGCAAGGACAAGGCGGACATGGTGCTGCCGTACACGACGTTCCAGAGCGAAAACCCGGAAGACCTCTGGAAATGGATGGCGGCGTGGGAGAAGACGACGGGCGGCAAGATGCTCGCGATTCCCCACAACGGAAACTTGTCGAACGGCCGCATGTTCGCGCTGACGACGTTCGGTGGCGATCCGCTGACCAAGGCCTGGGCGGACGAGCGTCAGAAGTGGGAGCCGCTGTACGAAGTGATTCAGATGAAGGGACAGGGCGAGGCCCATCCCGCGATCTCGACCACCGACGAGTTCGTGCAGAACTACGAGTTGTGGGATCGCGGAAACCTGACCCTGATCCCGAAGAAGCCCGGCCAGCTCCAGACCGAATACGCACGGGACGCGCTCAAGAACGGACTGAAGGTCGAACAGGACCTCGGGACCAACCCGTTCAAGTTCGGCCTGGCTGCGGGCACCGACACGCACAATGGCCTCACGGCCGCGGAAGAGGACAATTTCTTCGCGAAGTTTCCGGCGTCGGAACCGAGGGCGGACCGCTGGGACGAGAACGCGATAAAGATGGGCGAGCGGGTGGTCAAGGGCTGGGAGATGACGGCGGCCGGCTACACTGCAGTGTGGGCTACGGGCAACACACGCGCCGAGTTGTTCGACGCGATGATGCGCCGCGAGACCTACGCGACGAGCGGTCCCCATATGACCGTCCGCTTCTTCGGCGGCTACGACTTCACGCGGGCCGACGCTACGCGCACCCCCGCGGCCACGGGCTACGCGAAGGGTGTCCCGATGGGCGGCGATCTCCCCGCTGCCCCCCCCGGGAAAGCGCCAACGTTCCTGGTCGCCGCGCTCAAGGACGTCCGGAGCGGCAACCTCGATCGCATCCAGATCATCAAAGGCTGGGTCGACAAGAGCGGACAGACGCACGAGAAGATCTTCGACGTGGTCTGGGGCAACAGGGACCGACGGAAGATCGTGAATGGCAGACTGACGCCGGTCGGCAACACGGTGGACGTGGCCACCGCCACGTGGACGAACACCATCGGCGACCCGGAACTGGTCACCGTGTGGCGTGATCCGGAATTCGATCCGTCGGTTCGGGCGGTGTACTACGCGCGGGTGCTGGAGATCCCCACCCCACGGTGGACCGCGTACGACGCCGCGTACTTCAAGATCAAGATCGGGGATCCGAAAGCACCGATGACGACGCAAGAGCGCGCATTCACCTCGCCAATCTGGTACGCGCCGAAGTAGAGGCCGTCGTGCGCATCCGAAAAATGCTCAGCGAGCCGATGCTCCACTTCATGGTGATGGGCATTGTGCTTTTCGCGGTTTACCAGTGGAGGGCGCCTGCGGACACCACCGGACACCGCCTCGTCATTACTCAGGGCGTGGTGGACGATCTCGTCACTCAGCACGTGGCAGCGCGGGGCCGAAAACCCTCCGACGTCGAGTTGCACCATCTGATCGACGGCTACGTGCGGGAGGAGATCCTCTACAGGGAAGGCATAGCGCTGGCGCTGGACCGCGACGACATCGTCGTGAAGCGCCGTGTCCGCCAGAAGCTCGAGGTCATGGCGGAGGAACAAGCCTCGACGGCCGCTCCGAGCGACGCGCAGTTGTCGGCGTACATGGCTGCCAACCCCGACCGGTTCAGAAAGCCGCCGATCATCACCTTCGAGCAAGTATTCCTCGGCCCGGTGACATCGGAACTGGCGGTCCTGCCCGTCGCGAGTGTGGGCCGCGATACCCGTGAGCGCGAGTTCGACCCGGTGAAGCTCGGGCGACCCACGCTGCTACCGGAGAGAATGACCGAGACCGAGTCCCCGATTATCGCGCGCACCTTCGGGCGGGCGTTCGCGTCGGCATTGGAAGAGGCGAACGTCGGCGTGTGGACCGGACCGCTCCCATCGGCGTTCGGGGCGCACTACATCCGAGTGTCTGCGCGCACTACGGCCGTGATGCCTCGGTTGTCCGAGGTCCGCGACCTCGTTGTCCGGGAGTGGGAGAATGCGCGGCGCCAGCGGGCACGCGACGAGAACTATGCGAAGCTGCGCCGCAGGTATGACGTCAGCATCGAAGCGAAGCCGCCGCTGGAACAGCCATGAGAAGGCACGCGCTGCTCTTCGTCACGCTTGCGTTGCTGTGCGCCGCCAGCGTCCCGGCTCGCGCCGACGAGTTCAAGCCGGCCTATCTCCAGCTCACGCAGATCGACGGCCAGACGTACGACGTCCTCTGGAAAATCCCGGCGACGGATGAATCGACGACGCTGAAAGTGACGCCGCAGTTCCCCGAGGGAGCCGAGGTGCTGACCAGCGTGCGCAGTACATATTCGCGCGGGGTCACCGTGCAGCGCTGGCGCGTGCGTGTGCCGGGCGGGCTCGACGGGAAACCCGTGACCTTCTCCAATCTGTCGGAAACAAGGATTGACGTGCTGGCGCGGCTGGCGCGGCTCGACGGCACCGTTCAACTCGAGCGCATCCTACCGGTGAGCCCGCGATTCATCGCGAAGCCAAGTCCCGGACCACTGGAAGTCCTGAGGACGTACACCGTGCTCGGTATCGAGCACATTCTCACCGGGTACGATCACCTGCTGTACGTCCTCGCGATGTTGCTCCTCGTCAACGGCTGGCGGCGCATCGTCGCCACGATGTCGGC
>Ga0070672_100003072_pt1 | contig 10767 bp, 8 predicted proteins | sample KBSM13metaG_FD_66151 | JGI IMG/M metagenome (GOLD analysis project Ga0070672, IMG submission 66151) | Miscanthus rhizosphere microbial communities from Kellogg Biological Station, Michigan, USA - KBS M1-3 metaG | ecosystem: Host-associated > Plants > Roots > Rhizosphere > Soil ... | reverse complement strand
TCGCCAATGAGGTCGTGACGCCTTCGAAGTGCGCCCGCATCGCGGCGCTCGGGCGGCGGATTCGCGTCACAACGGCGATTGATTCCCTGGCGGGGCTTGACGCGCTGACCCGTGCGGCGCGTGCGGCAGGCGTGCAGGTGGGTGTGCTGGTGGATCTCAACGTCGGACAGGGACGCTGTGGCGTAGAGCCGGGCGAAGCGGTCGTCACGCTCGCGCGGCAGGCGGCTCAGTCGGACGGCATCGCGCTTCGTGGGGTGATGGGCTACGAAGGTCATCTGCAACCGGTCCGCAATCGCGCCGAGCGCGAGTCTCGTACGCGGCAGGCGATGAACGGACTCGTGAACGCAGCCAGGCAGATTCGAGACTCCGGTCTGCCGTGCGAGATCGTGTCCGCTGGCGGAACGGGAACCTATGACATCAGCGGACGCATCGAAGGCATCACAGAGATTCAGGCAGGCTCCTACGCGCTCATGGATACCGACTATGCCGATGTCGGGGTTCCCTTCGAGCACGCGTTCTGGGTAATCGGGACGGTGGTGAGTCGTCCGACCCGCGACCGCTGCGTGGTCGACTGTGGTCACAAGTCGATGACCAAGGACCATGGCCTCCCGGGTGTGCGAGGGATCATCGGCGCGCACGTGACATCGCTCAACGACGAACACGCCACGATCGCGCTTCCGCCAGAATCGACCGTGGCAATCGGCGACCTCCTCGAGTTGCTGCCGTCGCACATCGATCCGACGATTAACCTCCACGACGCCTTCTACGTCGTCGAGGAAGGCAAGGTCATCGACGTCTGGCCGATTGCGGCACGTGGATACGTCGAACATCGAAACATGATGAAGGAGCTCTCATGAAGGCGCAGCGACTCGTATATCTCGGCGTTTCGATCGCGCTCACCGTCACGGCATCGGTTGGACCGATGCGCGCACAGAGCGAGGAGAAGCACCCGGTCAGCGCTGAGCAGTACCAGCGCTGGAAGACGGAGCTCTCGAATTGGGGACGATGGGGCAAGGACGATCAGATCGGAGCCTTGAATCTCATCACGCCCGCCAAGCGCCGTCAGGCGGCTGCACTCGTGAAAGAAGGCGTCTCCGTGTCGCTGGCGGCGGACGCGGACACGGTCAAGGCGGTGGACAACCCGAATCCCTACGAGGTCACCATGCAGGGAATCGGGTCTGATCGGATTGCGATTAATTATCACGGCATCGCCCACACCCATCTCGACTCGCTCGCCCACATCAACGAGCAGGGAGTGTTCTACAACGGTTACAAACCAGACGCGGACGCCGTCGTCAAGGATCGGCACACCAGGAACTCGATCCACAACGTGAAGAATGGCGTGTTCACGCGCGGAATACTCATCGACATCCCGCGATTGAAGGGCGTGCCGTACCTCGAGCCGGGGACGCCGATTTACGTCGAGGATCTCGAGGCGTGGGAGAAACAGGCCGGCGTGAAAGTCTCCGCCGGCGACGCGTTGTTCGTCCGGACGGGCGTGTGGGCGCGACGCAAAGCGATCGGCCCCTGGCTGCGCGGTCGTGCCGAGGGTGGACAATCGGCCGGGCTCCACCCATCAGTGCTTCCGTGGCTGAAGGCGCGCGACATCGCGCTGCTTGGCAGTGACCATCCCCAGTACGTGGCGCCTGGAACAGCCGGAGCGCCGAGAGGCGCGGTCCATGACTTCGCCCTGGTCTATCTGGGTGTGCATCTCTTCGACAACTGCGATCTCGAGGCGCTCGCCCAGGCCGCCGCATCACGCAAGCGATGGGAATTCCTGCTGACAGCCGCGCCGCTGCCCATTCCAGGCGGTACGGGATCGCCGCTCAATCCGATCGCGACGTTCTGACGTGGCGAACAAGACCGAGGCGGCGCTGGAGAAACTTCGCAAGATGTGTCTGGCGTATCCCGCGACGAGCGAGACAGCGTCCTGGGGACATCCGAACTTCAAGGCTGGCAAAAAGGTGTTCGTCGCCTTCGAGCCTCTCAAGGGACGACCGTCGATTGCCTTTCGTCTCGAGCCGTCGGACGTTGAGCGTTTGCTGACACGCAAACAGTTCTTCGTCACGCCATATGGGCGCGGGCAGTGGGTCAGCCTATGGGCGGACGGCGCGCTCGACTGGAAGGCTGTGACGGACCTCGTCGATCGCAGCTATCGCCTGGTCGCCCAGAAGCGGATGATTGCGGCGCTTGATTCACGGCGCGCTTGATGGAACGCTGAAAACGTAACAACGCCCCTCCCAACTCCCAAGTACCTGGCTATCGGGAGTTGGGATTTGGGATTTGACGCTTCTATTCAGCCCGCAACGCTTCGACCGGCGTGATCCTCGTTCCCCGGCGGGCCGGGATGAACGACGCGAGCGTCGCGACCACCGTGAGCACAATCGCCGTCACGGCAAACGTCGCGGGATCCAGCGGTGTCGTCTCGTACAACATCGTCGACAGGACGCGCGTTACTGCCGCGGCAACAGCCAGACCGGCGACAACGCCAACGCCGACCAGGCGCAACGCCTGCCCGAGAATGAGCTCGAACAGCGACTCCGGTGTCGCGCCGAGCGCCATTCGGACGCCGATTTCCTGGGTGCGTTGCGCGACTGAATACGCCATCACTCCGTACACGCCGACGGCCGCCAGAGCGAGCGCCATGACTGCGAAGGTTGCGAGCAGAACCGTGACAATGCGTGGCCTGGCGAGCGTGGAGTCCACGACCTGGTCCATCGTTTGAACTCCAGCGAGAGGAAGTTGCGGGTCCACCGCATGAACCTCGTCGCCGACGCCCCTGACGAGTGACAGAGGGTCCATCGTGGTGCGAGCGACGAAGGTCATGACGCCCATCGCGAGCTGCGTGTGCGGAACATAGACTGTGGGTCGCACTTCAGTGTCGAGCGCGGAGAGCTTTATATCTCCAACGACGCCGACGACTTCGTAGTCCAAGCGATCGGGGGTCTGGCCGGCGTTGACGTGCAGACGCTTTCCAATCGGGTCGCCATCGGAAAGGTACTGTCGCACCAGCGTTTCGTTGACGATGGCCACGGCGGGGGAATCGGTGCGATCGAATGCGGCGAAATCACGGCCCATCACCTGCCGAATGCCCATCGTGCGAAAAAAACCTGGCGTGATCGGCCTGACGTCAGTCGACGGTGCCTGTCCCGGCCCGGGAGTTGGTCGATCGGTTCGCCAGAAGCTCGTTCCGATGCCACCGCCCCCCATGGGCAAGAACGTGACGCCCGCTGCGCTCTCGACACCTGGCAGTGCGGCAATCCGCGTCAGGACGTCGGAGTAGAAACCCGACGATCGCTCGGGCGAGTCGTAGCGAACGCCGGGGACCTGAACACGCACTGTGAGAAGTCCTTCGGCGCGAAACCCGGGATTGATGCTGCTCAGACGGGCGAAGCTCCGTATCAACAGGCCCGCGCCGGTCAGGAGGACGAGGGAGAGCGCGACTTCCGCAGCGACGAGCGCGCCCAGCACACGGCGTGCTCTCGGACCTCCTCCATGCCTGCCGCCTTCTCGCAACGCTTCGTTCACCGCACGTGAAGACACGATTGCCGGCACAAGCCCGAAGAGCAGTCCTGTCGCGAGCGAGAGGCCCATCGTCATCGCCACGACGGTAAAGTCGAGGCTTACTTGATCCAGCCTCGGCACAGGCAACCGGTTCGCGACCAATGCGAGCAGCCCTCTATGGAACAAGAACGCGAGGGCGAGTCCTGCGATACCGCCCATGCCTCCAAGCAGCACGCTTTCAGTGATCATCTGCGACATGAGGCGCCTTCGCCGGGCACCCAGAGCGGTGCGCACACCCAGTTCGCGTTGACGTACCGCGCTGCGCGCGAGCAGAAGGTTGGCGACGTTGACACACGACACGAGCAATACGAGGAGGACGGCGCCACCGAGGACCTGCAATGCGGGCCGAATCTGATCGACTGTCTGCTCGTGCACGGGCACCAGGGTGACTGACCATCGCGCATTACGCTGCGGGAACTCCTTCTCGAGTTGCGCGGCGATTGCCTTCATGTCGCTCGAGGCCTGGTCGAAAGAGACGCCGTCACGCAGCCGTGCGAGTCCGTACGAAAATCCGCGTCCCGGTGCCGAACGCAGAGCTGCCGTCGTCCAGCCGTACGGAATGAGGAAATCGGCTCTCTGCCCGAGCATCGTGAAGTCCGGCGGCATCACGGCGACGAGCGTTCGCGGGATACCGTTGGTCGTAATCGTGGTGCCGATGGCGTCGGACCTGGATCCCAAACGAGTACGCCAGAAGTCGTGACTGACAACGATGACGCGGTCGTTGCCCTCTTCGTCCTCCGCCGGGCCATACGCGCGGCCGATCGCGGGCTGGACACCAAGCGCGGGAAACACGTCGGACGATGCCATCATTCCGGCCACTTCTTCCGGTTGGTCACCGACTACGAGGTTGAGACGCATGGGACCGGTCATGCCCAGGTAACTGAAGGATCGGTTTCGCGCGCGCCACTCGACGAAGTTGCCAGAGGCGATCACGTTGCGATTCCGTCGCGCGTTGCTTTCAAACACCGCGACGATGCGGTCCGGCTGGGAGTATGGCAACGGCCGGAGCACCACGCCGCGAATGACACTGAAGATCGCGGATGTCGCGCCGATGCCGAGCGCAAGCGCGAGCACAGCGGGAATCGTAAAGCGTGGCGCTCTTAGAAACGATCGCGCGGCGAAACGGATGTCACCGAGCAAGGTGGTCATTGGATGGCTCCGAGCGCCCAAGCGGCCTGGCGGCGCACGCTCGATGCGCTGTCTTTGAGCGCCGACGTCAATCCTGCCAGTGCACGGGCGTCGCCGATCGCGCCAAGGGCCCACGCGGCCTGTTCTCGTACGTCCGCGTCGATATCCTTCAACGTCGCAACGAGAGCGTCCACCGCTGCGCTGTCGTCGAGAGCTCCGAGCGCCCATGCGGTTTGCCGCCGCACGATGGCTGCCGGGTCGCGCAGCGCGCCGATGAGCGGTTGCACTGCCTTCGGATCGTCGAGCGCGCCCAGCGCCCACGCGGCCTGTTCGCGGACGCGTTCGTCCGTGTCGCGCAACGAGGCTGTCAATGGCGTGACCGCGCGTTGATCGTCGAGCGCTCCGAGCGCCCACGCGGCATTTCGTCGAGCGGTTACTCCCCCGTTTCCGAGAGCCTTGACGAGCGGGTCGAACGATGCCGTGCCGATGCGAACCAGTGCCCGGGCAGCCTCCTGGCCGGGCGTAATCGGGTGCTCATCACCCCACCAGCGCCGATGATCTTCCCGGCAGACCTCGGGCGACACCGGTTCGGCATCGTTGAGCAGGTCGATGAGGGATGGAATGGCGGCGGTCGCACTCGAATTGAACACATCGCGCGCGCACGCCACGCTGACGCGCACAACCGGATCCGGGCTCCGCAGCATCTCGATCACGGCGGACAGATCCTTCGCTGTTGGAGGTTGCTGCTGTGCGCGAGTGGCCGGCGCCCCGACAGATACCACTGCCAGACAGGCCGCGACAGCATTCAGATATCGGCACCGCGCGGTTACTTTCATTGGGCCCTCCATCAGAATGGACGCGGTCTCGGGTTGGGATTGGGATTCGGATTCGGGTTCGGATTGGGGCCGCCCCTGCCATAGATGTGCGCGAGTGCCTGTGCGGCTGACCGGCGAACTTCGTTGCTGCCGTCTTTCAAGGCGGCGGTGAGCGAATCCACGGCCTTGGCGCTCCCGATCTGCCCAAGAGCCCAGATGGCTTGCCGTCGAACCTGCTGATCGCTGTCGCGCATCGCGGCGATGAGTGCATCTATGGATTGTTCCGATTGGATGCGGCCGAGCGCCCACGCCGCCTGACGACGAACGCCGGCGTCGCTGTCTTTGAGGGCATCGCCGAGGGCCGTAACGGTCGCAGCCGACGCCGTCTGGGCCTCAGCCAGCGCAGCGGCGAAAAGCGTGACGAGTAAACCAGCTGCTAATATTTTGGCACTTGTGAGCATGGCTGTCCCTTCCTGCGGAGAGCACGTCTGATTGAACTATTCGTGGCCGGAGATTTGACCGATCGCGAATGCGGCCTGCTCGCGTACATCGGCGACCGAGTCACGCAGTGCCGCGGTCAGCGAGGGGAGTGCTTTGGGATCGCGAAGTTGGCCGAGCGCAAACGCCGCCTGCTCGCGCACGTCGGCGTTGGAATCCATGAGCGCACCGATCAACCCGTCCACGGCTTTGCCGCTTCGAAGCTGACCCAGCGCGAAAACCGTCTGCTCGCGCACATCCGGCGAGGAGTCCGTCAACATCCCGAGCAACGGATCGACAGCGCTAGGGTCGCGCAGCTGACCGAGCGCAAACGCCGCCTGCTCGCGCACGTCCGGCGATGAATCTTTGAGCGCCTTGATCAAGACCGGCGCGGCGTCGCGGTTACGTGACTGGCCCAGCAGATGTACCGCTTGCTCGCGCACGTCGGGTGAGGTGTCATCGATCAGCGTCGCGACCGCGGCCGTTGCACGCGCGTCGCCGGTGCGCGCGAGCGCGAACACCGCCTGTTCGCGGACGTCCGCGTTGCTATCTTTCAACAGCGGCAGGAGTGCCGTGACGACGCGCGGATCGCGCATCCGTCCCAGCGTCATGATCACCGTTTTTCGAACATCGGGGTCGGCATCATTGAGTGCCCCTATCAGCGCTTCAACCGTCTTCGGATCCGCCGCGACAGCGCCTTGTGCAGAAAGGGCCGCCGCAATCTGCTGCCCTAGCTGAGCACCGAGAGCCTGACCGATCTCGCCACTGACACGCTCGGAAATGGCGTTTGATACAGGTTCAGTCGATGCCTGAGCCCCCGGAGAAGTCTCTGCACGCGCGATCGGCGTCGACGCTGGCTTCTGAATCGGCGCGGCCTTCGGCGCCGAGGGTGGCGCTGGAGGCGCCGGAACCACCGGTTCCACGACGACCGCGGATTCCCAACCTCCGCTGGCGGTTGAGAACCCTGCAGACGGACACCTCCAACCGGCAACGTAATCAACGCCACCAAGCCGAGGAGTGCCAGGCGAGTGCGAATCGTTGACGAGCGCCGGATCGCCGGATCGAGAATCGCAAGCAGGCGCCCCTCGAGCTGTGAGGGTCGCGCCATGGCCAACCCCACGAGCGGCGCGCGACGAAGTCGCATCGCTCGAGCGATGTCGAGCAGATGGGCGGCGTAGTCCGAGCCCTTCTCGCCTGCGGCCAGCACGAAATCGTCGCACGCGCGCTCGCGTTCCGCGCGAAGGCGGCGTGCGGCCACCCAGACAATCGGGTTGAACCAGTAGACCGCGCAGACGATGTGTGCCAGTACCTGCGTGAGGCAATCGCGGCGCTTGATGTGGGCCAGCTCATGAAGCACCACCACGCGTCGCCGTTCTTCGGTCCATTCCGTTGCGCTTTGCGGCATCACGATCAGCGGGCGCCACACTCCACACACCATCGGCATTGTCACGGCGTGCGACTCCACGACCGCAATCGATCCGCCGATCTCGAAAGCCTCGGCAAGCACATGCGCCTCGTCGACCCACGTCGCCTTCAAGGGCGCCGCGGAGCGACGGATCCACCAGGTGCCGATCAGGCCACTTATCACGAAGGCGAGGACAGCCAGCGCACCCGCACCCCACAAGAAGACTCCGACAAGCGTCAGATCCATCGCACGGGAGTGGGCTGGTGCCGGCGAGCTGGATGTCTGCGACGGTGAGGTCCCCGAAGCAGGTGCGATGGGAGATGCGACAGCGGTCGAGGGCGCGACCTCCGGACTCGCCGGCGGCACGATCACGGCGCTTGTCGAGATGAACGACGACGGTACCGGCACGATCCAGGTCGGACCAGCGAAGCTCATCGCGGAGGCGACGATCGAGCCGGCAAGTGCGCAGATCCAGACGAAGTGTCGAGTGGAGGCAGAGGCACGCCGCATCGCTGCCGTGATCGCCCACGCGGCGCACAACACGACGCTCGCGCGGATACAGGATTCGACGAGGGCGGCCATCACATCGGCAAACATCTCAGGCTCCTTCTTTGCGTGCGCGCTTGATCGCAACGGAGAGACGGTCCAGATCCGCATTCGAAATGCGGCTTGCGTCATCGTCCAGCAGGGCCGCGATGGCCTGTGTCGTGGACCCCTCGAAAAAGGTGTTGAGCAGATGCCGCAAGGCGGATCGCTTGGCGGCGTCGTGGGCCACGGTTGGGAGATAGACGTAACGTGCCCCGTCCTGTTCGTGACGCACGTGTCCTTTGTTCTCCAGAATGCGGAGCAACGTGCGGACGGCCGAGTAGCTTGGCGCGGCGGGCATGGCCTCCTGCACTTCGGCGGCGGTAGCACGCCCGGCTTTGTAAAGCACGTCGAGAATCTGTCGCTCGCGGCGGCTCAAATCGGGTGGCGCGAGGTTCTTGACCATCGGTGCCAAAAAATTAGCACCAGCGCGTCGCGCTTGTCAACTCGCATTCAACGATGCCGTCGTCATCCGACCTCGCCGCTGTGTGCAAGATCCCAGCGAAGGCGAAATTTAGCAATTACGACTGCCGGGCCGTGCGCGTTACTCCCGTTCGTATATAACGCTTGATTCGGGAAGACTACCGGGGTAGTGTGCCAACCCATCGGCGATAAGTGCGCCCTTTCCAGTGGTGCGAATCCATTGAGCAGCCTGGAAATACCAATTTCAGGGTAGCGGAGGAATCAGCATCGGCGTGACCTAGTCGGGACGGAACCCAACCAAATGAGAGGTGGCATATGCGCTTAGGCGTGAAAGCGCTGGCGATAGTGGCGTTGATCATCCTCATCCCAACCATGGCCCGTGCACAGGCAGTCATCGCAGGGTCGGTTCGGGATACCTCAGGGGCCGTGCTTCCCGGTGTAACCGTAGAAGCCAGCAGTCCAGCGCTGATCGAAAAAGTTCGCACAACCATCAGTGACAGCAACGGACAGTACCGCATCGAAGATCTCCGGCCGGGCGTCTACAAAGTTACGTTCACATTGCCGGGATTCAGTACTTTCGAGCGCGAAGGCATCGAGCTGACCGGTTCATTTACCGCAACCATCAACGCCGATATGCGCGTTGGCAATCTTCAAGAAACAGTCACGGTCACAGGAGAAAGCCCAATCGTCGACGTGCAAAGCGCTCGACGGCAGCAGGTGCTGAGCAACGAGGTGCTCAAGGCGATTCCGACCGTCCGCAGCTATAACGCGCTCGTTGTCGTGGTTCCGGGCGTCGTTACCAACACGAACGACGTCGCGACCGGGACCGCCACGACACAGTTTCCGATTCATGGCGGCCGCAACAACGAGGGCCGCATGACGATTGACGGCCTCAACGTCGGGAATCCTCCCGGTGGCAATCAGCCACCAGGCTTCTCCGTCGATGTCGGCAACTCGGAAGAGATTTCGTTCACTACTTCCGGCGGACTTGGTGAGTCGGAGACGGCTGGCCTGGTCATGAACGTCGTGCCCAAGACCGGTGGGAATACCGTCCACGGATCTGCCTTCTACAGTGGCAGCGGCAAGAACCTGCAGGCCGACAACACGGAAGGAATACCGGGAGTGGCGGCGCCGACGCCACTAACGAAGATTTACGACGTGAACGGCGCCATTGGCGGCCCGATCCTCAGGGACAAGTTGTGGTACTTCGCGACCGCGCGAACTCAGGGAAGCACGCGCGTGAACGCGAACATGTTCTACAACCTCAACGCCGGTGATCCGACGAAATGGCTCTACGTCGGAGGACCTGGCATCAGCGATCCCGGCTTCTCCGACCGCACGTGGGAAAATATCAGCGGACGCGTCACGTGGCAGGTCACACCGCGTAACAAGTTCGGTGCGTACTGGGACGAGCAGTGGGTGTGCCGGAAATGTGAGGGCGCGACGATCGGTATTACGACTCCGCCAGTCGCCTCGCCTGAAGCCATCGGCCCCGGACAGACACTGCCGCTGCGCGTGCCGCAGGTCACCTGGAACTCACCCGTCACGAATCGGCTGCTCTTCGATGCCGGATTCGGCGGGACGTACTACGGATGGGGGAACTTCGAGCGCGTAGATAACAACACGCGCGATCTCATTCGCGTCACCGAACAGTGCGCGGCCGGATGCCCCAACAATGGAGGTCGTCCGGACCTCGTCTACCGTTCGCAGGACTGGGGTGACAACCGCACCGGATCGTACACGTGGAAAGGATCGATGTCGTACGTGACCGGCCGTCATAGCTTGAAGGTTGGTTACCAAGGGACGCTGATGACCGACGACCGGACGTGGTACTCGAACAACAACGATCTGTGGTATCGCTTCAACAACGGCATCCCGAACCAGCTGACTCAGACGATCTCACCGTGGGTCAACAACGCGCGGGCGGGATGGGACGCCGTCTACGGCCAGGAACAGTTCACGATGGGCCGGCTGACGTTGCAGGGCGCGCTGCGATTCGACGTCGCGCGGAGCTGGTTCCCCGAGCAGAATATCGGTCCGGACAAATTCCTTCCGATCGCGTACCACTTCCCGGAAACGAAGGGTGTCAACAGCTATAAGGACATCACGCCACGGGCGGGCGCCGCGATAGACGTGTTCGGCAACGGCAAGACCGCGGTCAAAGCCAACATCGGCAAGTATCTCGAAGGTGTCGGCGTTCAGTTGACCTACGCCAACTCGAATCCGACTCTGCGGGTGCCGACGACGACAGGTCCCTTCGGCGTCGTGGGTGCGTCCAGGACCTGGATCGATGCGAATGGCGACCTCGTTCCCAACTGCGATCTGTCGAACCCGTTGGCCAACGGAAATCCTGCCGCAGTCAACGGCGGT
>Ga0070672_100003062_pt1 | contig 10776 bp, 12 predicted proteins | sample KBSM13metaG_FD_66151 | JGI IMG/M metagenome (GOLD analysis project Ga0070672, IMG submission 66151) | Miscanthus rhizosphere microbial communities from Kellogg Biological Station, Michigan, USA - KBS M1-3 metaG | ecosystem: Host-associated > Plants > Roots > Rhizosphere > Soil ... | reverse complement strand
GCCAGCACCATGTCCGAGTGGCCTTTCGGATCCACCTTGTCCCAGTGCTTGACGATCTTGCCGTCCGGACCGATCAGGAAGGTCTGGCGGCTGGCGAGCTCGACACCTTCCTTCGGGCTCCACAACACGCCGTACTTCTTGATCGCTTCCTTGTTGGGATCGGCGAGGATGTCGAAGGGCAGGCTGTGGTTCTCGGCGAACAGCTTGTGTGACTCGACGGTATCGGCGCTCACACCGAGGATCACGGCATCGGCCTTGCGGAACGCGAAGATATTGTCACGCAACTCACAGGCCTGGGTCGTGCAGCCGGGCGTCTCGTCCTTCGGATAGAAGTAGAGTACCAACCACTTGCCCTTGTACTGCGAGAGCGTGTGCCATTGGCCTTTCTGGTCCTGTAGTTTGAAGTCCGGCGCGGCGGTACCGGCGGCAGGCGCGGCGGCAGGCGCCGTGTCCCCCGCCAGAGCGCATACACTTGCGGTCGCCGCGATCAGGGCGGTGACCAATGTCCGTCGAAGTGCGAGCATGTTGTTCTCCATCAAATTGGAAGGGTCGTGGGGGAGCCAGATCATAGCGCTGTAATGCGGGCCGGTCTCATCCTGACGGGAGGTGGTGCGCGCGCCGCCTACCAGGTGGGCGTGTTGAAGGCGCTTTCGCGGATACATCCCCGTCATGACTGGCCTTTTCCCATCATCGTGGGCACATCCGCGGGTGCCGTTTCGGCCAGCATCCTCGCCGGGAACGTGGCCCGCTGGCACCACTCCGTTTCGGAAATCGAAAAAGTGTGGGCAAATTTCCATGTCCAGCAGGTGTTCCGGGCCGACACCTGGGCCATGTTGCGGGCCGGTGGCCGCTGGATTGGATCGTTGCTTACCGGGGGCGCATTCGGCCCGCCGAAGTCGCTGTTCGACAATTCGCCGCTACGCGAGTTGCTGTCGCATGTCACCGATTTCGATGCCATTCGCACCAACGTCGCCAAGGGCAAGCTGCGCGCGCTGGCGCTGTGCGCCACCAGCTACTTCACCGCGCGTTCGGTGTCGTTCTTCGAGGCCGACACTACCTTGAGTGAATGGTCACGCGCGCAGCGGCACGGTGAGCGGGTACCGTTGTCGCTCGACTACCTCATGGCCAGCCTGAGCGTTCCGTTCCTGTTCCCGCCGACCTGCCTGCAGGGCGAATTCTTCGGTGACGGGGCGATGCGTCAGACCGCGCCCTTGTCGCCCGCCATTCACCTCGGCGCGGATCGCCTGCTGGTGGTCGGTGTGCGACCCGCGCAGCTGGATGCGATTCCACGCTTCATCGCATCCGATGTGTCGCCATCTCCCGGCCAGATATTTGGCTACATGCTGGATACGCTTTTCAGCGACCAGATCTCCGCCGATCTCGAGAACCTCAACCGCATCAATCGCCTGGCCTCGGTGGCGGGCGCGGCTCCCGGTGCGCGCCAGATCAGCACGCTGATGATCACGCCCAGCCTCGATCCCTCCGAACTCGCGGTGCGCTTCACCCACACGCTGCCCGTGAGCCTGCGCGCGCTGATGCGCATCATCGGCGCCCGTGGCGCCTCGGGCGGCCTGCTCGCCAGCTATCTGATGTTCGAATCGGGGTACACGCGCGAGCTCATCGAACTCGGGTTCCGCGACACGCTGGCGCGCGGCGATGAGATCACGGCGTTCCTGGCCGGCTGACCACCAGGCAACGTGGCAGTGGCCGGCGGCATTCTCGAGGAAGATAGCGTCGCGCTGTGGTTTGCGCGCACGCCGCAGCTCGACGATCCGGCGATCGCCGACCAGTACACCGGTCTCATGTCCGACGAAGAACGGGAGCGCGGCGCGCGGATTCTCGTGGACGGCGCACGTGAGCTGCACCTGCTCGCGCGCGCGCTGCAACGCGTGGTGCTGGCTTCGTACCTTCCCGGGGTCGCGCCGCGCGAGCTGCGTTTCGTACGTGGCGGCGGCGGGCGGCCGTCACTCGCGCCACCGTTCGATGCGGGTGGATTGGACTTCAATCTCGCGCACACCCAGGGGCTGGTGGTTCTCGCGGTGGCCCGCGGCCTGCGATTCGGCATCGACGTGGAGCGCTACGACAAGAAGGTGCCGCTGGCGGCGGCGCGCCGCTACTTCTCACACCCTGAAGTGGCGGCGCTCGAAAGTCTGCCATCCGCTGCGCAACCCCGGCGCTTCCTGCGGTTGTGGACCCTGAAGGAGGCGTACCTCAAGGCAATCGGCAGCGGAATTTCCGGCGGGCTCGGCAGCGCGACATTTCACATCGACAGTCGCGGTGTCAGGTTCGAGTGCCCCTGCGACCCCGACGCGTCGCGCTGGTGGTTCGGACAATTCACGGCCGGGGCCGAGCACCTGCTGGCCATTGCCTGCCAGGCGCGAGCTTGCCTGTCACAGGGGTGGCCCTCGTTGGAATGCCATGAATTGCTGGCGGGGCGCGCGCAGGCACCGTCATTTGCCATCGCACCGATTGACCGGGACTCGGGCGATCCGTCAGGTCAGGAACACCGCTCCCAGTCCTAACAACGTTGCAAAGCCGATGCAGTCGGTGAAGGTCGTCAGGATCACGCCGGCCGACAGGGCCGGGTCGATGCGCATGCGGCGCAGGGTGAGCGGGATGATCACGCCCACGGCGGCCGCCGCGAGCAGGTTGACCAGCATTGCCGCAGCGATAATCGCGGCAATCTTCCAGGTCCCGAACCATACGATGGTCACCGCCCCGACCACCGCCGCCCATATCATGCCGTTCAGGCCGCCGACGGCGATCTCCTTCCACAGCAGCCACTTCGCATTGACCCATTCGACCTGGCCGAGCGCGATGCCGCGGACGATGAGCGTGACCGTCTGGGTGCCGGCGATGCCGCCCATCGAGGCCACGATGGGCATGAGGGCGGCGAGTGCGGCCACTTTTTCAATGGTGCCTTCGAAGCGGCTGACCACGGATGCCGCGAGGAATGCGGTCGCGAGGTTGATGCCGAGCCACACCAGGCGGCGCCTGGTCGAGGGGATGATCCCGGCGAACACGTCTTCTTCATCGCGCAGACCGGCCGCGGACATGACCTCGTGCGCGGCTTCCTCGCGGATGACGTCGACCACGTCATCGACGGTGATACGGCCCAGCAGCTTGCCAGTCGTATCGACCACGGCCGCCGACACCAGGTCGCGGTCCTGGAACAGGCGCGATACTTCGCTGGCGGCGAGGTCGGGCGCGATCCGCGGCGCCTCCGGATCGAGGATGTCGCCGACGGATTTTTCCGGGTCCTCGGTGAGTAGTCGAGCGAGGGCGACGGTGCCGAGGTACAGATCATTGCGATCGACCACGAACAGGCGGTCGGTCCTGTCGGGCAATTCGCCGCGCATGCGCAGGTAGCGCAGCACCACTTCCACCGTCACGTCGGCGCGCACGCTCACGGTGTCCGTGTTCATGAGGCCGCCGGCGGTGTCCGGCTCGTACGACAGCACCGAGCTCAGCCGTTCGCGGTCCTGCGCGTCCATGGACTTCACGAGTTGCGCGCCCACGGCCTCGGGCAGGTCCCCGACCAGGTCGGCGAGGTCGTCCAGCTCCATCTCTTCGGCGGCCGCCAGCAGTTCTTCCGCGTCCATGCCCTCGATGACGGCCTGGCGCACGTCGTCGCTCAATTCGACGAGCACGTCACCCTCGATCTCGGGCTCGACGAAGTTCCACACCACCTCGCGCTGTGCGGGCGGCAGCGACTCGATGAGATTGGCGATTTCTGCCGGATGCATGGCGGCGACCATGCGCGCCGCGCCACGCCACGACCCTTCACGCAGCGCGCCGCGCAGCGCGGCGAGTCTGCGTTCTTTGGTTGGAGTGCGGGTCGCTTCCATGACGCGCGGGAGTGTAGTCAAAAAAACTCATGGACGCCGTCGCTCCGACGGCGATTTCCGTCGTGGCGCAGCGCCTGGAAATCGCCTGACTAGGCTACGGAGGAGGAAGGCGTGCCGGCGAGGGCGGGCGCGCGCGTGATGGAGCGCATTTCGCCGAGCGAATTGTGGCGCAGAGCGACGACGGGATAGGTTTGCGCGAGGCGTTCGGCGACGCGCTCCGCCAGGTACACCGAGCGATGGCGCCCGCCAGTGCAGCCGATGGCGATGGTCAGGTAGCGGCGGTTGGCGGCCTGGTGCTCGGGGATACGCCCCCCGACGAATTGAAGGATGTCTTCCAGCAGCCGCGGCACGCTGCGTTGTGCCTCGAGGAAACGGATGACGTCCTCGTCGCGGCCGGTGAGGGCGCGCAACGCGGGATCCCAGTACGGATTCGGCAGCGCGCGGGCGTCGAACACGAAGTCCGCATCACCCGGGATGCCGTTCTTGAAACCGAAGGACTCCACCAGCAACGACAGGCGCGCGGCGCTGCGCTTCTCCACTCTCTGGCTGATGAGGTCGCGCAGGTCATGAACCCCCATGCGCGAAGTGTCGATCACCAGGTCCGCGGCATTGAGAATGGGCTCGAGCAGGCGCCGCTCGATCGCGATGGCTTCCTTGAGCGATACATGGTCGGTGCTGATGGGATGCTTGCGGCGGGTTTCCGCGAAACGCCGCAACAGCTCATCGTCATTTGCGAGCAGGAAGACGATCTCGCACTGGATGCCGCTCTTCTTGAGCTCCTCGATGAGATGCGGGACCGTCTCGATTTCCGCCGCTGCGTTGCGTGCATCGACGCCCACGGCCGCACGGCTGTACTGCGCCTCGTTGTTGAGCAAGGTGTGCGATATGAAAGGCTTCAGCAGGGCCGCCGGGATATTGTCGACGCAATAAAAGCCGGCATCTTCGAGCATGTGCAGCGCCACGCTCTTGCCGGATCCCGACAGCCCGCTGACGAGAATCAGCCGCATCGAATTCAGTCGCGCCTCCCGCTCATCTACCGACCACCTTGCGTGCCTCGGCGGCGTGATGATCGGCTTTCATTTCCTTGTGCTTGATGACGCGCCGGTCGAGCTTGTCGGCCAGCAGGTCGATGGCGGCGTACATGTCTTCCTGGGTGGCCTCGGCATGGACGGCGTTACCGCGCACATGCAATGTGGCTTCGGCCTTCTGTCGGAGCTTCTCAACCGTGAGAACGCAATGCACGTCGATTACGTGATCGAAATGTCGCGAAATACGTTCGAGTTTCTTCTCGACGTACGAGCGCATTGACGGGGTTACCTCGACATGATGACCGGAAAGCGACAATTGCATGATGCGTCTCCTTTTTTGGCCTATCTACTTAACGTCGTTAATTACCTGGCTGCAGCCTTTGCCTTGCGTTCGTTCGAAGGCGCGAGGCCGAGCGCCTCGCGGTACTTGGCCACGGTGCGGCGCGCCACGGCGATCCCCTCGCCCGAGAGGAGTTCCGCGATGCGGCTGTCGGACAACGGGTTGCCCGAATCCTCTTCCTTGATGAGCTTGCGGATCTTGGCGCGTACCGCCGTGGACGAAGCACCGCCGCCGTCGGCGGCCTCGACCTGGCTGGAAAAGAAATACTTGAGTTCGAACACCCCGCGCGGTGTGTGCATGTACTTGCTGGAGGTGACGCGCGAGATGGTGGATTCGTGCATGTCGATGGCCTGTGCGATGTCCTTGAGGATCATCGGCCGCATGCTCTCCTCGCCATGTTCGAGGAAGGCGGACTGTCGTTCGACGATGCTCCTGGCCACTTTCATGAGGGTTTCATTGCGGATTTCGAGGCTCTTGAGCAGCCAGCGCGCTTCCTGCAGCTGCGCGCGCATCGAGGAGTGCCCGGCGCCACGGCCCAGCATGTCGGCGTAGCTCTGGTTGAGCCGCACGCGCGGCAATGTCGAGCTGTTCACTTCCACGGTCCAGCCGCGGTCGGTGCGCCGCACGAACACATCGGGCACCACATATTCGGCCTTGGCGCTCGATACGGTCGCGCCGGGGCGCGGATGGCAGCCGCGCACCAGGGCGACCGCCAGCGCGAGCTCTTCGTCCGATGCCGACAGCTCGCGCCGCAGCAGGGTGAGCTCGCGGTCGGCGAGCTTGTCGAGATGTTTCTCCGCGATGGCCAGTGCGAGTTTCAGGCCTGGCGTATCCGGAACCAGGATGCGCAGCTGCAACGTGAGGCATTCGCCCAGGTTGCGCGCGGCGACTCCGGCCGGATCGAGAGTCTGCACGAGCTTGAGCACGCGCTCGACCTCGGTGGCGTCGGCCGTCACTTCGGGCAGCAGTGTCGCGGCGATGTCTTCGACGGAGTCGGTGACATACCCGTCGTCATTGATCGCATCAACAATGGCGCGCGCGATCGCCAGGTCACGCGGCGCGAGATTGCCGTACTCGAGCTGCGCCGTCAGGTGATCCTGCAGCGAAAGCTGTACATCGTCGGCAACTTCCGAGGAGCGTTCGTCGTCATCGCGCCACGAGTCGGAGCCGGCGCTGCGTTCGCTCCACGCGTCTTCGACGACTTCCGCTTCGACCGTGACCTCGGGCTGCGCCGGCGCATCGACGCGCTTCTCTTCCGGCATGGGATGCGGCTCGAGGGTTTCGAATGAGCCGGTGGCCTCGTACTCGTCGACGGGCTCGAGCATCACATTGCTTTCGAGCTGCTCGCGGATGTGCGCCTGCAGCTCCAGTGCAGGCATTTGCAGGAGGCGGATCGCCTGCTGCAGCTGCGGGGTCATGGTGAGTTGCTGACCCAGCTTCAGCTGCAATGAGGGCTTCATCATCGACACGGGCGCAGGTGTCCCCAACGCTATGAAAGAGAAGATCTTTTCCGAGTCGGCTGAGACAGCTACATGCGGAAAGACTGACCCAAGTACACCTCACGGACTTGGGGGTTGGCAAGGATTTCTTCGGAAGTTCCAGATGCCATCACCGTGCCGCCGGAAACGATGTAGGCACGGCCACAGACACCTAGGGTTTCTCTGACGTTATGGTCGGTAATGAGCACGCCGATGCCCTTGGCGGTGAGCTCCGTCATGATGCGCTGTATATCGATGACGGATAGCGGGTCCACGCCCGCAAACGGTTCGTCGAGGAGCACAAAACGGGGCTCCGCCGCGAGCGCACGCGCTATTTCGACGCGGCGGCGCTCGCCACCGGAGAGCGCCATCCCCATGCTCTTGCGCACGTGCGCGATGCGCAGTTCGCCGAGAATCTGCTCGAGACGCTCCTGGCGGGCGGTTTCGTCGAGATCTCGAGTTTCGAGGATCGCCATGACGTTGTCCTCGACGGTGAGCTTGCGGAAAACCGAGGCCTCCTGGGGCAGGTAGCCGATGCCGGCGTGTGCACGCTGGTGCATTGCAAGGTGAGTGATGTCACGGTCGTCGATGGTGACCTGCCCGGCATCCGGGGGCACCAGCCCGACGATCATGTAGAAGGCCGTGGTCTTGCCGGCGCCGTTCGGGCCTAACAAGCCCACGATCTGGCCGCTCTCCACCTCGATGGAGAGATCGGTGATCACTTGGCGGCGGCGGTAACTCTTGGCGAGGTGCGTGGCCCGCAGCACGCTCATGGTTTCGACCCCTGCGCATTGCAGGGTTTGCCCTGTTGCGACTGCGGCTGGATCACGATGCGCACGCGGCCATTCTGCCCGGGCGCCGCCGTGTCCACGGACCGACCCTGCACGCTCTGGGCCTTGATGTTGTAGACCAGCTGGCTGCCGGTGATCTCGTTGCAGCCATCCGACAGCCAGGCGTCGTCGTGGAAGCTGACGGTGCCGTTGGCGGTTTCATAGTCGATGGTGGGCGCGCGGCCGCGCGAGGTGGTGCCGTCCTTGCGCAGCTGCTCGAATTCCGCCGGCGAGCCCGTGACGGTGGCGCGCGAGATGAGGTTGTTGCGAAACCAGACCACGGCCTTGTCGGCCTTGAGGTTGCCGCCCTCGGCGCGGATCCGCACATCGCCCGAGATGGTCCATTCGCCGTTCTCGAAATCGAGACCGCCCTTGACGTTGGCTTCCCTGGCCTCGATGCGGATGTCTCCCTGCGTGATGACGACATCGCGGAATACGGCGGTGTTGTTGCGGTAATTGACCTCGACGGGCACGGCATCCATGACGATCTTTTCGGTCCCGCGCTCTGACTGCGCCGCGCCGGCCACGCCTAACAAGCTGGCGCAACAGGCCGCGGCGAGCCGCGCGATGAGGTTATTTGGGTGAGAATTCGCCATGTACATCGGATTCTAGACGCAGCGTCCCGGCCTTCAAATCGGCTTTCATGCCGACACCATCGAGCTGGTGTCCCGACCAGCGGACCGTAACCGGGTCCTTGGTCTCGATGAACTCGGTGGGCGTGTTGATGCTCATGCTGCGGGTACTGAGTGTCATCGGCTCGCCGCCGCCGCTGGGCGTCGTGCCGGTGACCACCACGTTGCCGGTGAGCTGCACGTCGTCGCCGCCGGCACGGACGCGTCCATGATCGGAGGTGAGGTGCCAGACTTCGCTCGCGGTCGCGGCACTGACGGGCGCTTCCCCGGGAACCTGTGACTGTGCGCCGGGATGGTAGTCCATCTCCAGGTGCTCGAGGTCGATGACACTGGCATCGAGCTGCTGGTGGATCACGCGCGCCTTGAGCCGGTAACGTTCCCGGCCGTCGTAGCCGGTCTCGATGATGACGGCATCGCGGGCCGCGTAGCCGGGATCGGGTGCGGCCACCGCCGCCGCGTCGGCCTCATCGTCGCCGCGCCCGGCGCGACCGATGTAATACGCCCCGGCAACGATGACGATCGCGGCCACGAAGCCCAGTGGACGCGACCAGGTCCTCATGCGCGCCTGCTGCGGCGGGCATCGAGCAGCCAGTCACAGACCTCGCGCACCGCACCGTGCCCGCCGGCCCGCGTGGTCACGAGGTCGGCGACCGCGAGCGCATCGAGGTGCGCGTCCGCCACCGCGATGGCGACACCCGCCACCTGCAGCATGGGCGCATCCGGGGTGTCATCCCCCACGCAGGCGCAGTGTTCGAAGGCTACCGAGCGCGCCCGGGCCAGTTTCTCGAGTGCCGCGAGCTTGTCGTTCGCGCCCTGGGTGACGTGACGTATGCCCAGCTCGCGCGCGCGCAGCGTCACGGCCGCCGACTTGCGCCCGGAGATGATGGCCACGGTGATCCCGGCGGCCGCCACCTGCTTGATGCCGTACCCGTCGCGAACATGAAAGGCCTTGAACGCTTCGCCGCGCGCGCCGTAGTAGAGACGCCCGTCGGTCAGCACTCCGTCGACGTCGAGCTCCAGCAGCTGTACGCGGCGCAGGGCGGGATTGAAACTCGCGACGTCGCTCACAGCACCCCGGCGCGCAGCAGGTCGTGGACATTGAGCGCGCCGACCAGCGCGCCGGATTCCACCACCGGCAGGGCGGTGATGCTGTGCTTTTCCATGAGATGCGCGGCCTCGGCCGCCAGTTCCTGCGGCCGCACGGATTTTCCGGGCGAGATCATCACCTCGCGCATGCTCGTCAGGTGCACGTCGATGCGCCGATCGAGTGCCCGGCGCAGGTCACCGTCGGTGAACACGCCCAGCATCCGGCCGCCCTCGGCAACGACACACATTCCCAGGCCCTTCTTCGACATGATGACGAGCCCCTCGGCCAGCCGCGCATCCGGGCTAACTATCGGCAGGTCGTCGCCGGTGCGCATCACGTCCGCCACGTGCAGCAGCAGCTTGCGGCCGAGCGCGCCGCCGGGGTGCGAACGCGCGAAATCCTGGGAAGTGAAGCCGCGGGCCTCGAGCAGCGCCACGGCCAGCGCGTCACCGAGCGCCAGCGTCACCGTGGTGCTGGCGGTGGGCGCGAGGTTGAGCGGACAGGCTTCCTCGGCCACGCTCACGTCGAGGTGCACGCTGGCGGCGCGTGCCAGCGCTGACTTGGGGTTGCCGGACACGGCGATCAGCGGCACGCCCAGCCGCGAGACGTGCGGAATCAGCAGCAGCACCTCGGCCGTTTCGCCGGAATTCGAGATCGCGAGCAGCGCGTCTTCGCGCGTGATCATGCCGATGTCGCCGTGGCTGGCTTCGGCCGCGTGCATGAAGAAGGAGGGCGTACCGGTGGAGGCCAGCGTCGCCGCGATCTTGCCGGCGATGTGCCCCGACTTCCCCATGCCGGTGACGATGACGCGTCCGCGGCAGGCCAGGCAGATGGTGCAGGCGCGCGCGAAAGACGCGTCGAGCCTTGGAAGCAGTGCGGCAAGCGCGCGTCCTTCGATTTCGATGGCGCGTTGTCCGGCCGCGATCAGGGAGGCCGGATCGGTATTCGGCTCGAGATTCGCGCGCGGGGCATTCATGCGGGAATGATACCCCCTGGCCCGCTAAACTCGCGCCATGAATGCCAGCCCCATGACCCCCGAACGCGTCGCCGAGCTGATTCGCGCCGGACTTCCCGGCGCCACGGTGCGCGTCGAATCGGACGACAACACCCATTTCGCCTCGCAGATCGTCGCGCTCCAGTTCGCGGGCCTGCGGCCCATCGCCCGGCATCAGCTGGTCTACAAGGCGCTCGGGACGCTGATGGGACGCGAGATACACGCGCTTTCGATCGAGGCGTTGACCCCGGATGAGTTCGCCGGGAAGAGCCGCTAGCGCCCGGCCCGATACTCAATCGGCACTTCAACCCACTACACTAACGGCCCCTTCGGCCGGCGGAATCGTTCGTGGACAAGCTTCAGATCAACGGTGGAATTCCCCTCGAAGGGGAAGTGCGAATTTCCGGCGCCAAGAACGCCACCCTGCCCATCGTCGCGGGCGCGCTGCTGGCCGACGGGCCGGTGACCATCCGCAACGTCCCGCACCTGCAGGACGTCACCACCATGATCGAGTTGTTAGGCCGCATGGGCGTGTCGGT
>Ga0070672_100003060_pt1 | contig 10777 bp, 7 predicted proteins | sample KBSM13metaG_FD_66151 | JGI IMG/M metagenome (GOLD analysis project Ga0070672, IMG submission 66151) | Miscanthus rhizosphere microbial communities from Kellogg Biological Station, Michigan, USA - KBS M1-3 metaG | ecosystem: Host-associated > Plants > Roots > Rhizosphere > Soil ... | reverse complement strand
TCAAATTTTTCTATTTTTATTTCGGATAGAAATAAAAAACCGATGTGTTATTTTATTGGTACAATATTGATATCTTTGTTTTATCCAATCTGACAAGCAATTCTCGTGCTGTTGCGCCGTTGATTCTATCTCTAATTCCAAGATTTATATTGTTTTTAAAATTTTGCATAATAAAGCGTACAAGTTCAAAATTTCTTTTCCTGATTAAAATATGTAAAATTGTTGAACCAGTGCCATCTTGTTGATTCAAATCAACGTTATATTTTGAAAATAAGAGTAAAAGATTTTTTTGTAATTCTATAGAGCCATTTCCTATACAAATTAGGTGTAATGGATAAGAACCCACTCTATTTTTCAAATATGCTAAATCAATTTTATTTTTTAATAAAAACTCCACTAAGGATACATACCCAAACCTGACAGCATAATGCAACTGGTTATTTCCAAATACATCAAAAATATGCCGAATTTGTTCTTGCTCTAATTTTTTGAGATCCCCTCGAATAATACAACGAATCTGCTCAGGTAAAATTGATATATTTGCTGGCATAAATTGTTGCATCTCAAGTAATTCTTTGTATTTAACAACAATCTCTTCTAAATCAGTAAACATGTATTCTTGAGATTTTTTTATCATTGCTTGAAGACGATTTAATCCAAAAATGTCAGCAAAATTTTGCAATAAAATATCAACAGCGCCACGGTAATTACATCGCACAAATTCTTCTAATACCGTATTACCTTCTCTGTTTTTAAGATCAAGATTGACCCCGTGTAAAAAAAGAAAATTAAAAACATCCAATAATTTATCAAAATTTTCTATCATAACGGTTGCATGAAGTACAGATTCGCCCCGCCAATTTTGATCGTTCACTTTTGAATAAAAATTAATAAGCATTTTTAGTATGGTAATATATTGATCACCATAGGGAACATTAATAGTTGCCAAGAAAAGTGGTGTTGTAAACTCTCCATCTTTAACATCAAAAACATCAATCTGATTTCCTTGTTCTAATAATTCTTTTACAACCCCCGCGTCACCAGCCTTTACGCTTTCAACAAGCATGTTTTTTGGGGTTTTAATGTAATCACCCACCATAAAACGAGTGCCCACTAAAGAAATACAAGCAATAATTACAATAATTCGTAAAACAACAAGAAGTGTTAATACTGATTTTTGCTTAAAAAATTTATAATTCATTTTTATTCTCTTTTTTTATTTCCTATTTTTTATTGAAAAATAACAATTTTTATTACAATAACGCAAGAAATTTGCGCACCCGATGAGACCGAAACGAGAAAAACATCGCAAGAAAGGCACCTAGGAGGGCGAATCAATGGGCGCGCACACCAATAAAATAAGATATCTTTAAAAAACATATCCGAAAAATTAAGGAGTATATTATGCGACCAACCTGAAATTGGACAACTGAGGCAAAGAGGAGATATGTTAAAAAATTAAGAAATAAGTTGAGCGTATTGCGCTAAGATTTTTTTAGTTTGTAGTTGACAAATTGTTTTATACTGATACATTCTATATTAGAATCATAAAAAGAAATAAAAACCTCTTAACGTGGAGATATTATGAAAAAAATAATAGGAATAGATCTTGGAACAACCAATTCGGTTGTTGCTTTTTTAGAAGCGGGAACCGCAAAAATAATACCAAATAAAGAAGGGACTAATACCACTCCTTCTGTTGTGGCATTTACAAAGGACGGCAAAAGATTGGTAGGAAATATCGCAAAAAGACAAGCGGTAACAAATCCAGAAAATACCGTATTTTCTGCAAAAAGATTCATTGGGCACAAATTTGAAGAAGTAGCAATGGACGCAAAACATGTCCCTTATAAAGTAGTAAAACTTGATAATGGAGACGCAGGGATTGAATGTCAGGGTAAAAAATTCTCACCTCAAGAAATTTCAGCTGCAATACTCGGTAATTTAAAACAAATCGCAGAGGATTTTCTGGGAGAAAAAATCACTGAGGCGGTTATTACCGTACCGGCTTATTTTAACGATCAACAGCGACAAGCAACAAAAGATGCCGGAAAAATAGCGGGTCTTGATGTTAAAAGAATTATAAATGAACCGACAGCAGCAGCACTTGCATATGGTGCGGATAAGAAAAAAGCAGGAAAAATAGCAATTTTCGACTTTGGCGGCGGGACGTTTGATGTTTCAATTCTTGAGGTACAAGATGGCATTATTGAAGTAAAGGCGACCAATGGCGACACAAGACTTGGTGGCGATGACATTGATCAGAAAATTACCGAATATTTAATCGAAGAATTTAAAAAAGAAACGGGTATCAATCTTTATAGTGATAAAAACGCCTTGCAAAGACTTCGAGAAGCTGCAGAAAAAGCAAAAAAAGAACTTTCTGAACTTTTAGAAACAGAAATTAACTTGCCGTATATTACTGCCGATGCAACGGGACCAAAACATTTAGTAATAAAATTATCACGGGCAAAAATGGAAAGCTTGTGTAGCAAAATTTTTGATCGCTTACTTACACCATGCAAAAAAGCCCTTGAGGACGCAAAATTAAATGTAAATGAAATTGAAGAAGTTATTCTCGTTGGTGGTTCAACACGTATACCTAAAGTCCAAGCCCTCGTAAAAGAATTTTTTGCACAAGAACCAAATCGTTCAGTAAATCCTGATGAAGTTGTAGCAATTGGTGCAGCAATCCAAGGTGGCGTTCTTTCTGGTTCGGTAACTGATGTATTATTACTTGATGTAACACCATTATCGCTCGGTATTGAAACTTTTGGTGGAATTTCGACAAAATTAATTACCAGAAACACAACAATTCCAACAAAAAAATCACAAATATTCTCAACCGCTGAAGATAATCAAACCGCAGTAGATATCAATGTACTTCAGGGGGAACGAGAATTTGCAAAAGATAATAAATCACTTGGCAAATTCCGTCTTGATGGAATTCCTGCGGCACGTCGTGGCGTACCTCAAATTGAAGTGACCTTTGATCTTGACGCTAATGGTATTGTGAATGTTTCTGCAAAAGATAAAGCAACCGGAAAAGAACAAAAAATTACCATCACCAATAGTGGTGGGCTTTCAAAAGCTGATATTGAAAAAATGGTACAAGAAGCACAGCTTCACGAAGAATCTGATAAGAAAGCAAAAGAAACGATTGAAAAGCGAAACAAACTTGATGGTATTATTCTTGAAGTTGAAAAAAATATTCGAGAAAACAGAGAAAAACTTAATGCTTCAGATGTAGAGGCGGTAGAAAAAAGTATCGAATCTGCAAAACAAGTATTAAAAGATCATGCAGAAGATGGAGAAAAACTCCAGACCACAACTGATGAATTATTACAGTCTTCATACAAAATAGCTGAAAGTTTGTATAAACAACAACAGGAAAATCCAGCGGGTGAGCAACAAACAGAAAAAGAAAAAGAAGATGATGACTCTGTTGATGCAGAAATAAACAACCAATAAATAATGTAATATTATTTAGATTGAAAAAAGAAAGAGGCAGGTTATAATAAAAAATAATCTGCCTCTCTCTTTTTAGTGATAATATAAATCTCATCATGTATGAATCTTTTTTACACAACATTATTTTTAGTTATAATTTTTTATTCACCTGCTGTATTTTGCGCGATTAGTTTTCCACTAGAAATACAAAATAAAATTATCTGCATTTATGGCGAGCCGAAAGAGAATGATACTCATTTAAGGGAATTTATTCATGAAAATACTAATAATAAAAATACTAATGATTTTTTATGGCGCGACTGGCAACAAAGAAGATTTAACACAATTTTAATTTTAGGCCAGATAAACTTAGACAGGATACTTGTGATTCGACAAGTCTGTACAATGTGGAACACTATAGCACTCAAGAAATTTAACTCAATTGATAATATGATCCGCGCGATAATAGAGCCCCAGAAGAATTTTATTAACAGTAGGAGTTTTTTTAGTCATTTTATTTATCAGAACTTCGCTTATCGTTTCAAAAAAACGAAACAATCGTATACGTTAGCTCTACCAATTATTTTTGCATTAGAAAAAGATTCATTACTTGTTGACACCAATAAAATCTCCACCATTTCTCATCAAGAAGCAGCAGAATTTATTTTTAAAAACTTAACGGATGAAAAAAACCCTCCCCGTGGTTATTCAGGAAAAAATCGGACCATTAAACCTACTGTAAATCTATCATTAGATCAATTCAAAATTATTCTCGAAAAAAGTAAAAAAATATTATCACTATATAAACATCACTTAGTAGTTGATAAAACAATAGAACAAAGAAATAGATTATATTGGGATTACAGCTGGTTACTAATTAAGCTCATTCATCACTTTAAATTTGCAGAGCAATTGATCGAGCAAAATAATATTGAAAAAAAATACATGCTTAAATATATGTACTATTTTATAATAAAATATAATACCAAAGAATGCGCCCACCTATTTTTAATGAATTGGTTGTGGCGTGGCGGATTTAAAAACCATATGCAATTGAGCAAGGAAATGCTTCAAGAAATGCCGCTTGATACTTTTTTTTACAAATCTCCCCTCTCAGAAACAACATTTTTGGATTTTCCTACAATATATGATCGCGTCTTACAAGCAAATTACAATTTTTTATTTGATTATATATCAAATCTTGATCAACAATTAGGATGTGAATTTTTAAAAAAATGGTTTGAGTATGAATGGTATCATTATCAACTTCACGATAACAACCTGCACAACATTAGAAACAAAATGTGCCTTGTTTTGTTGAACGTAAATCATCTCTGCCCTCTTTTTGTAAAAATTAATACAGGAAAAACAATATACGAACACTTATCTATCATAGATAAAGATGAAACTTTTACGCACAAAGCAAATTTTTCATTGAGGCTTCCACTACTCAGGAGATATTTAAAAAATGCAACCAATGATGATTGGGAAAAAGACGGAGAAGAACTAGAAAACATTAGAGACGACATAATAAAAATTAAAAGATTCGAATCATTAAGAAATACTGCAATTTTTATCATGTTTCTTCTCGTGCTGATGGATTATAAATATAAAAAACCTACACACAAAACATCTTAAAATTTAAGACTTTTTTATATTTGGATTTATCTATAAAGCGTAGGAAATTTCCCTGCGCTATTTTTAATGTCTTCTCGCGCGCCTTCCTGAATTAAAAGGTTGCAAATTTCTTTATAACCTTTTCTTCGCGCAATATGTAACAACGTATCGCCACAATCATATTGTTCATTAATATCTATGTTAGATCTATGATCTTTTAATAATAAATTAAACACTTTCGATACACCCTCAGAATAACACAAAGAATGGGTTAGGGTCGTATGCAGGAGGTCGGCAATTGACGTACCTGCATTAATAAAAAATAGTGCAACATCATATCTTTTATTAATAGCTGCATATGAAGCATACGTAATATCATCATCCTTATAAGTAAGGTGTGTCCATGGATCGTAAAGTAAATAAGGGGGGGTGAAAGTCATTTGTATGTCAAAACCCTTACGCAACAAATACTCAATATGATTAATTTTTGTTGATTCTGGTTCTTGTTCTTTAAAATTATCCTCACTATATTTTATCCATATATCTGGTTGTGTTTCAATTATTTCATGAATAGAATTCATCCCGCTTTTACTACGTATTTCCGGATTACTTCCCGCATTAAGACAGGTAAAAAATAATTCTTTACAATCATAACGGTATAATAAAGTCAATAACGTTTTTCCATCATTATTCTGTAAAATAGTATTTTTATTTTTAAAATTTTTTGAAATAAATTCGGTATTTTGACATAATTCTTTTGCAATAGATTTTACGATAATACGAACACAGATGGGATAATTATTTTCTATAAAAGAAATCAGTGGCCATGAATTTTCATTCAAGCATAATGAAGGAACAAGAATAACAACCTGTTTTTTATCTTTTTTGTTTTCAAGCACAATTATTTCATATTCTTTTCCATGTATTGGAATCGGTAAAACATCAATTAAAATTGATAAATTATGTTGTAGAATTATCTTCTGTAGTTCTTCCTTTACCAGCGATACACGCTCAAGCGATTTGCAATAAGAAAAAATATTTGAATATTTCAAGAAAAATTCTTCTCGTCGATCATTATAATACTCATTAAGAAATTCTTTATTTTTTTGATCTAAAAAAGGATATAACTCTTCATTATTAAATTCATCAACATGAAACTGATTAAATACATTGTAACGAAGTCTATTTGTGGCTATTTTTTCTAAATAATGTCTAAGAAACTGATAATATATCCCTTTGTTACATTGAGCAAGTAATAATACAATTCTTGTTTGCATACCTTTTTCTGGAAATATTCCAACAATTTTATGCCACAATTCAACTGGAACTTTACAGAGAGTTTTTATTAAAATCTCGTCAGAACAAAAGAAAAAATGAACCTGTAATAATAAAAAAAGAAAAAAATAACGTTGTAATTTCATAAAGACCTCATAAAAAACGCATAATATATACAATATAATAAATCAAATAAATTTTTCTTCTACAGGAACAGAAAAACAAATAATAAAATTTTTGTCGACAAAAATTATTTTTATCGATATTGTATATTTATAACGATAAAAATAAGGCATGTCATGTCAGAAAAAGTAAAAAATAATGCAAATAATACGTTGGCACAAATGTGTTATGAACAAATCAATAATGAAATTGTTAATGGCAATCGTAAACCAGGAGAAAAATTAAAAATAGATCTATTAAAAAATCATCTTAATGTGGGGCAAAGTCCCATCAGAGAAGCATTATCCCGGCTCGCCGCACATGGCCTTGTCGAAATCGAAAATAATAAAGGATTTCGCGTTGCCCATATATCAGAAGATCAAATTCGAGATACTTACGCAATTTTTACCCTTGTTGAAAAAACAGCGCTCTCGCTAGCCATTGAAAAGGGTGATGCTTCATGGCAAGCGCGCATCGTAGGAGAACTTTACAAACTTGGTTTACTTGAACATGAAAAAAAACCGGTGCCCTATAACGTATGGGCAGAACAAAATGGCAATTTTCATGTCGCACTTATTTCCGGGTGTAATTCGCCATTATTATTAGATATTCGTAAAAATCTATATTTGAAATTTGATCGCTACTGTCGAATTGCATATCAAACCTGTCAAGATACTTTATCAACTAATCACGAAGAACATAAAAAATTAGCCGCAGCAGTGCTTGAAAAAGATACAAAAAAAGCACTCACGCTTATAACTCATCATATTAATGATCCTCTTGAACATATCATTCAAATTTTAAAAAACAATAAACTCATATAAGGAAATAAAATGAAAAAAAATACATTACTTACATTATTACAGTATGCATTACCAAAAAAAAATAAGATTTTCTTTGCAACCACATATTCAATATTAAATAAAATATGTGATATTGTTCCAGAAATACTTATTGGCATATCAATTGATGTGATCGTCAACCAAGAACATTCAATTGTTTCAAGAATTGGTGTTTTTAACCCATTCCATCAATTATATTTAGTAGGTGCCATAACAGCAATTTTGTGGATTCTAGAATCAATTTTTGAGTATCTTTATACCATTGCATGGCATAATCAAGCCAGAGAAATTCAGCATAAACTTCGATTAAAAACTTATGATCATCTACAAAAATTAGATCTTGCGTATTTTGAAAATAAAACCACCGGCGGCTTATTAAGCATTGTACAAGATGATATTAATCAGCTCGAGCAATTTTTAAGTGATGGTCCTAATCACATTATTCAGCTCACAGTAAATGTTATTGTTATGGGACTTATATTTTTTTATATTTCTCCCTTAATTGCTGTTCTTTCTTTGCTTCCCATCCCTTTTGTAATAATTGTTTCATATTATTTTCAACATAAAATGGCTAATTTATATGCGATTGTTCGCCATACCTCTGCGCAACTTTCCAGTCATATTGCTCATAAATTGCAAGGAATTTCTACTATTAAAAGTTCCACAACTGAAAAATACGAATTAGAAAAATTATCTGATCAAAGTAATTATTATCAACAAGCAAATGCCCAAGCACATCGCATACAAGCACTTTATATCCCTACGGTACGCATGGCAATAATGTTTGGGTTTATACAATCTCTCGTAGTTGGCGGATTTTTATGCCTTAAAGGACAAATGCCCATCAATTGGTATGCTGCTCTTGTATTTCTTACACAAAGATTCCTTTGGCCATTTACATCACTCACTACCATTACCGACATGTATCAAAGATCGGTTGCATCTTGCCACCGCATTTTAAATATTCTTGAATCAACTTCTAATATCAAGGAAGGCACAAAAAAACTGAACAAAAATATGATACAAGGAAAAATCACTTACGAAGATGTTTCATTTTCATATCGCCCTGGTATTCCAATTATCAACAAAATTAATTTTGTAATTCTTCCTAGAAAAATAATCGCTTTCGTTGGGAAAACTGGCTCCGGAAAAAGTAGTATTATCAAATTATTGTTGCGATTTTATGAGGCAAATAGCGGAAAAATATTAATTGATGATACTAATATTAGAGACATGACATTAGAAAATTTACGTAATTGTATCAGCATGGTAAGCCAAGATATGTACTTGGTTGAAGGCAGTATTACTGACAATATCTCTTATGGAGCACCCAACGCCTCACCTGAAGACATAAAAAATGCTGCCAAACAAGCACATGCTGATACTTTTATTGAACAACTTAAAGAAGGATATGCAACAAAAATTGAAGAAAATGGAAAAAATCTTTCTGTTGGACAACGGCAACGAATTATCATTGCACGCGCTATTCTTAAAAAATCTCCTATTTTAATTTTTGACGAAGCAACCTCAGCCGTAGACAATGAAACAGAATCCGAAATTCAAAAAACTATCTTAGAGCTTGCAAAAAATCACACGATTATAATTATTGCGCATCGATTATCTACCGTACGACGTGCAGATATGATTTATGTATTAGACCAGGGCGCTATTTCCGAATCAGGAAATCATGAAGAATTGTTAAAATTAAATAAAATATACGCACAACTCTGGGACAGACAAGTAAATTAATGAAGGATGTAACAATAATATTCGAAATAATTTCCAAAAAGTCAGACAGAAATATTATATCAAAAAAATACGGATAAGTTCAAATTCTTATTTTTGATATGTTTATATTATTATGATAAAATATTATGATGATACTTATTACTTGCAAGATACGCCAGATGCGATTATTAATTTCAATTATAATTTCTTTTTGTTGTGGGTTGCTAAATTGCTCTCAATTCAACTGGGAATTTGTTTTCACGATGACAGAAGGTCCTGTTGATATTTTTTGTAATCATGTGACTGTAAATGATGCTTATAATTTAAATATTCTGAATGAAAATTTGTATAAAAATAGCACTATTTTTGAAAAAAGAATTGCACAAGAAATTGAAAATGTCATTACGCCAACCTTAATGCAAGAATCGTGGTTTTCCTCATGGGTTCGTAATAGAATCAGGAATCATCAACTAATTCCACGAATTATCCCAAGTAAGAATATCCTAGACTCATCAATGAAAATATGGAAGAAAAAGCAACCACAACTTGATAAAAAAATAGGCAATGAAGTTGTGAAAAATCCTTCTGATTTGAAAAAAAATTTTATCAACTCAAATGAATTTAGCCATAACATTTCAAAAATAATAACTAAAAAAATCAACAAAAAAACAACAGAATTAATAGACAAATACCTTGTACCTAATTATTTCTTGTTAGATAAGCATTACAATAAAATATATGAGGATTATATAAATGCCGATGAAGACAATACGCCACAAATGACTATTAATTTTTTTAATAAGCATAATTTTAAGGTTGAATCAAATAAAAGAAAGATTGGTGATTTACATATTGCAGAATGGAACGTGAAAAATAACGATATTACCTACATAGTTTTCGACATTCCTCACATAAACATAATGGAATTTAACAAATGGATTTCATCGATTACATTTAAAAATCAAGCCTTACATCAATATATTTTACTTTTTAGGTTACCAATAAATGCAGAACAACTTTCTGATGATGACCAAAAAATTAAAATAACCCAGATAAAAAATCTCGTGGAAAAAATTGAGCAATCGGGAAACTCGGTCCATCAATTATCTATTACCGGTGGTTTTTCATATGATATGATTCAACTTATTAAAGAAGAAAATATACACATCAATATACATAAAATATATACAACTGATAAAACACTGCAAAATTTATATAACTCATTAAAAAAAAAAAATTCAACTTTGATCAAAAAAAAGAGATGTTATATCAAAAATTATTAAATATATGCGAATTTGACGGTTCTATTATTTCATTTTATAATTTTATATACCACACACAAGTGGACAATACGAATTCTTTGGACAACAAAGTACTCGATTGCGATTTAAAAGAACCATTTAAAACGTATCTTAAAAAGATAAGGTATAATTTTAACTATTACAATAACCACAAACTTTTTGATTGTAGCTCATTGATACATCGTGATAATTTTTGGAATGTCATTAATAAACCCATTTTTTGGATTCATTTAATATCAGACAAAACTGAATCAAGATTTAAAAATTATGATCAATACGATATGAAAAATCAACAAAATAATTATATTAAACAATGCGCACAATACGATTTATACAGCATAATACATACCTATCTAGTAAATACCTATATTCCCTTAGATTTCTATGCAAGATATATTGATT
>Ga0070672_100003058_pt1 | contig 10783 bp, 10 predicted proteins | sample KBSM13metaG_FD_66151 | JGI IMG/M metagenome (GOLD analysis project Ga0070672, IMG submission 66151) | Miscanthus rhizosphere microbial communities from Kellogg Biological Station, Michigan, USA - KBS M1-3 metaG | ecosystem: Host-associated > Plants > Roots > Rhizosphere > Soil ... | reverse complement strand
ACGGCGAACCTGATGGGGCCGTTCTGGCGCCAGGGGTCGCCGTCGCTGCCAAACGGGGCGTCACTGCTGAAGTCGCCCTCGCTGGGCGTGCCCATTTTCGTCGAAGCCTCGGTGCAGGACGCCGAAGGCCGACCCGTGGAAGCGGCGTCGGTCGACGTGTGGCACAGCTCGGCCGAGGGCTTCTACGAGAACCAAGATCCCGCGCAGGCCGACATGAATCTGCGCGGCACTTTCACGACCGACGCAGAGGGTCGCATCGCGTTTCGCAGCGTCAAGCCGGCGGGCTATCCGATACCGGTGAGCGGGCCGGTCGGCGACCTGCTCCGGTTGCAGGGTCGGCACAACATGAGACCGGCGCACATCCATTTCATGATCAACAAGCCGGGCTACAAGACGCAGTTCTCGCAAGTCTATTCGTCCGACGACCCGTTCCTCGAGACCGACGTGCAGTTCGGGGTCACCGAGGCCCTGGTCGGGCACTACGTGCTGCACCATGCAGACGAGTCGCCGCCGGCCGACGACGTGAATGGCTCGTGGTACACGCTGGTTCATCGCTTCAACGTCGAGCGCGGCGACAACAGCCTGCCGCCGCCGCCGATCACGGGAAAGGCCGAAGGCGTCCGCCCGGTGCGCGCCGTGCTGGAGCGCCGTGAATGAGGCGCACTTTCTCGGGCTGCTCGCGGGCGGGGGGTGCTGCTGCCCGCGCGAAGCGATGGTCGCTGGCCACTTTCAAAACCTGTCGAACACGGGAGGCCGCGTGCCCATCATCCACATCAACCTGATCGCCGGCCGTGACGAGAGCGCAGTCCAGCACTGTGCCCGCGAAGTCGCACGCACGGTGCACCGCACGCTCGGCGCGCCGCTGGTCACCATCCGCGTGCTCGTGCACCAGTTGCCGCCGAGCCAATGGATCGTCGGTGACATGACCCGTGCTGAGTTGGATGCGCAGCGGATGGCCGGCGCGGGCGTCCCCGCCCACCGGTTGATGCGCGGCGCAGGTATCGTCGATTGCAAGCTTGGCGCCGCGTGACCGGTTGCCGCGGGCAAACCCCGCAAGAGAGGAGACCATGGATAAAGCATTGAATGACCGCCTCGCCATCCGCCAACTGGTGGAGAACTGGGTCGTCTGGCGCGACGCCGGCGCCTGGGAACGCTTCGCCAGCGTGTGGCACGACGACGGTGTGATGATGGCGACCTGGTTCCAAGGGCCGTTCAGGGAGTTCATCCGCGTGAGCCGGGACGGCTGGGACAAGGGCGTCAGCATCCTGCACTTCCTGGGCGGTCACAGCGCGGACGTCGCAGGCGACCGTGCGATCGGTCAGACCAAGATGACCATCTCGCAGCGCGCCCTCGTGGATGGCGTGCTGTGCGACATCCTTTGCACCGGCCGCTTCTACGATTTCATCGAGAAGCGTGAAGGACGATGGGGCATGGTGCTGCGCCAGCCCATCTACGAGAAGGACCGCCTCGACCCAGTGACGCCGGGCGCGCTGCCATCGCTCGATCGCACCTTGCTGGAGCGCTTTCCCGAGGGGTACCGGCATCTTGCGTATGCGCAGACGCGCATCGGCTACCAGGTCAAGCTGGACATGCCCGGCCTGAAGGGCGATATGGTGCAGGCGCTCTATGCCCGAGGCCAGCGCTGGCTCGAGGGCGGGCCACCCTGATCCCTGGTTTCGCGCTCATCGTTCATTTGCAATTCAATGAACGGCTCAATCTCTTCGGTGTCACGTTCGCACGATGTCCATGACCTCAACTTCAACCCTACAACGCCAAGAAGAGCACGCTCCCCGCGGCCACAACGACAACAGCTTCGTCTGGTCTGACGCGCGCCTTCTTGGCTACAAGGCATTGGACGACACCCACCAGGAGTTCTACGAAGTCGCCCAACGTCTCCTGATCTGTGACGCAGGCACTGCGGAAGCGGCGCTGGCAGCCTTCGAGGCGCATGCCGTCTCCCATTTCGGCCTGGAAGAGCACTTGATGCGCTCGACAGCCTTCCCGCCAGCGGACTGCCATTTCGAGGAGCACGCTGCCGTTCTGAAGTCCACGCGCGAGGTCCGGGCGGCGCTCACGGAAGGCAGGGCGGGGGTGGACCTCGTTCACGACTTCGCCATCCATCTCTTCCGATGGTTCCCGGGGCATGCCGATTACCTTGACTCAGCTCTGGCCGCGTGGATCAGCAAGAAAACATACGGTGGTAAGCCGGTGGTGTTGCGTCGAAGGCTCTAGTACTCCGCCATCGTCTGGGCGATTTCCCAGATCGCTAGCTCGAAGCCCAGCAGGGGGTCGCCTGGTCGTCAGTCGAATCGGGCCTATTTCGCCAATCAGCACATACGCCTTCCTCTCCATGCCGCCAGCCGCGACTCACGACCGATGCTTGCGATCTCAAAACCAAAAGCTCCGTTGGCGTGCCCGAACTTGCGCGTCAGACTGCCCGACCAACGCCTGATAGGCGGCAGGAGTCGTGGCACCCTCGGTATTGGATCGGCAGCACACGTTCGTCGGGCCCCGACCTAGCACTGTCTGCTTGTTCCGCGTGCTTTCAGAGTTCGACGAGCCTGCGAGGCGAACTGCGCCGGATTCACCAAAAGTTTCATCGCCGGCCGCCGGGACCCGCATCGCGTCGAGCCTTGAAGGCGCAAGTGCGCGAGGCGCGCCAGCGCGGCCACTCGTCCTCGGTGGCGAGCTCGAGGGCTGTGGGAAAACAAGGTTTCGTTCATCGGCGCGGTGCAGACCATCGATGAGCGGATGCTGTGCTGGTTCGTCGTGTATGGTCACCAGCCGCCTCAAAGAGCAGGCGGCGCAGCCATCTCATGCTGATCCTGAGAGCGGACCCTGTGATTGCATGGTTCGTCCATCCAATCGATTGTCATCGGCGTGGGACCGGGTCACGTCAGGTCTTGCTGGGGACGCGGTGAGTCTCGATTTGGCCCTTGAAGAGCCCGATGAACAGCCTTCGCAGCCACCGGTGGGCCGGGTCCGTATCGAAGCGGCTGCTCCAGTGGATGGACACGGTGAAGGTGCTGCGCGGCAGCGCGGCGGGAAGCAGCGCGTAGCGCTCCGCATCGACGAAGCCATGCGCAATGGCCTGCGGCATCACGACCGCCAGGTCGGTGCGCGCAATGATGGCCGGCAGCGCGAGGAAGTGCGCTGAAGTCAGCACCAGTCGCCCATCGAGACCTAGCTGCTTGAGGATGCGGAAGGTCTCAGAGTGCGAGCGCACCGCAACGTACTCGAGCCGCCGCAGGTGCTGCGCCGTTGCGTGCCCCTTCGTCGCGGCAACCAGCGGGTGTCCGGCGCGCACGACGACCGCGTAGCGGTCGCGCAGCAGCTCGACCCGCTCGGTGCCGCTGACCGAAGGCAGGAACCCGAGCGCGAAGTGAATCGCTCCGGTTTCGAGCGCATCAGCAATCTCTTCGTGTGGCAGCGGGGTCGTTTGCACGCGGATCCCTGGCGCTTCTCGGTGCAGCGCGGACATCAGTTCCGGCAAGAGCCGAGCTTCGCCGATGTCGCTCATGTGCATGCGAAGCGTCATCGTCGAACGCGAACAGTCGAAGCTGGTCTTGTCCTGGAGTTCTTCGTCGATCGCGGCGACGGCGGGCTGGACGACGCTGGCCAGCCGCTCCGCCCGCAGCGTCGGGCGCATGCGCCCGCCGGTGCGCACGAACAGCGCGTCGCCCAGTGCCAGTCGCAGCCGGGTCAGGCCCTGGCTGGCCGCGGGCTGCGAGAGTTCCAGCGCTTCGGCGGCGCGGCTGACGCTGCCCAGGCGGTACACCGCCTCGAACAGTCGCAGCAGGTTCATGTCCAACCTGTCTCTATTCATGCCGCGAATTATTACTTAGTCGGTTCATTGAATTGATGCATAGGACGAAGCTCACGACACTGCACGTTTGCAGCAAGGAGCAACCAACCATGGATCAACGCGTCCGACCCGGCGGGGCCGAGGCGATCGCAGCAGGCGGCCTCGTGACCGTGCGCGAGGCGGTCTTTCGGCTGCTGCGTCAGTTCGGCATGACCTCGATCTTTGGCAATCCGGGTTCGACGGAGCTGCCGTTGTTCATGGATTTTCCGCAGGACTTCCGCTATGTGCTCGCGCTGCAGGAGTGCGTGGTCCTGGGTATGGCCGACGGTTACGCGCAGGCCACGCACAACGCAGCCTTCGTGAACCTGCACTCCGCCGCCGGCGTCGGCCATGCGATGGGCAACATCTTCACCGCGCACCGCAACCGTACGCCGCTGGTGATCACGGCCGGGCAGCAGGCGCGATCCATTCTGCCCTTCGATCCATTTCTCGGTTCGACGCAAGCCCCCGAGCTGCCCAGACCCTACGTGAAGTGGAGCGTCGAGCCTGCGCGCGCCGAGGACGTGCCCCTGGCCGTGGCGCGCGCCTATTACATCGCGATGACGCCGCCACGCGGCCCGGTCTTCGTCTCGATCCCCTCGGACGACTGGGGCGTGCTGACCTTGCCGGTCGATGCGCGCGACGTCAGCCGGCACGTGCGCCCCGAGCCGGACCTGCTAGCGCGCCTCGCCGAGGCACTGGACTCGGCCCGAGCACCGGCCTTCGTGGTCGGCGCCGCAGTCGACCGCGATGGTGCGTGGGACGAGGCGGTGCAGCTGGCCGAGCGCCACAACGCGCGTGTCTACGTCGCGCCGATGTCGGGCCGCTGCAGCTTCCCCGAGGACCACCGGTTGTGGGCCGGCTTCCTCCCGCCGATGCGCGAGCGCATCGTCGAGCGCCTGGCCGGCCACGACCTGATCTTCGCACTGGGCGCGCCGGCGTTCACTTACCACGTGGAGGGCAGCGGCCCGCACCTGCCCGAGGGCGCGACGCTGGTGCAGTTGACCGACGACCCGCAGGTCGCCGCCTGGGCACCGACCGGCAGCTCGGTATTCGGCAGCATCCGTCTGGGCCTGCTGGATCTGCTCGAACGCAGCCGGCCACCCATCCGGCCGGCGCCGGCGCGGCACCCGCGGCCGCCGCGCGTACCGGAGCCGCCACCGGGCGAACGCCTGCCGGTGGACTGGGTGCTGCAGACGTTGGCTGATGTGCGCCCGCGCGACAGCATCGTGGTCGAAGAAGCGCCCAGCGCCAGGCCGGTGATGCACGGCCACCTGCCGATCTTGGAGTCCGAGACCTTCTACACCATGTGCAGCGGCGGGCTGGGCTACTCGTTGCCTGCTGCAGTGGGCGTGGCGCTGGCCAAGCCGCAGGCGCGTGTTATCGCACTGGTGGGCGACGGCTCTGCGATGTACGCCGTGCAGGCCTTGTGGAGCGCCGTGCAACTGCGCCTGCCGCTGGTCGTCGTGATCCTCAAGAACCGCCGCTACGCGGCGCTGCACGAGTTTGCCCGCATCTTCGGCTATCGACCCGGCGAGCCCATTCCGGGAACCGAGTTGCCGGGCCTGGACTTCGTCGCGCTCGCAGCCGGGCAGGGCATGCAGGCGCTGCGTGTCGAGCAGGCGGCGCAGCTGCGTCCGGTGCTCCAGCAGGCTCTGCGTTCGGCGGTACCAATCCTCGTCGAGGTCGAGGTGGCCTGATCCGGTACTAACCAATCATCCATAAAGGAGACCAGCCCATGGGCACGATTTCGATGTTGATCAACGGTGAGGCTCGGCAGGCAGGCAATGGCGCGACCTTCGAGCGGCGCAACCCGCTCGACGGCGCCGTGGCCACTACGGCGCCGGCGGCGACCCAGGCTGATGCGGTCGCGGCGGTTGAGGCCGCCGCTGCCGCGTTCCCGGCCTGGTCCCGGACCGGACCTGGTGAGCGGCGCGCGCTGCTGCTCAGGGCCGCGCACGCCCTCGAGGCTAAGTCCGAGGCCTTGACGGCCGCGATGGCCGCGGAGACGGGCGCCGCCGCGCCCTGGGCGGGCTTCAACGTGCACCTGGCGGCCGGCATGCTGCAAGAGGCCGCCGGTCTAACGACGCAGATCAGCGGGGAGGTCATCCCGTCCGACGTGCCGGGCAGCTTGGCTCTGGCGGTGCGCCGGCCCGCCGGCGTGGTGCTGGGCATCGCCCCCTGGAACGCGCCGGTCATCCTGGGCGTGCGTGCAATCGCCACGCCACTGGCCTGCGGCAACACCGTGGTGTTCAAGGGGTCGGAGCTGTGCCCTGCGACCCAGGGACTGGTCGTCGAGGCCTTCAGGGACGCCGGCTTCCCGCCCGGCGTCGTGAACTTCGTGACCCATGCGCCGGCCGATGCCGCCGCGGTGGTGGAGGCCCTCATCGCGCACCCCGCACTGCGGCGCGTGAACTTCACGGGCTCGACGCGGGTGGGCAAGCTGATCGCGCAGACCTGCGCCAAGTACCTCAAGCCGGTCGTGCTCGAGCTCGGCGGCAAGGCGCCGATGGTGGTGCTGGACGACGCCGACCTCGACGCCGCGGTGAACGGCGCGGCCTTCGGCGCCTTCGCCAACAGCGGTCAGATCTGCATGAGCACCGAGCGCATCGTGGTGGATCACCGCATCGCCGATGCCTTCGTGGATCGTCTCGCCGCCAAGGCGACCAAGTTGCCGCTGGGCGACCCGCGCAAGGGCCTGGTGGTGTTGGGTTCGGTGGTGGACATGAGCACGGTCGAACGCTGCAACGCGCTCATCGACGACGCGCTAGCCAAGGGCGCCAAGCTGGTGTGCGGCGGCAAGGCTGAGAACACGCTGTTCCCAGCCACGTTGCTGGATCACGTGACGCCTGCGATGCGCATCTATCACGAAGAAAGCTTCGGCCCTGTGAAACCGGTGGTGCGCGTGGACGGCGTTGAAGAGGCTGTGCGCGTGGCCAACGACAACCCATACGGCCTGTCGGCTGCGGTGTTCGGGCGCGACATCGCGCGCGCGTGGCAGGTTGCCAATCGCATCGACTCCGGGATCTGCCATGTCAACGGACCGACGGTGCACGACGAGGCGCAAATGCCTTTCGGCGGCGTCAAGGACTCGGGCTACGGCCGCTTCGGCGGCAGGGCCGGCATCGACGCCTTCACCGAGCTGCGCTGGATCACCGTGCAGACCTCTGAGCGCCACTATCCGTTCTGAGCGAGAGGACTTCATGAAATCGATGTTCAGAGTCGCGGCACTCGCGATTGGACTTGGTACGGGTGCCTTCGTCCAGGCCCAGAACTGGCCGACCCGCCCGGTGACGGTGGTCGTCAACTTCGCGCCCGGCGGCGCGGCCGATCAGCTGGCGCGCATCGTCGGCGCGCCGTTGCAGGAAGCGCTGGGCCAGCCGGTGGTGGTGGAAAACAAGGCGGGTGCTGGCGGCAACCTGGGCGGTGAGGTCGTCGCGAAGGCGCAGCCCGACGGCTACACCCTGCTGATGAGTTCCGGCGGGATGGTGTCGATCAACCCGCACCTTTACCAGAAGATGGCCTTCGATCCAGCGAAGGACTTGCTGCCGATTGCTTCCGTCGCGCGTGTTCCTTTCTACCTGGTGGTGCGCGCCGAGAGTCCGATCAAGGACTTCCAGGGACTCGTGGCCGACCTGAAGGCCCACCCCGGCCAGCGCTCGTTCGGCTCACCCGGCAACGGCAGCTCGCCACACTTGGCGGCCGAGATGCTGATCAGCCGCACGGGCACCAGTGCGATCCACGTTCCCTACCGCGGCGCCGCACCGGCACTGACCGATTTGCTGGGCGGCCAGATCGACTTCCTGTTCGACCCGGGCATCAGCCTGCAGCACGTTAAGAGCGGCAAGCTGCGGATGCTCGCGGTAGCCAGCCCGCAACGGGTGCCGCTGGTGCCCGAGGTGCCGACCCTGGACGAACTGGGCCTGAAGGGCTTCGACGCCGACGCGGTGTTCGGCTTCTACGCCCCCGCGAACACGCCGGCTGCGCTCGTGAAGCGCTTGAACACGGAGATCAACCGGGTACTGAACCAGCCTGCGGTCAAGGATCGCATCGTCGCGATCGGCGACGTGCCGCAGGAGTCGACGCCCGAGGCGTTCAAGCAGAAGGGTGTCGACGACTTCCGACGCCTGGGCGCGATCATCCGCGAGCGTGGCATCAAGGGCGATTGATGCAGCAGCCATCGCGGTTCACGCGCTATTCGCAGTACGAACTTGCGCCTATCCACCTGCCCGCGCAACTCGCAGAGGCGTCGCCTGACCCGAGGCGGAAGAACTCCTGAGAAACAAAGTTGCATCGACGCCGCATGAGACACCCTGTGTCAACCTCCGCCCGCTTGAAGCAGCGCTCGAGGGCGGCCACGGAGCGCTCGCGCGGAACGTGGCACACGCGGTGAGACAGCGACTGCCGCGCTTCGGGATTTCGAAGTCAACCCGGCCGGCCGCTGAAGAGCGTGCGATCCTCGCGGATGATTTCGGCGGTACGGTTGAAATGAGCCTTCAGTAGGGCGGCGGCGGCGTCGGCGCGGCCCTCGAGCGCGGCTTCCATCAGTTGTTGATGCTCGGTCTTCACGTTTCGTTTGCTAAAGGCGCGCGGCGCCGACAGTCGACGATAGCGATGATGCTGATCCGCAAGTTGCTCGCAGAACGCCATCAGCCAGCGCGAGCCGCAACCGGCAATGAGTGCGCGGTGGAAAGCGCGATGCAAGGGCTCCCACTCGGGGTTGTCGTCGAAGCGTTGCTCCGACAGCGAGCGCGGTGTCCTGGCCAGGCGGTGGTGGGCAAGCACCAGCGCTTCTTCCCATTTCGTGGTGTGGGCGGCGATCGACTCCCGCAGGGCGATCTCCTCGAGCCAGCAGCGGGTCTTGGTGATCTCCGCCAGATCCGCCGAGCTGATTCCCGCCACCACGAAGCCGCGCTGCTCCCGCCGCTCGACCAGGCCGTCGGACACCAGCCGATTCAGCGCCTCGCGCAGGGGCGTCGCACTCGTTGCGTAGCGCCTGGCAAGGGCCTCGATCGCGAGTTTGTTGCCGGGTTCGATCAAGCCGCCGAGGAGGTCGGCCCGCAACTGGTCATAGAGGCTGGTGGCGCGCGTCGCGGCGCCGACTTCGCTGAGGGGGACAGGGGTTCGGGCCATTGGTCTCTAATGTACGCAATCTGGAAGGTTTTCTATTATTTGATCTAATTGTTGAACTAAGTGGTATTTTATATATAAAATAAATCGACGCCTTAAGGAGCCCAATGATGTTGTCCGCGTACAGGAATGGTGACCCGGCACGATGCCCGGGCATCGCCTCGGGGAGGGCGGCTGCGGCCGCCGCGCTGGGTGCCAAACGCCGCACGCCAACCCGCCGAGCGAAGGGCATGCGCTTCGCCTTCGCTGGCTGGTGCAAAACCTGAAAGAAGCTGCGATGCTGCATCACGTTGCGGGCTGCGCATGCGGTATCGATGTGCATGCGCACGTCGTGCCCGAGCAGTTCCCGGCCTATCTGGGGCGCACGCGGCCGGCGCCGTGGCCGGCGACCGAGGTTGCCCCCGACGTGCGTGGCATGTGTCATCGCCACGTGATGGTCGCAGGCAAGCACTATCGCACCGTGTCCGAGAAGTGCTGGTCGCCCACCAGGCGCTTGGCCGACTTGGCGGAGATGGGCCTGGCGCAGCAGGTGCTATCACCCATGCCCGAGTTGCTTTCCTATTGGCTGGAACTGGCCGACGCGCAGCCGCTGATCCGCTATCTCAACGAACAGACCGCGGCCATGTGCGCGGAATCCGGCGCCCGGTTGCTCGGACTGGCGGCGGTGCCGCTGCAGGACGTCGACGCCGCCGTGGTCGAACTGCGGCACGCAACCGAAAGTTTGGCGCTGGTGGGGGTCGAGTTGGGCAGCCATGTCAACGGTGTGCCGTTGGCGCATCCGAAACACGATCCCTTCTTCGAAGCCTGCACGGCGCTGGACCTGCCGGTGTTCGTGCACGCACTAAAACCGACCGGCATGGACCGGCTGCTCGGCCCTGCGCCGCTGCAGCAGGTGCTGGCCTACCCCAGCGACGTCGGTTTGGCCGCGGCAGCGGCCATCACTGGCGGCCTGCTGCAGCGCCACCCGGCACTGCGCATCGCGTTCAGCCACGGCGGCGGCACGCTGGCCCTGCTGCTGCCGCGCCTGCAGCACGGCTGGAAGACCTTTCCCGCACTGGCCGAGAGCATCCCCCAGTCGCCCGTGGAGCAGGCGCGGCGATTCTTCTACGACACCCTGGTGTACGACGCGCTCACCCTGCGGCACCTCGTCGCTACCTTCGGGGCCGAGGCCCTCATGGTCGGCACCGACTATCCATTCAACTTTCACGAGCCGCGGCCGCTCGATCGCCTGATCGAAGGCGGGTTCGACGAGGCGACGGTGTCCTCGCTCGCCTTTGGCAACGCGCGCCGATTTCTCGGGGCACGGGCGCCGTCCCATCTGGAGAGTTCATGAAGTCACCTGTCATCGCCGGACTGCGCAGCGTGGCGCTCACCGTGCCCGACCTCGCAGCCGCCGAGGCGTTCTACACGCACACCTGGTTGCTGGAGGTTGCCGCGCGCGGTGACGGCGTGATCTACCTGCGGGGCAGCGGCAGCGACCACCACCTGCTGGCGCTGCATGCGGCCCCGGGCGCGCCGCGCCTGCTGCACGTCACGCTGCGCGCCCGCAGTGCCGAGGCGCTGCGGGCCATCGCCGCGGCCACCCTGGCGGCCGGCGGTCAGGTGATGCTGGGGCCGGAGCCGGCGCGCGACCCTGCTGGTGGGCAGCGCCTGCTCATCCGCGACGGCGATGGTCGCCGCATCGACGTCGTCCACGGCGACGCGCAGCGCAGCGAGGAGGTGCCACCGGCGCCCGACATTCCGGTGCGCCTGGCGCACACGGTGCTCAACTGCCATGCGATCGCACAGACCCAGCGCTTCCTTGAGCAG
>Ga0070672_100003055_pt1 | contig 10787 bp, 10 predicted proteins | sample KBSM13metaG_FD_66151 | JGI IMG/M metagenome (GOLD analysis project Ga0070672, IMG submission 66151) | Miscanthus rhizosphere microbial communities from Kellogg Biological Station, Michigan, USA - KBS M1-3 metaG | ecosystem: Host-associated > Plants > Roots > Rhizosphere > Soil ... | reverse complement strand
CTCGCCTGCCAAGTACGGCATCCTGACCGAGCTGCTGCCGAACTCGCAACTCGTCAAGGCCAACGGCTGGATCGAGGGGCTGACGATCATGTCGATCATCCTGGGCATCGCGCTCGGCGGCCAGCTGATCGGCAAGGTGGTGTCGCGGCACCTGCTCGCGATCGACCTGCCGCTGTTCGACACCGGCATCGACACCGCGCCCGAATCGGCGATCGCGCTGATCGTGGTGCTGTACATGATCGCCGCCGCCTTCAATCTGCGAATCCCGCGCACCGAGGCACCGCTGCAACCGATCGCGCATGGCACCGTCGGGCTGATGCGCGACTTCTCGAGCTGCAACGCGCGCCTGTGGACCGACAAGCTCGGCCAGATCTCGCTCGCGACGACGACCCTGTTCTGGGGCGTCTCGGGCAACTTGCGCATCATCGTGTTCGCCTGGGCGACCGCGGCGCTCGGCTACACGACCACGCAGGCGACATCGCTGGTCGCGGTGGTCGTGATCGGCACCGCCGCCGGCGCGGTCGTCGCCTCGCTGCGGATGCGGCTCGACCAGGCCACCAGCGTGATCCCGATGGGCATCGTGCTCGGGCTGCTGGTGATCGGGCTGAACCTCATCACCAATGTGTGGGTCGCGGCCCCGTTCCTGGTGGTGCTCGGCGCGATCGGCGGCTTCATGGTCGTGCCGATGAACGCGCTGCTGCAGCACCGTGGCGCCAACCTGATGGGCGCGGGGCGCTCGATCGCGGTGCAGAACTTCAACGAGCAGGCCTGCATCCTCGGCCTGGGCGCGTTCTACACCGGCATGACGAAGTTCGGCTTGTCGGCGTTCACCGCGATCGCGCTGTTCGGCATGGTCGTCGCCGGCACGATGTGGCTGATCTACCGCTGGCACAAGTCGAACGGCGTGAAATACCGCGAAGAGCTCGAGCACCTGCTGGCGATCGCGCGCAGCGACAAGCACTGAAGAGGCGCTGCAATGCGCCGCGCCGGCACGGCGGTACGATGGCGCTCCTTCGCTTCTTCACGTGAGACACCCCATGGCCGACACCGCGCCCAGCATCTACGACTTCGAGGCCCTGTCGATCGAGGGCAAGCCTGCGCAGCTGTCGACCCAGCGCGGCAAGGTCATGCTGATCGTCAACACCGCGAGCGCCTGCGGCTTCACGCCGCAGTTCGCCGGGCTCGAATCGCTGTGGGAGACCTACCGCGACCGCGGCCTGGTGGTGCTCGGTTTCCCGAGCAACGAGTTCGGCGGCCAGGACCCGGGCAGCGACGGCGAGATCGCGTCGTTCTGCCAGCTCAACTACGGCGTCAGCTTCCCGATGATGAGCAAGGTCAAGGTCAACGGCGCGCAGGCGCACCCGCTGTGGAAGTGGCTGACCGCCGAGGCGCCGGGCATCCTGGGCAGCAAGGGCGTCAAGTGGAACTTCACCAAGTTCCTGGTCGGCCGCGACGGCAAGGTGCTGAAACGCTACGCGCCCACCGACAAGCCCGAGTCGCTGAAGGCCGACATCGAGGCCGCGCTCGCGGCCTGACATCCGACGTTCATTCCAAGGCAGCTTCTTCATGTTCGAGCACATTCCCCCGTTCGCCGGCGACCCGATCCTGAGCCTCAACGAGGACTTCCAGAACGACCCGCGGCCGAACAAGATCAACCTGAGCATCGGCATCTATTTCGACGATGCCGGCCGCATCCCGGTGATGGCGTCGGTCAAGCGCGCCGAGGCGATGGTGATCGCGAAGAACGGGCCGAAGCCGTATCTGCCGATCGAGGGCGCGGCGAACTTTCGCGGCGCGGTGCAGCAGCTGCTGTTCGGCGCCGATCACGAGGCGCTGCGCGCGGGCCGGGTCGCGACGATCCAGTCGGTCGGTTCCAGCGGCGGGCTGAAGGTCGGCGCCGACTTCATCGCGCGCTACTTCCCGGCGAGCCAGGTCTGGGTCAGCGGGCCGACCTGGGACAACCACCGCTCGATGTTCGAGGGCGCCGGCCTGACCGTGAACACCTACCCGTACTACGACCCGGCCACTGGAGGCGTGCAGTTCGCGCCGATGCTCGCGACCCTGCGCGAGCTGCCGGCGCAGAGCATCGTGCTGCTGCACGCCTGCTGCCACAACCCGACCGGCGTCGACCTGAGCCGCGCGCAATGGGACGAGCTGATCCCGGTGCTGCGCGAGCGCCGCCTGATCCCCTACCTCGACCTCGCGTACCAGGGCTTCGGCGACGGCATCGAGGCCGATGCCTATGCGGCGCGCGCGCTTGCGAGCGCCGGCATCAGCTTCTTCATCGCGAACTCGTTCTCGAAGAGCATGAGCGTCTACGGCGAACGCTGCGGTGCGCTCAGCGTCGTCTGCCCCGATGCCGCGCAGGCCGCCCTCGTGCTCGGCCAGCTCAAGTTCACGATCCGGCGCAACTACTCGAGCCCGCCGATCCACGGCGGCCAGATCGTCGCCACGGTGCTGACCGAGCCCGAGCTGCGCCGCAGCTGGGAGGCCGAGCTGGGTGCGATGCGCGAGCGCATTCTCGCGATGCGCCACCAGCTGCACGGCGTGCTGCAGGCCAAGGTGCCGGGCCGCGACTTCGGCTACTTCCTGAGCCAGCGCGGCATGTTCAGCTACACCGGGCTGTCGGCGGCGCAGGTCGATCGGCTGCGCGAGGAACACGCGGTCTACATGGTGCGCTCGGGGCGGATCTGCGTCGCCGGGCTGAACAGCGGCAACGTCGAGGCGACCGCGGTCGCGATCGCGGCGGTGCTCGCGGCCGGCTGATCCCGCCGCCGCCGCGCGCGGCCTTCCGATCGCACGCCCGAACGTCATGTCGGCGCCCGCCCGGCGCCGGGCGAGAGGCGTGGCGTCAGGGCGCCGTGAACCAGCGCTGCGCGTGCAGCGCCAGGCCGGTCGCGACGCTGGCGAAGCGGTCGCCGCGCGCCGCCTGCGCGGCCGGAAAGGCCGCGCCGATGCGCTCGGCCAGCAGCCGCAGCCCGGTCGATCCGCCGGTGAAATAGAGCGCGTCGACCTGGTCCGGCCGCAGCCCGGCTTGCGCGACCGTGTCGCGCGCCGCGCCGACGATGCGCGCGATGTCGGCCTCGATCGCCTGCATCGCCTCGTGCTCGCTGAGGTCGACGCCGAGCCGGTGTTCGGTGTGGCTCAGGTCGATGCGTGTCGCGCCGCCGTCGGCGATCGCGATCTTCGCGCCCTCGGCGCGTGCCGCCAGCTCGTGACCGAGGCGTTCGGTGACGACGATCATGAGCCGCTCGTAGTGCCGCTGATCGCCGTAGAAACCGCGCATGCCGCGCAGCTCGGCGACCCGCCCCGGGCTGTAGACGGTGTTGATCAGGTGCCAGGTCGCGAGGTCGAAATAGACGCTGCTCGGCACCTCGCGCGCCGGTGCGCCGGCGATGCGCGGGCCCATTGCGCCGAAGCCGTATTCGGGCAGGATCGCGGCGAGCTCGATGCGGCGGTCGAAATCGGTGCCGGCGACATGCACGCCGTGGTTTGCGAGGATGTCGCCCTTGCGCTCGCGCTTCGCGGCGTGCTGCGGGCCGACGCGCACGAGCGAGAAGTCGGAGGTGCCGCCGCCGATGTCGGCGACCAGCACGATCTGCTCGGTGGCGACCGTGCGCTCGTAGTCGAATGCCGCGGCGATCGGCTCGTACTGGAATTGCAGTTCATCGAAGCCGACCTGGCGCGCCGCGGTTTCGAGAGCCGCTTGGGCCTGCGCGTCGCGCACCGGGTCGTCGTCGACGAAGAACACCGGCCGCCCGAGCACCGCATGGCGCACCGGCACGCCGGCCTGCGCCTCCGCGCGGCCCTTCAGGTGCTTCAGGTAGCCGGCGACGATGTCGAGGTATTTCGCGCCACGGCCGCCGCCGACATCCGTGGTCTGGTCGATCAGCGGGCTGCCCAGGATGCTCTTCATCGAGCGCATCAGGCGGCCGTCGAGCCCGTCGACGTAGGCCGCGATCGCGGCGCGGCCGAACGCGCGCGGCGGGCCGTCGAGCTCCGGGCCCTCGACGAAATAGAACACCGCGGTCGGCATCGTCGTTTGGCCGGGTTCGAGTTCGACCAGGCGCATACCGCCCGCGGCGTCGGGCACGGCGATCGCGGAGTTCGAGGTGCCGAAGTCGATGGCGCAGAACATGGAGGTGAGCCGACGGCGGCGAGTTGGCGGGGCGGCGATTCTACTGATCGGGCGATACCGGTCGCGCCGCTGCTGCCGCTCGCACGGTGCGCGATCGCACCGGCCCGGCGCTTCGGCCGCGGGGCCGAGCCACGGCGCCCGCGCGGCCGATCAAGCCGGGCTTACAGCCCGACCTGAGTGACGAACTTGGTGTTCAGGTAGGCCTCGATCGCCTCGCTGCCGCCCTCCGAGCCGTAACCCGAATCCTTGACGCCGCCGAACGGCACCTCGGGCAGTGCCAGCCCCATGTGGTTGATCGACACCATGCCGCTCTCGAACGCCGCGCCGATCGCGTTCGCGGTCTTCAGCGAACGGGTGCAGGCATAGGCCGCGAGGCCGAACGGCAGGCGGTTCGCCTCGGCGACGACCTCGTCGAAGCTGCCGAACGGCACGATCGGTGCGATCGGGCCGAAAGGCTCCTCGCTCATGATGCGTGCCGCCGCCGGCACGTCGCCGAGCACGGTCGGCTCGAAGAAGTAACCCTCGCTGCCGATGCGCTTGCCGCCCGTCAGCACCTTCGCGCCGCGGGCGACTGCATCGTCGACGAACATCTGCATCGCCTCGACACGCCGGCTGTTGGCCAGCGGCCCCATCCGGGTGTCGGCCTGCAGGCCGTCGCCGACCTTGAGCTTCGCGGTGGTCGCGACAAAGCCTTCGACGAAGCGCGCAAGCACCGACTCGTGCACCAGGAAGCGCGTCGGCGACACGCACACCTGGCCGGCGTTGCGGAACTTCGCCGCGGCATACATCTTGGCCGCCGCGTCGACATCGGCATCGGCGAACACGATCGCCGGCGCGTGGCCGCCGAGCTCCATCGTGATGCGCTTCATGTGCTGGCCGGCGAGCGCCGCGAGCTTCTTGCCGACCGGGGTCGAGCCGGTGAAAGTGATCTTGCGGATGACCGGGTGCGGGATCAGGTACTCGGAAACCTCGGCCGGAACGCCGAAGACCAGGTTCACGACACCGGCAGGAACGCCGGCGTCGACATAGCACCGGACCAGCGCGGCGCAGCTCGCGGGCGTTTCCTCGGGCCCCTTCAGGATCACCGAGCAGCCGGCGGCGAGCGCCGCCGACACCTTGCGCACCGCCTGGTTGATCGGGAAGTTCCAGGGCGTGAACGCGGCGACCGGGCCGACCGGCTCCTTCACGACGATCTGCATCACGCCCTCGGCACGCGGCGGCACCAGGCGGCCGTAGGCGCGGCGCGCTTCCTCGGCGAACCAATCCATGATGTCGCCGGCGGCGAGCGTTTCCATCTTCGCTTCGGCAAGCGGCTTGCCCTGCTCCATCGTCATCAGCGGGGCGATCTCGTCGGCGCGGCTGCGGATGATGTCGGCGGCCTTGCGCAGCAGCTTGTAGCGGTCGAAGGCAGAAACCTTGCGCCAGGCCCTGAAGCCCTTGTCGGCGGCGTGCAGTGCCTGGTCGAGGTCGGCCGGTGCGGCGTGCGCGACACGCGCGAGCACCTTGCCGGTGGCCGGGTTGATGACCGGTTCGCTGCGACCGGTGGCGCCATCGCACCATTCGCCGTTGATGAAGAGCTTGACGTCGGAGTACATGTCGGGTCTTTCGTGGGGATCGGGAGCAGGCGTGGCCGACGGCCGCGCGCGACGCGGACCCGGATTAGACCCGATGCGCAGCGCCGGCGCCGGCGCGGGGGATCAGCGCGTCGCGGACGACGGCCGCAGCCCGTCGCCGGGCCGGGGGGCCTGTCGACGCTCGCTGCGCATGCCGCCGGGCGACGCCGGCATCGCGCGGCCGTTGTCAGCACCCGGCAGCGCCTCGAGGCGCTGCGTGTTGCCGTTCGTCGCCGCCATCAGCAGCGCACTGACCACGGCCGTGGCAATGGTGCCCCAGGTGATGGCCCTGATCGCGGCGATGACCATGATTCAAACCCCTGCGTGAGTGCCGGCACCGACGGCCGGCCGACGTGGATGAACCATAGGTGGCGGGCGACACTTTCGCCATCCATACGACGTGGGATGCCGTGGGTGAATCTGCAACAGTGCGCAACACGCAGTTTGGAATGTTGCCAAGTGCTACCGGAGTAGCCCTCATTTCGATGCATGGAACCCGCCGGACAAGCGCACACTTTGTTGCGTGGCATGGCGGGACACGGGAGATCGCGATGAACTGGTCGACAGGAATTTCATGGCTCACGTCGTTGCGCGGCGAGCATTCACCCCCCTTCGACCCGAACGACCCTGCCGACATGGGCACGGCCTTCGGTCTCGATGCGAGCCTGGCGCCCGGGGACAGCGACTTCGTCGACCCGGCGCCGATCGCGCCGTCGCGCTCCGAGCGGCCGTGGGAGAGCCGGCTGGTGCGCCGCTCCGGGCTTTGATCAAAGCCTGCGCATCGCCGCTCCTGCGCTGATCGCGCGCCGCTTCAGACCTCCAACACCAGCGTCGGTTGATGCCCGTCGGACTCGCCGCGGCGCGAGTGCCCGCGCGAATTGCAGACCACGCGGGTGCTGCCGCCGGCATGCGCAACCTGATAGTCGTGCCGGCAATGCACGTGTCCGTGGATCCAGAGATCGGCCCGCGGCAGCAGCTCGTCGTCGGCATTGCAGAAACTGGCACTGCTCGGTTGGGCGCCGAAGCGCGGGTCGGCGCTTCGCAAGCTCGGGGCAAAGTGAGTGATCACCACGGTGGCATCGCAGCGGACATGCACCTGCTCGAGCTCATGGCGCAGCCAGTCGCGGCAGGCCAGCGCTTCATGGCGCACGCCGTCGGTGTCGAACGGCAGGCCATGGCGGGTCGCGTTCATGATCTTCACGAAGTAGCCGCCGGCGCGCATCGCGCGCTCGCGCTGCGCCGCGCCGAACAGGTCGAAGTCGCTCCAGCGCGTCGTCGCGACGATGCGGATGTGCCGACCCGCCTTGTCGTCCAGCAGTGCGGTTTCGCATTCCAGCAGCCGGATCCCGAGCCGCGCGCAGCGCTCGCGCAGCGCCGGCCAGGCCTGCGTGATCTCGCGATCGTCGAATTCATGATTGCCGGCGACGAACAGCACCGGCACCGGCCAGCCGTGGAACCGCTCCAGCCCGGCCCAGCTGCTGTCGATGTCGCCCGCCAGCACCAGCAGTTCGGCGTCGGGGGCCGGGGTCGGCTCGAACAGCTCGGTTTCGAGATGCAGGTCGGACAGCAGCTGCAGGCGCATCGGTCAGGCGCGTTGGGGCTCCGTCAGGCCGCGCCGTGGCACTGCTTGAACTTCTTGCCGCTGCCGCACGGGCACGGGTCATTGCGGCCGACCTTCGGCGTCTCGCGCCGCACGGTGTCGACCTTGTAACGCTGCTCGCGGGTCAGGTCCTGCAGGTCGGCGACGGTGACGACCAGCTCTTCCATCGCGTCGTCGAGCGTCGCGAGCGGGTGCTCGCGGTCGAGCATCTCGACGAGCTCGCGCTCCTCGTCGGTCTCGGCCGGCAGATGGCGGTACAGCCGCGCCAGCGCCGACATCACGGCGTCATCGGGCAGCTCGGCCAGGTCGGGGAAGCACTCGGCCGCGTGCTGGAAACCCGCGACCCAGGGCATCAGCGACTGCGACACCGGGCTCAGCCCGGCCATCGGATCGGCCTCGCCTTCGGGCACCGGCTCGCGCGGATGCTCGTCGTCGAATTCGAGCACCAATGGGTCGAACCAGCCATCCTCGACGATCGCGCGGTTCAGTGCGCCGTGGCGCCGCATGATCAGCGCGTTGCAGCGCTGCAGCCACGCGGCGTCGACATCGTCGGGCAGCGGCCGGCCGTCGAAATCGAACACATGCGCGAGCCAGGTCGCCGGCTCGAGCAGCACGGGTTGCACGATCACGCCGCACAGGAAGCCGTCGAGCATCACCGCGTCGAGCGGCTCGAGCGGCTCCGGGGTCTGCAGCAACAGGTCGTCGAGTTCGGCGAACTCGGCGTCGGTCAGGTCCTGCGCGCGGGCGGCGGGGATGGGGGGCGTGGCATTCGGCTGCATGGCGGCTTTCGCTGGGCGAAGGTGAGCATCGGAGGAGGCGCCATTTTGCGCGCCCGGCGTCAGTGCGCCGATCACTGCACCGATCACTGGACCGAGAAGTGCCCGATCAGCCGGTAGCGCGCGCCCGGGTGGTACAGCCGCGCGACCGACGCGACCTCGCCCTGCGAGACCGTGCGCCGCGACACCATCAGCAGCGCGCTGCCTTCGGCGACCTCGAGCCAGCGCGCCTGTTCGGCGTTGGCGAGCACGGCCTCGACGACCTGCTCGGCCTCGGTCAGCGGCGCATGCTCGAACAGCACGAACGACGGCGTGACCTGTGTGAAGTCGCGCCTCATCAGATCGGGCGCCAGCGCGGCGTTCACGTGGCGGTCTTCGAGCTGGATCGGCACACCGCTCTCGAGGTGAACCAGCTGCACATGGAAGACCGGCGCGCCGCGCGGCAGCCGCATCGCGGCGCTGGTCGGTGCGTCGGCCTTCTTGCGCTCGACCTTGCACACGCGGGTCGTGTGCTGGTGGCCGCGCTCGCGGATCTCGTCGTGGATGTCGCGCACCTGCAGCAGGTTCGAGATCGGGTGCAGCTCGGCAACATACGAGCCCGAGCCCTGGCGGCGTTCGATCAGGCCTTCTTCTTCGAGCTCGCGCAGTGCGCGGTGCACCGTCATGCGGGCGCAGCCGAAGGTCTGCACCAGCTCGCGCTCGGACGGCAAGCGCACGCCGGGCTGCCAGCCGCCTTGCGCGATGCGCTCGCGCAGCGCGGCTTTCACGGTCGCGTAGGGCAGGGTGCGCGGGGTCGCGGCGGGCGTCGTCATCGGCCGATTCTAGCGAGCGCCATGCTAAAGTTGTCTAGACCACTTTGGGGCGACAACGCACGATGGACACGACCACGCACAGCATCCTGCCCGGCCAGCTCGACGCGGCGCTGCTCGAGCAGGCGGCAATCGGCGGCGCAACATGGGCCATCGATCCGCAGGCGCAGGCGCGCATCAAAGCGAGCGTGCAGACGGTGGCCGAGCTGGTCGCGCGGCATGCGCCGGTCTACGGCATCAACACCGGCTTCGGCAAGCTCGCGCAGACCCGCATCGCCGACGATGACCTGACGCAGCTGCAGCGCAACCTGGTGCTGTCGCACAGTGCCGGCGTCGGCCGGCCGCTGGCCGCGCCGGTGGTGCGCCTGATGCTGCTGCTGAAGGCGGCGAGCCTCGCGCACGGCTTCTCGGGCGTGCGCCCGCAGGTCATCGACGCGCTGCTCGCGCTGCTCGATGCCGACGTGCTGCCGATCGTGCCCGAGAAGGGCTCGGTCGGCGCGTCGGGCGACCTGGCGCCGCTGGCGCACCTGGCCGGCGTGCTGATCGGGGTCGGCGAGGCATTCGTCGACGGCCGGCGCGTCGCCGCGACCGACGCGCTCGCGCGCGCCGGGCTCGCGCCGCTGCAGCTCGGCCCGAAGGAAGGCCTGGCGCTGCTCAACGGCACGCAGGCCTCGACCGCGCTGGCGATCCATGCGGTGCAGCGGCTGCGCCGCGTGTTCGACATGGCGGTCGCGGTCGGCGCGATGACGGTCGATGCGGCGAAGGGGTCCGACACGCCGTTCGATGACCGCATCCATGCGGTGCGTGGCCAGCCCGGCCAGCGCGAGGTCGCGACGCGCTACCGCGCCTGGCTCGCGGGCAGCGCGCTGCGCGCGTCGCACCTCGATTGCGACCGCGTTCAGGACCCGTACTGCCTGCGCTGCCAGCCGCAGGTGATGGGCGCCTGCCTCGACCAGATCGAACATGCCTGGGGCGTGCTGCTGCGCGAGGCGAACGGCGTGTCCGACAACCCGCTGGTGTTCGCCGACACGATGCAGGCGCTGTCGGGCGGCAACTTCCACGCCGAGCCGGTCGCCTTCGCGGCCGACAACCTGGCGCTCGCGATCGCCGAGATCGGCGCACTCGCCGAGCGCCGCACCGCGATGCTGATGGACCCGGTGCTGTCGGGCCTGCCGGCGTTCCTGATCGAGCACGGCGGGCTCAACTCGGGCTTCATGATCGCGCAGGTCACGTCGGCGGCACTCGCGTCGGAGAACAAGTCGCTCGCGCACCCGGCCAGTGTCGATTCGCTGCCGACTTCGGCGAACCAGGAAGACCATGTCTCGATGGCGACGTTCGCGGCGCGCCGCCTGCACACGATGCTCGACAACACCGCCGCGATCGTCGCGATCGAGTGGCTGTGCGCCGCGCAGGCGCTCGAGTTTCACCGGCCGCTGACCTCGTCGCCGGCGATCGAGGCACTGCATGCGCGCCTGCGCACGCGCGTCGCGCGGCTGAGCGTCGATCGGCTGATGGCGCCCGACATCGAGGCCGCGACGGCACTCGTCGAGGCCGGTCTCGTGGCTTAGGGCGGAGCCGAGGGGCCGGCCCGGATCCCCTGGGGGGATCGGCGAATGTACTCATTCGACGAGGGGCTCCATCTCACCGCTCCATCTGCACCGCGCGCAGCGTCTCGACGCGGATGTCTTCGGTGACCTGCGCCTTCAGCTCCGAGAAGCGCGGTGTCGTCTTCACGGTGTAGTGGCGCGGGTACGGCAGGTCGATCTTCAGCTCGTTCTTGATGCGGCCGGGGCGCGCGCTGAACACGGCGCAGCGGTTGGCCATGAAGATCGCTTCGTCGATGTCGTGGGT
>Ga0070672_100003050_pt1 | contig 10794 bp, 10 predicted proteins | sample KBSM13metaG_FD_66151 | JGI IMG/M metagenome (GOLD analysis project Ga0070672, IMG submission 66151) | Miscanthus rhizosphere microbial communities from Kellogg Biological Station, Michigan, USA - KBS M1-3 metaG | ecosystem: Host-associated > Plants > Roots > Rhizosphere > Soil ... | reverse complement strand
AGCTGAGCCGCGATTGCGTGTCCTTCATCAAGTCTTTATTCTCTCAGGTTGTAGCGATTCGCACGGCCACCTGAACTCAGACGTTGGGCGGCTAAGCTCAGCCCCGTTAAAGATAGGAATTATGAAGAAGATAATTTGCCTCGCGTGCGCTCTTCTTTTACTTGCATCTACAGAAGCAGTAGCTCAAAGCTCTCTGAAAGATTATCCGCAGTGGCGCGGGCGGAACCGGGATGGCGCGGCCAGCAAATTCTCAGAACCCACATCGTGGCCCGAAAAACTGACTCGCAGATGGAAGGTCATCGTCGGAGAGGGCTACGCGACGCCCATCGTTGTTGGCAATACCGTTTACTCCTTCACCCGACGCGATGGCAACGAGGTGCTGATGGCACTCAATGCTGTGACCGGCAAAATTGTGTGGCAAACGCCGTATCCAGCACCGTATACGGTTGCGAATGCTGCGGCCGCGCACGGCGCGTGTCCAAAGGCGACGCCACTCTTTCATAACGGCAAGCTGTACACGCTCGGCATCAGCGGCGTCGTGTCGGCCTTCGATGCGGTCACCGGTAAGCTTGTGTGGCAGAAACCGGCACCCTCTGAACAACCGTATTTCGGTATGGCTGTGTCTCCCGTCGGTGACAAGAATCTAGTGATCGTCAACCCAGGTAACTACGGCCCGCTCACTGCGTTTGACGCAGAGACAGGCGACGTCAAATGGACCGCGGACGGCGATAGCGCATGGGCGTCGCCCATCATCGTCGAACTGGGAGGAACTCGCCAAGTGGTATCAATGACTACTAAGAGTGTGATCGGTGTTTCGGTAGCCACTGGCACACTCCTCTGGCAGTATCCCTGGATATCAACAAGGACGGCGAGCGCTATTACACCCGTGCTGTATGGCGAGACCATCATCGTCGGCAGTCAAGGAATGGCGGTGACGGCGCTGAAGCCAACCAGGCGCAACGGTAAGTGGGAGGTTGATATCGTGTGGGAGAACAAGGACGTTTCACTGTTTCTAAGCAACCCGGTGGTTGTCCACGACATACTGTTCGGCTTGTCCGAGCGGGCGTCAGGTCAATTCTTTGCGCTCGACGCGAAGACCGGCAAGGTCCTGTGGTTGGGTCCGCCACGGGAGGCGACGAACACCGCATTTGTTAAGGCGAACGATCTGCTCTTCCTCCTGAACGACGACGCCGAGTTGATCGTGGCACGGAGCAGCCGGAAGGGATTCGAACCGCTGAAACATTACAGCGTCGCTGACAATGCGACTTGGGCCCAGCCGACAATCTCCGGCGGTCGGATTTTCGTCAAGGACGTCTCGTCGTTGGCGTTATGGACAGTGAACTGAGGTAACTGTGGAAGCCTTATTTCATAGGGAAAACGGGTACGCACAACGCCGCCCAACAAGCGCTTGGAGCGGACTCACCATGAGCGGGCTTTTTTGTTAAGTTGCGTGGGCGAGCCGCTCAAGCACAACGTTCGGCGACGACTCAGTGACCCATGAGCTTCAAGACAAAGACGCGGTACGGTTACCAAGAGACACACGCCGACGACTCTGACGTGCGCACGATCATCTGGTCGCTCCTCAAAGAACTTACCCACGAGGAGTTCGATGAACCCGACGACGAGCATACGCAGGTCGCTGTGTCGCGTGGGGATTGGGCGATCACCGTTCAGGTCAGTGGCCTTGTTACGCTCGACGACCTGAGCTGGATCACCGGCAGTCAAGACGACAGGCCAACACCGTCAGTCTACCTGCGTGACCTGCCTAATGAGCGCCTCATTCCCATACTCGAGGCACTAGCTGGCGGCAACATAGATCCGGTGCTCAAGGCCGGCTGGCGCCCGTTTGACGAGCTGCCACCGTATTCACGTGATTTCTACCGGCAGTAGTCTGAAAGATACCGGCCATTACGGAATGATCAAATTGTCAGTGGTTGTGATGTGGTCGCCGCGCCGAACAAGCGCAGCGTTCGCTGGACAGTCGGATCATCTTGGAAAAGCCAAATCATCCAGTCTGGCTCAAACACGCTGCCAGGTACTACTCTCAAATTGGTTGGGAGTCGGCCGATCCTGTAAGCTTATCAGGCGCAGAGACGAGCAAAGGCGTCGAGATAAGGAAGCGAAGCTAAAGGAGCGATCTGATGTCCATTGATTTCAAAGACATCACAATAATTGCCAACCCAGAACAGGCCCAGGTGCGCGATGGCTCCAGAAGACATTCCAAAAAGTTTCCCTTCCAACTTTCTGAGGCGCCGACACCTGAGTGGGTTGCTCTTTTCAATAGGGAATGGGCAATGAGGACGGTGTCGAATAGGGCGGCGAGCGTTCATGGCGACATCCTCGTTCTCGAATGTGCCATTGAAGAACTGCCTTTGCTTGCTGAGAATTTAGAAGTTGATATGACGGCCGCCAATCAACAGTATCGCGAGCGGCTGTCACGTCAGAAAGTAAAGGCACATCAAGCAGGTTACCAGGAGCAGGAGCGCGAGCGTACTGACGATGATGGCGCTATAAGTGAAGCTCTGGCGAAGCTCAAAGAAAGATGAAGTGTATGCCCCACCTCTTACCGAATTTAAGCCAATCGAATTCAATTGAAGTTAACGGCCTATATTAGAAGTTAGTTGATGAGTTCTAGGTGAGGGCCGCCGAACAAACACTCGGAGTGGACTCGCCGTTGGCGCTTCTGTTAAGTAACTTGGAAAAGCCGCACAAGCGCAGCGGTGCTAAATAAACAAAATGAAAATGCTGTTGGTCTCAGGACGAGTTGCGGGGATATTCTCGACAATACTTCTCTTAGTAGTTTGCTGGTCGGGTGCTGCGCAAACGTCTTCCTCGGTAAACGTGGATGCCAATAGAAGGTGGGTCGGTTTTTGGCGGCAGTTCACTGTGGCCATAAACAAGAAGGATAGGGATGCGATTAAGAAGATGATGTCCGAGGATTTCTTCGATGGTGGTGGTGGCCTAACTCCATCTGAATGGTTGCGGTTCATTGATGAAAATGAACGAAATGGATCCTGGAAGGATCTGCAGAGTTCAGTAGCGAAGGGAACGGTAAAGAATCGTAATTGGACCAGCAAGGGTATACCGACCAAAGTTACAAAAGACAATAGCTATTATTTCGAGTTCCGCAAGGGCCGCTGGTTCTTTGCGGGCGTGGTTGGGGATTAGATTTGAATCGCCGCGCTGAACAAGAGCCATGAGCGGACTCGCCATGCGAGGCGTACGCTTAAGGTAAGGGCCGTAGAAATTCCGCTTTGTTTTCCCTCTTCGATCAATCGAAACGTATTCCTCACTACCCACGGGACGCTGCCTAAAAGAGAGCTATCGAGTTGATCCGCCAGATCGAACAAGCTCCAAAACGGGAAACGACGCGGTCAGACCTTGTTGCCGAAGCTGGCGCAATTTTTGGCAGCATAACTCTCGTCTGGGTACACGTGATTTGGTTCGGAGCTTGGATACTCAGAACTGCAATATCACCTTGACCTGCAGATCAATTTGCTCAGCGAACAAGAGACTACGACGATGATTGCTGTGAAGAAGCATGAGCAACCTCCTAGGTTTCGATCATTCTGAATCGATCCTCGGACACTCGGGACGCAGGCAAGCTGCAAAATGACTCAATCGCAACAAAAAGGCGAAGGACGCTACGCCCTTCGCCTTTCGTCAGTAACCAGAATGTCGTTATTGATTTTTGTTAGCGGGCTTCTGGTTCTGATTACTGTTGTTGGCGTTTATGGGACGAACGCCTGAGGTGTTCTCATTCCCATTATTATTTGTGACCACACCCGTATTCGCAGGAACCGAGTTGGCATTTAGATTCTGGTTAGAGTTGACGTTAGTTTGAACCGGCGCATTACTACTGCTACAAGCTCCCACGAGGCCAACCGTCGAAAGTAGGAAAACTAAGACTATGATTCGATTCATTCTGTTTCCTTTCGCGAACTGACTAGCGATAGACTTCCTCGCCGCGATTCCTCTTCCAGTCTTCCTCGAAGTAAGCAGCATCTTCGGCATTGCGTGGCGTTACACCCATCATGATGCCGCCATTTTTTATGCCGTCCTCGTACTTCTTGACGCGTTCTTCGGGAATACCGGAGCCAACCAAAGCTCCTATCAGTCCGCCTGTAGCGCCGCCTGCGCCCGCGCCAGCTAGGCCCGCGGCAATTGGACCGGCGATAAGCAATCCGAGCCCGGGTAAAGCCAGGGTTGTTCCGATAGCCGCAATTGCTGCCAATGTGGCGCCGACTGCACCACCGATTGCGGCTCCCGTTCCGGCACCCTCTAAAGCTTTGCTACCTAATTCAGTTTCACGACCATCGACTGCGAAATGTTTTTTTCTAGTTTCATCCGACATCACGAGATTGACGTCGTCTTGTCCATAGCCTCGTTCGGTAAGCGAACCGTATGCTCGTTCGGCACTTTCTCTGTCCCGGAATAGTCCAGTAACCATGCCTGACTGTGCTGTTCTTGAACCTGTTGTATTTGCCATTTTGATTCCCCTCTGTTCGTTTGGTGTTTTAAGTGGGTTTGTAATTCATCCCACGTGTTGTCGTCGTCACGAGCAGCAAATTTAACGCCAGCTATTCATCTCGAGCAGAATTCATGAGGGACGAATTGCCTTACCAGAGTGGATGTTTGTGAATTGACACTACCAAACAGCCCCGTAACTGCAAGGGAAGGTGGCGGCGTTGAATGAGTTGTCTTAGAATCCAGGTTAATCGCGGGACAACTGACAGAGAAGGATTTGAGAGGATTGCCCAATGACCAGCTGGGAAAATGCCACTGGGCGGCGCACAAGCCATCCTTCACGAGGTGAAACTTCCTTCGAGAATCCTATATGTCAGATCGCTGAAAAAGGAGGGGATTATGCGCATACCAAGGTTCATCTGTAAGCGACTCATTAGTGTGACATTGTTGACCTTTCTTAGTTGGACAATCGCGGACGCTTACACCATCGTGTTCCACAGCGGAAACCGGGTTGAGATTCCAGATAATTTCATTGTTACTTCGAACGCGGTTGTTTACGAGGCTGCTCCAAACATTAATGTTTCGTTTCGTTTGATATCAATCGATATTGAAGCGACCGAACATGCGAACAATGATTCTGCGGGAAGCTTTCTGCGTCGCGCTGATGCTCATCGAGTTCAGGCGTCCCAATCAACTACGGCAACCAAGAATGCTGCCCGGACCATAACCAACCGAGACCTGGAGCCCTACGAACGTGCTCGACTCAGAAGTGAGGAGACTTGGGAAAAGCGTCGAAAGGAACTGGGCCTGCCTTCCCTTGAAGAAACGCGGCGCGAGGCGGCTCGAAGGGATGCGGCTCTGGATGAATTCCTGGCAAAGAAAAGGCTTGAGGAAGAAGCGAATAAGCGGCGCGAGCACGAGCTTATGCTGATCGCGGAAATGGCTGCGAGAATGAACGCAACTGCTTATCAGGGAGGGCAATATTATTGGCCCACAGGTAATGGTTTTTTTGATAACGGCATGCTTGGTTCGTTCGACTCCAGATTTGGCTTTGGAAGAGGCTTTCCATTTGGCGTCAACCATGGATCTCCGTGCGGCTTCAACGCCAGCCCTTCCTGCTTATTAACCCATCCATTTTCGTTATTCAATCAAGGGTCATTTCCGGCTCGCCGATCGATCTTCGTGGCGCCGAGAACAATTGTTGGAGGTTCTCGTGGCGGAGGCGTTTTTGTAAGCCCCGGAAGACGTCACTGAGAAGGCTCCGCACCTGGTCGTCGGCTTGAATGAATTTTTAAGCGGGAGCGAGTTCAGGCTGGTTTTGTGCCGGTTACGGGAGCCGAACTCATCTCGGCGCCGAAAAGAGAACCGAATCGCCGTAATTCAATAAACTTCGCGGCAAGGATGGCACTCTACCTCGCCGCCCTCATGGTCCAAATCGTTCTCGGTATTCGCCAGAAGAAATGAAGGCTTTGACCATCTCCGCATTGATGAAATTGCCATTGAATTGGTTTAGCTTCGTCAACCAGAAATCGTAACCCGTGTAGTCCGTGTCCTGAGGATCGTTTGGATTGCGTCGCAAATAACCAAAGAACTGCATTAAGACAAAGGCGCGATTGAACTCCGCGTTCGCCAAATCCTGATCTTCGGCGACCTGACGCAAAACAAGCGCGCGCGCCGTCACGTTGCTGGTGTCTGTCGCGCTGCCAAACAGACCAATCGCCGTCGCACGTTCTCCAGCAGACAACACGTTACCGGCATTTGCATTCAGCAGGTCAACGAACTGCGCCGGCGTGAGTGAGGCGCCAAACGCTGTCGCAAATTGAGAGCGCTGCAAAAACTTCAACACAAACGCCTGCTTGTTGTTCTCCAATACAGTCTCCCAGCCAAGCTGGCCCACGACTACCCCGCGGCTAATCTCTTGAGTGTCGGATAGAAACTCTCTAAAGCGCACAATCGGCACCGTCAGCGTATGTGTTCCGCCAAACGTGGAACTGCCGTTGGCGTCGCCGTAGGCAACCTTGTAGAGACGTTCGACCAGATAGCCAGTCTCTTGGAATTCGATCGAGAGATAGAAAGCGCCAGAGACGTTGATACGTTTTAGCTCAAGGCACACTTGATCTGCACCACAGGATGTTATTTGGTTGATCCAGAAGCCGAGTCCCGAACTATCTGCCTGACGATTGAGAAAGTCGTGATAATGCTGGCCGACGTATGTGCCCGGATCGTCGATCACATTGGTCGCCGGTTCACTCGAGTTATCGTTAATGGTCAGGGTCGCTATCGATGGCGCGGCCAATCCGACGCCCGATGGGTTGCTCAGCGTGATATTGAAAGTTTCTGTTCCTTCAATATAAGAATCATCGTTAATGAGCAGAACAACATTTTTCGATGTTTCACCAGCGGCGAATCGCAAGGTGCCGACGGCAGTGATGTAATCGCGGCGCTCGGTGGCGCTCCCATCAGAAGTGGCGTAGTCCACCGCGGCGGCGGCAGAAGTATCGCCGCTGCGATTGACCGTGACCTCGATAGTAGTGCAGGCCTCGGTAACGCTGTAGTTTGAGGCGCTGAATTGCACAATGCTTGGGTTTGGTGTCGGCGTGGGTGTTGGAGTAGGTGTTGGAGTAGGGGTCGGAGTAGGAGTGGGCGTAGGTGTAGGGCCTCCCGTCACGATTACGGTGCCGGTCATGCCGCTAAAGCAATGGGGGCTGCAGAAATAAGGAAAAGTCCCGGCGTCACTGAAAGTATGGGTATAGGCGGTGCCGACAGCTCCGTTTCCATTGTCCCCGCAGTTTGCGTTATTCGGCCAGCAAAACTTGCTATCAGCTATGCACGATGTCCCGCTCACGACGTCATGACCAACCGATGCAAATGTCCAGCGGACCGTATCGCCTACATTGATAGTAACCACTGAAGGCTGAAACACCAGTTGATTACCCGGGCCGACGCTAATATTCACCGTGACCGGCGCTGCGGGTGCGCTGGTGGTAGCTGTATTTGAAGCTTCCGGCTGAGGAGCAACATTCTTAGGCCGCAAGCCGAACTGCTCCGTCCAATTCTCCAACCATGTACTATTTGAACCGACGTTTGCGCTACCGAGCCACAAGTAAGACATTAAAGATGAACTGGCATTGTGATGCGCAACACGCTTAGGCCAGCACACAGCCTCGCCTGGTGATTTAGCTACGTCTTGCTTTTGATTCTGACCACTGGCGCGTCCAGCAGTGGCTGATCCAACAATTGCGGCTACAACCGTCAGCATGATGCCTGCGGATAAGAGCAAACTGGTTCGACATCGCACGGCGCTACCTCAAGAATCTACGGTACAGATTAAAACCAATAGTGAAGCGACTGGGAGACAAGACTAGATTACTGGAGTTGTACCGGCTGGTTGTGGTTGTTTGTGTGTTTGAAAAAGTCAGCGAGAAAGAGTGACGACCAATATCCTTCTGGACGCCAAAGCCGATTTCAGCTTCGGATTGCGGCTCAAATCCAATGACCATGCCGGTTGAATTAAAGATGGGATCCACCCGGCCCAGTTTAAATCCTACCCGTGGCGTGTATTCAAAGAGCAACGAGATGGTCGGACGAATGCGCCCGTTTACCCCAAAACCGAAAGACCCGCTATGCTTCGGTTGACGGAAGTCGATCGTCGCGGGCGGAAAGAAATCGGTTGAGCGCGGATCGAATCTTCGCTGTCCATTGGCATTGAAGTGAACGGCGGGAGAAAAGAACAGATTCACATACTTGGTGACACTGCGCCCCACCATCACCTGAAGATTATAGGTATAGTGTTCCGTGAAATTGTCGTCACCTTCGATACTCGCATAGGTAGAAAGCGCGATGGGCGAGTGACCGTTTTCGTCGAGCCAATGATAGCCAGCGCCAAGCTCAATCGTGCGACATAAACCGCGCTGACAAATAGCAGAGCGATATGCACTCACATAGAATTTGTCAGTGACACCATAAAACACACCGAACGAAGGCACCGAGGAGCTATCAAGTCCAATCAAATCCCTGGCGCTTTCATCAAGCGGTTTCACCGGTTCGGCAAATCGATGCGTGAAATAGAGATTCACGCTTCCTTTTAATACTCGTTTTGGAGTCGGGACGTTGACCAGGCGATAGTCATAGGGCTCACGCGCCAACTCTTTAGCCGGCTCAGCCGTTGAAGCCGTGGGTAGGGAAGTTGGCGGTGTGCTTTTTTCGTCAATGCGGGTGACTGTCTTTGCCGAAGTATCGATCCTAAGGCGCTCTCCATTCGATTCGACGATTGCCACTCCGGGAGCGCTATCGTCGAAAGTAACCTTGACTCCCCCTCCCGCAGTTTGCGCTTCTTCGACGACTAACTCGCCGACCATTTCCTCATGGCCGTCACCACAGTAAACCGTGCAGTAGAACCGGAACCGGCCCGCACGATCCGGAGTGAACTCAATAATCCTGGTTTCCTTTGCTCCGATCTTCTCACTGATCTTGAACTCTTTGATTGCGAATCCGTGGTCTACATCGGCCGAAGTGATAACAAGTCTCACCGGCTGACCTTTTTGAACCGTGATCGTAGCCGGGGCAAAATCAAATCGCCGCGCGGTTACTTTGATCTCGATCGGTTGTGGTGGGTTGTTCTGTGCGCGGGCTGGTCCGCACAGCAAGGCCAGCATGATCAGCGAAGGCGCTCCAGCAACGAGCAAGCGCAGGGTCCGGTGCCGAATCTGACTCGACTGTGTCAGCATAGATTTCTCCTTCACGCAGGTGATCGAGAAAGCGTCTACGTGTTATTTACGGCAGACTGAAAAACAATTTCGGGGGAAGTCAAGACACAGATTCGCACCAACCTGACATTCAAGTTAGCCTCCAAGGCCTAAGCGCGCTTGATGGTTAGTCGACGTCTGGCTTAGTCGGGATCACAAGTCGGTGGTTCTAGTCGAAGTAATGCAGGTGAGCAATGAGGATGCCAAACCTACTGACCTTAATCTTTCGAAAAAGAGTGGTTTATCCAAGAGGTCGATAGAAAATAATTCAGAATCTTGTTTATTTTTTCCAAACTTCTATATTTCGCAAAACCGATCGGCACAAGTTTCACCCTTTGCCACACTTCATTGTGCTTGCGCCTCAAGGCTTGAGTATGCGTCCCGAATTATGATCATTTAATTCCATTTGATCTTTGATTCAGCTCTGTCAGGCCTCGCCATTGCCATGTTTCAAAGGTGCGTGACAATACGAAATTACTATTCGGGCTATGGTTGAAGAATTAGAGGCGGAACAGCAGCGAGTTGAATTGCGCAGCAGACGGAACAAGCATTGAGAGCAAAAGCCAAGCCTTGGTAAGAAGAGCATCGTAACGGATCTTGAGCGCGTCCATGAATGTTGGCGTCCAAAACATTCCCTGTTGGAACCAGATTATTTCAGACGGAGTAATTTGCCATTAGCTTTGCTATCTAACACGCTCGGACTTGATCCTGCCCATGATCGGTTGCCAGGCAGACGAGGCGCGATTGAAGCGAACGCGCTTGATGGCATGGGCCAATCCGAGAAATTGCAAAGCTCTGATACCTAACCAGTTCAAATCAATCTCATACCAACGCAGCCCATGACGCGCCGAGGTGGGATAAGCGTGATGGTTGTTGTGCCATCCCTCACCAAATGTTAGCAGCGCCACCCACCAACTATTTCGCGAATCATCACCGGTTTCAAATCTTGTTCTGCCCCACAGATGCGTTGCTGAATTGACGAGCCAAGTGGCGTGCAACTCTAAAATCAGTCGCAGAAAAACTCCCCATAGCATTACTCCCCAGCCGCCAACAATGACGAGCCCTATTCCTACCAATAAAAGAGGAACGTAGTAATTGCGTGTAAGCCAGCGATAGAACCGATCGTTCATTAGGTCGGGAGCGTAGCGAGTGATGACGGCTTCAGGGTGATTTTGTGCCGGGCCCCATAGTATCCAACCAACGTGAGCCCACCAGCCGCCATCGCGTGGTGAATGCGGATCACCTGCCCGATCTGTGTGCGCATGATGTAGGCGGTGCGTAGTCACCCACTCTATTGGGCCACCTTGGAGGGACATTGTGCCGCAGGTCACGAGAAAGTACTCGACCACTTTCGGTACTTTGTAACCGCGGTGGGTCAACAACCGGTGATAACCCATGCCGATACCCAGACTACCTGCAATCCAGTAGAGAACAATTGCGGTAAGTACGGCGGGCCAGCTCCAGAAGAAAAGCGCTGCGATTCCACCAAGATGGGCGCTCGAGAGAAAAATCACCATTCGCGAATTCCTATTGGCCCAATTGACTTGGAGCATTTGGCTCACGGGCATGGGCTTATTTTCTT
>Ga0070672_100003038_pt1 | contig 10810 bp, 7 predicted proteins | sample KBSM13metaG_FD_66151 | JGI IMG/M metagenome (GOLD analysis project Ga0070672, IMG submission 66151) | Miscanthus rhizosphere microbial communities from Kellogg Biological Station, Michigan, USA - KBS M1-3 metaG | ecosystem: Host-associated > Plants > Roots > Rhizosphere > Soil ... | reverse complement strand
TTTACGCCTGCGGCTGCGGCGCGGCGCCGGGATCGGGCGCCTTGATCTTGGCCATCCACTCCTGAAGCAGGTTGTAGGCCACCGTCAGGATCGTCGGCCCGATGAAGAGGCCGAGGAAACCGAAGGCGACGATGCCGCCGATGACGCCGAGGAAGACGACGGCGAGGGGAGCCTGGACGCCCTTTCCCATCAGGAGCGGCCGGACGATGTTCTCCGCTCCGCCCACGACGACCAGCCCCCAGACGGCGATGAAGATCGCCATTCCCTTGTTCCCGTTGGCGCCGAGCCAGAGGGCCGCCGGCAGCCAGAGGAGTGCCGGGCCCAACGGCACGACCGAAAGGAAGAACGTCGCCATCCCCAGGAGGACCACCCCCGGGACACTGGCGATCAGGAAGCCGATCATCGCGAGCACCCCCTGAACGGCGCAGGTCCCGAGCAAGCCGCGAAAGACCCCCCGAACGGTCGACCGGACGATGGCCACCTGCCGGAGACCGCGCTCGCCGCCGAGGCGCGCGGCGACGCGATCCACGGCGGCGGTGAGAGTCGCGCCGTTGAGCAGGAGCAGTGCGGCGATGAAGATCGCCAGCGCGAACTGCAGAATCCCGGTGCTGATCCCGGCGGCCGCGCCGACGAGGAATCCGCGAATCGGCTTCAGCAGCGGGCGCAGATGCTGGCGCATCTGTTCCGGATCGGCGGAGAGCGACTGCCATGCTTCGAGGGCGGGCTGGCCGACCAGGGGAATCGACCCGAGCCATGCCGGAGGCTGGCGGAGACCGTCCGAAAGCATCCCGTCGACTCGCGCGATGAGGGCCGGTGCGCCCGCGGCGAGGCGGACCGCGAAGACCGAGATCGGGACGAACAGGATCGCCACGAGGAACAGGCCGAAGAGCGCCGCGGCGAGCTTCTCTCGTCCGCGAACGAGCCGCACGAAACGCTGGTACAGATTGCGGTTCGAGACGGCGATGATCGCGCCCCAGAGAAACGCCGTGAGAAACGGCCGGACGACCAGATAGCAGCCGAGGGTCAGCAGGAAGAGCGCGGCGAGGACGGCGTAACGCTCGAAGTCGCGCGGGGGGATCGCGACCACGGCCGGTGCGCCTGGAGGTCTTCCCGGGTCGGCCGGCGGCGGTTCCATGACTCGCTAGTCTAGTTCCGAAGCGGAAGGCGGCCGCCGCGTCTCAGTTCAAACGGAACGAGAGCGCCACGCTCAGGATCTCTTTCGCCGCGAAGGGACTCGAGCTCCAGGCGATCGTCGGCCCCTGAACGAAGATGTCGATGATCCCGGCGTTGAAGGCGATGCCGATGCGCGAGCCGGCCTGGAAGTAGTACTGGCTGCCCGCGCCGCCGTGGATCCCGGGGGAGCCGTCGATCAGATCGCCGCCGTGGATCCTCGGTCCACCCTCCACCCGAACCGGCGTCAGCGCCAACCCGAGCACCCCGAGGGGATACCAGCGCAGGTCCAGGGCGAACGCTCCCGTCAGGTAGGTGAACTCTCCCGAGGTCCGCCGGGCGCCGATCGACATCGAGCCGCCGGGCGCCCAGAGGAACTTGCCTCCCCAGCGGTCGCGGTCCCACAGGACCATCGCTCCGAACCCGCCCTCCCCGTACTGTCGGTCCTCGATCGCCACGATCGGCGACTCGACCGTCGTGACCCCGGTTCCCACGTACCAGGAGGCCGTCCGGCCTTCGAGCCGTCCGTAGGGCGCTTGCGGGGGTGACCACGTGTCGCCCGTCCGCTCGACTCTTTCGGTGTGGTGCTCGATCAGGGGGCCGCCGGCGAACTTCGGCGAGGTCAGGGCCCAGGCCACGCCGATTCCAAGGGAGAGTTCGGCAGCCGGCTTGCGCCAGTCGATCTCCAGGGGGCCGTGCATCGTGAGGGCGAAACGGCTGTCGATGACGTAGTCGATGCGGAAGAAGTTCGTCGTGATCTCGGATCCGGTGCGATCGCCTCCGAAGGCCACACGCCAGGCCGCCGGAGTGAATCCCAGCGCGAGGCGTCTGCCGATCGGGAGGGCGAGATCGACCTCGAGGCCGAGCAGGCCGGTGCTGTCGCCGTTGTCATAGCGCCGGTACCCGACCTCGCCGGACAGCGCGTAGACGAAGGGATTGAGTTCCCAGGCGTACCGGAAGAGGGTCGCCTTGCCGGTGACGTCGACGAATTTGCGCGTGAAGTTGTACGTCGTGTCGAGGCCCAGGAAGGCGTACGCGCCGGGAGAGATGTCCGTGGGCTGGCGCACGCCGCACTCGTCGCCCTCGCATGGGTAGGCGGCCGCAAACCAGCGGGCCTTGTAGGAGCGCCAGGCGTCGGATTGCTCCGGGTTCTCCGGGACGGGGACGGAAGAGGGGGTCGGAGTCGCGAATGCTTTCTTCTGCGCGACGCGGAGGTCGCGTACGACGATGAGCAGCTCCACGATCGCCTGTCTCGCGTGGTCGCCCTCCTCGGAAAGACATTCGAAGGGCACCTCGTACGGATAGCCGGTGAGGTCCTTGCACTGGCGCCCGTCGGCCGTCACACGCTCCGCGATCACGTAGGTCTTGTCGCGGGGGTCGTCCCACTTGTGGAACGCGGAGTCGGGGATGCGCGCGAGCTTCTCATTGGCCAGTCCCGGCATTCGCGTCAGAGGCTTCCAGATGCGGAGCTCTTCGATTTGATCGGTCGTCGGACGACGCTGCGTGTGCGATCCCGAGAACGAGTCTTCCGCGGAGTGCATCAGCTCGTACAAGCCGTACCCGCCCTTGCGCGTCCCGGGTCCCCCGTCGAGCACGACCTGACGCATGAGGTCGTCGAGAAAGTCGCGGCAGCGGACGAGCGCGGACGTCGCCAGACCGCGCGGAATCACGGTTCCCTCGATATCGGGGGATTCGGCGTCTACGAGCATCGCCATGAAGTGGAAGCACTGGCCGGCGTCGCTGAATTGCCTCCGAAAGGCCGCGTCGGGGTGGTCGGTCAGGGGCTTGGGCCAGTCGAGAAGGGGATTGGTCGTCGTCGCGTCGGCGCAGAAACTCGGGGGATAGTCTCCCCAGCCGAAGCAGAGGGGCGGCGCGAGGTCTCCGTCGTTGAAGAGATCCCGAAGGACGTCGGGCCGCGGCGGCTGGCCGTCGTGCCCTTCGATGAGGGTGCGGTAGGCGAGCGCTTCGATCACGACGTGCCCCTTGCTGTCGAACGCCGCGGCGCGCTCCGCGAGAAGCGCCGCAAAGAGCCCGAACGCCACGCCGCGGAGAGTGGCTCGCCACGCTCCTTTCGGGGCTCGCTTCGTGGGGAAAGGTGATGTCGTCCTTTGCCCCCTTTGGGAGTGACCGGCGCCGGTTTACCGGGGCGGAGCTTTCGGGACGTCGCCGGGGGAAGCCACGACTGCGTTTCCCGGCGCCCAGGCGTCCGCCACCCCGGGAGCGCCGTAGTAGATCCAGTTGTCGGGGGCCGGGTTCCCGCTCGCGTCCTCGACCGGCGCGGGCTGCGCGGGCATCACCGCCGTGCCGCCTTCCATCGGCAGATTGCCGATCGGCTTGGGACCGAAATACTGCAGGTGGGTCTGGAAGATCTCGGTGGGCGTGAGGCGGGTGATCTTCTTCACGTCCGTCTGTCGCAGGCTCATCAGGTCGCCGCCCCGCCACCGGTGGAACGTGTACGTCGTCCCTTTCAGCGCGGGCTCGTCGCGGGAGAAGATCTCGCCCGAGGGAGCGAGATCGATCCGGTAGGCGGTTTCGGACTGAAGCTGTTTCGTGCGCGGAGTGATTTTCTTGACCTTCGATTGCGCAAGGCGGACAGTCGCCCGATCCGGCCAGACCTGGAAGACCCAGACGTCGCCCTGCAGAACCGGCTTGGTCACGGCGAAGCCGGTGCCGGTCGGTACCAGATCGACCTGGTAGAGCTCCAGCGGTCCCGCGGGGGTCGGCGGCGGAGCCGAATTCTGTGCTTGGATGCCGGCGGCGAGAAGCGACGCGACGAAGCCGAGAACTCCAAACTTCCGCATCCCCGTCCCCCTTTTTTGTCGAACCGGCGTTCCGCGACCCCTCGCTATTCCTTCTGTTCCGCCCTCGTCGTCGCGAATTCCGGCACGTCGGCCGGGGGCGGCGCCTCGCTTCCGGGCGATTGCCACGTCGGGTTCTCGAGGTTCCACCCGCCGCCCAGGGCCTTGTAAATGTCGACGTAATCGTTCAGGAGGTCCAGGCGCGCTCGGGCGAGGGCGATCTCCGCCGGGAAGAGAAGCTGCATCGCGTAGAGCACTTCGAAGTAGTCCGCGAGACCGCTGTCGTAGCGCACCTGCGAGAGGCGAACCATCTCGCCATAGGCGTCGACGGTCCTGTCGAGCTCGGCCACGGTGGCGGCAATCTTCATCCGCGCGTAGAGGACCGTGGTCGTCTCCGCGAATGCTCCCGTCACGACCCGCTCGTAGACGGCCTTCGTCTGCTCCCATTGCGCATAGACCACGCCGTACTCGCTGCGAATCTGGCCGCCGTGAAACAGGGGGCCGAGGAGGCTGGCGGCGATCGACCAGGTCTTTCCGGCCGGATAGAAGAAGTTGTCGATCTCGGGGGCGACGGCGCCGAAGAGCCCGGTCAGGCTGAGCCGGGGAAAGAAATTCGCGAACGCGACGCCCACGAGGGCATTGGCCGAGATGAGATCCTCTTCGGCCTGACGGACATCCGGACGCCGAAGGAGCAGCTCCGAGGGAAGGCCGGGCGGCACGTCGGGGGGAATGGGCTGCGTTTCGATCGACTCTCCGCGCGGAACGGGTCCGGGATTGCGTCCGAGGAGCAGGTTGAGCTGATTCTCGGTGGCCTCGATCCTCCGCTCGATCTCGGGGATCTGTGCCGCGACCTGCCCGAGCGCCGCCTCCGCGTAGGAGGTCTCGATCGCGGACGCCGCGCCCGCGTCGAGTTTGCGCTTGAAGAGGTTGTAGGTCTCCTGGAAGGAGTCCACGGTCTTGCGCGTGATCACGAGCTCGGCGTCGAGCTCGCGGAGCGTGAAGTAGGTGCTTGCGACATCCGAAATCAGGGAGAGCAGGACGCCGCGGCGCGCGTCCTCGCTCCCGAAGAATCGCGCCTTCGCGGATTCGTTGAGCCGCCGGATCCGGCCCCAGATGTCGAGCTCCCAGCCGAAGTTGACGTTGGCGTCCCAGAGATTTCTGGTCGCTGTGCTGTTGGGGGGGAGGAATGTCGAAGTTCGGCCACGCGAAAAGCCGCCGCCGATGTCGATCTGGGGAAAGAACTCCGAGCGGGCGATGCCCGCGTTCGCCCGGAACTCGTCGACGCGCCAGGCGGCAATCCGGACGTCGTAGTTGGTGGCGAGGGCTTCGTCGATCAGGCGCTTGAGGACCGGGTCGCCGAAGACGTCCCACCAGGGCTGATCGGCGAGCGACGGCGCCGGCACCGGCGGGCCCTGAATCTCGCGGTACTGATCCGGAACGGTGAGGGGCGGCCTCTCGTAGTTGGGGCCGACGGCGCATCCGGATACGAGGACGACGGCCAGGGCCGCGGCGATCACCCGGCGACGCGCAGCGGGCGCCGGCGCGGAGCGCAATAGCCTCCTCATCTCAGTGCCCTCCGGCGGCGCCGCTCGGGCTCGGGGCCGGAGTGCCCGCGACGGCGGGAGCGGCTTCCGGAGCCTTCGCCTTGCCCTTGCCCGCGAGCTTCTCGACGATCACGAAGAGCGAGGGGATGAGGAAGATCGCGAGGGCCGTCGCCGCCAGCATGCCGGCGATGACCACGGTTCCCAGGATCTTGCGCGATTCGGCGCCCGAGCCGGAGGCCGTGTAGAGCGGAACGCACCCGAGGATGAACGCGAAGGACGTCATGAGGATCGGCCGGAGCCGGAGCTTCGCGCCCTCGAGCGCCGCGTCGACGAGACTCTTGCCTTCCTTCATCTGCAGGACGGCGAACTCGACGATGAGGATCGCGTTCTTGGCGGCGAGGCCGATGAGCATGACGAGGCCGATCTGGCCGTAGACGTCGAGATCGAACTTGCGCAGCAGGAGCCCGAGGAAGGCGCCGAAGACCGCGACGGGCACGGAGAGAAGAACGCTGAAGGGCAGCGACCAGCTCTCGTAGAGCGCGGCGAGGATCAGGAACACGAAGACGATCGAGAGCACGAAGACCCGCCCTCCCGCGCCCGCGGCCTTGACTTCCTGATAGGACATGTCGGCCCAGTCGTAGCCCATCTCGCGTGGGAGGACTTCCTTCGCGACCTCTTCGAGCGCCGCCGTGGCCTGCCCCGAGCTGTAGCCGGGCGCGGGGATTCCGGTGACCTGCGCCGCCCGGAACAGGTTGAAGCGGTTGGTGAACTCGGGGCCCTCGATCCTGCGGGTGGTCACGACCGAGGATAGAGGCACCATCTGCCCGTCGTTGTTGCGGACGTAGAACTGGTTGATGTCGGACGGCTGGACGCGGCCGACGGCGTCGGCCTGCAGGAAGACCTTCCACTGCCGACCGAAACGGTTGAACTGGTTGACGTAGATGCCGCCCAGGAATGCCTGCAGCGACTGGTAGACGTCTTTGACGGCGACGCCCTGTTTCAGAACCTTGTCCCGGTTGATGTCGGCGTAAATCTGGGGCACGTTGGGGCGCCAGACGCTGTTGACGTTGGCCAGCTCGGGTCTCTGGCGCGCGGCCTCCAGGAACTTCTGGAGGTTCGCGTTGAGAAACTCGATGCTTCCGCCGCTCCGGTCCTGCAGCCAGAAGGAGAAGCCGCCGCCCGTGCCGAGGCCCTGAATCGCCGGAGGCGGAAAGGCGAAGACGTTCGCCTCCGGGATGTTGGCCCGGAAAGCCGCATTGACCCGCTGCATGATCGGGGCGACGTGCAGCTCTTCGCCCTTGCGCTCGTCAAAGGGGTCGAGCGTGATGAAGTAGAAGGCGGTGTAGGGCGCCGAGGCCCCGGACAGAAGGCTGTAGCCCGCGACGGTCGTGATGTATTTGATGCCTTTGATCTCGCCCAGCATCTTCTCGATCTTCTGACACACCGCGTCGGTCCGCTGGAGCGAAGAGGCGTCTGGCAGCTGGACGTTCACGAAGAAGTAGCCCTGATCCTCGTTGGGAAGAAAGCCCGCCGGCAGCTTCTTGCCGAGCAGCCCGGAGAGCACGACGAACCCGGCGAGAATCGCGACGGTCAGAAAAGCCCTGCGCACCAGAATGTGCGAAACCTTCACGTAGCCGTCGGTCGCCTTCCCGAAGACGCGGTTGAACCAGCCGAAAAACTTCCCGAGGAGTCCCCTCGCGGGCTTCTTGGGCTTCAGGATCATCGAGGCGAGCGCCGGCGACAGCGTCAGGGCGTTGAACGCCGAGATCAGAACCGAAACGGCGATCGTGATCGCGAACTGCATGTTCATCCGACCCTGGATGCCGCCCATGAAGGCCACCGGGATGAACACGGCGGAGAGCACCATGGCGATTCCGATGACGGGCGCCGTGACCTCCTCCATAGCCTTCCGCGTGGCGGCCTTGGGATCGAGGCCGTGCTCGATGTGGTGCTCGACCGCCTCCACGACCACGATGGCGTCGTCCACGACGAGGCCGATCGCGAGAACGAGGCCGAAGAGGGAGAGCGTGTTGATCGAGAAGCCGAGCATCGGAAAGACCATGAACGTGCCGACGAGCGACACGGGCACGGCGAGGAGGGGGATGAGCGTCGCCCGCCACCCCTGCAGGAACAGGAAGACGACGATGATGACGAGCACGATCGCTTCGAACAGCGTGTGCTCGATCTCCTTGATGCCCTCGGTGACCGGAATCGTGGTGTCGAGGGCGACGACGTAGTCGAGGTCGTCCGGGAACCGCCCCTTGAGCTCCGCCATGACCTTCTTGACGCCCTCGGCCACGGCGATGGCGTTGGAGCCCGGGACCTGGAAGATGCCGATCGGGCAGGAGGGTTTGCCGTTCAGGCGCGCGCGCTGCTGATAGTTGAGGGCGCCGAGGTCGATCCGGCTGACGTCCTTCAGGCGAACCATGGACCCGTCGGGATTCAGTCGAACCACGACGTTGCCGAACTCCTCCGCGGTGATGAGACGCCCCTGAGAACGGACGGTGTAGGTGAATTCCTGCCCCTTCGGGGCGGGCTCCGTCCCGATGCCCCCGGAGGGGTTCACCGCGCTCTGCTGGTTCAGGGCGGTCAGCAGATCGGGAACCGTGAGACCGAGGCTCGCGAGACGCTCCGGCTTGACCCAGATGCGCATGGCGTAGTCGGCGGTTCCGTAGTTCTGGATCTGCCCCACGCCCGGCACGCGGTAGATGGCGTCGTTGACGTTGATCGTCGCGAAGTTGCCCAGGAACAGGGCGTCATAGGTCCCCTTCGGGGAGTAGAGGGAGACGACCAGGAGGGGATTGCTCGTCGCTTTCTTGACCGTGAGCCCGAACTGATTGACGTCGGCGGGCAGGTTGGGCTGGGCCTGGGAGACGCGGTTCTGCGTGTTCACCTGGTCCAGATTGATGTCGGTCTCGACGTCGAACGTGACCTTGAGCGTCATCGTCCCGTCGTTGGCGTTGGTGGACTGCATGTAGATCATGTAGTCCACGCCGTTCATCTGCTGCTCGAGCGGGGTGGCCACGGACTGTTCGATCGTGATCGCGTCGGCGCCCGTGTACGTCGTCGAGACCTGGATCTGCGGCGGCACGATGTCCGGGTACTGCGCGGTCGGGAGCTTCGACATCGCGACGGCCCCGGCCATCGTCATCAGGATGGCGATGACGATCGCGACGATGGGGCGGCGAATGAAGAATTCGGACATGGAACTATTTCCCGGTTTTCCCGGCCGGGGCCGCCGTCGGCTCCGGTGTGCTGGATGCCTCCTTCGGCACGACGGTCATCCCCGACTTCACGCGCTGCAGCCCTTCGACGACGACCCGGTCGCCGGGCTTGAGGCCCTCCTCGATGACGAGCATGCTTCCATCGATCGGGCCGACCTTGACGACCTTGATCGTCACTTTGTTGTCCGGACCGACGACCGCGATCTGGTGGCTTCCCTGCAGCTCGCTGACGGCCCGCTGCGGAACGAGGAGCGCTCCCTTTCGGACGTCCACGGCGACACGGACCTTGGCGTACTGCCCGGGGCGCAGGAGGTTCTCCGGGTTCGGGAACGCTCCGGCGAGTTGGATCGTGCCCGTCTTCACGTCCACCTCGCGCCCGACGAGGAACGGCTTTCCGCGATGCGGGAAGACCGAGCCGTCCGAGAGAATCAGCTCGAGGTTTCCCATCTCGAGGTTCCGGCCGTTCTGGAGCGTCTTCTGGACCGGGCCGTGCTTGTCGACCCAGTACAGATACTCCTGCTCGCTGGGATTGAAGTACACCTTGATGGGATTCACCTGCGAGACCGTGGTCATGACGACCTGGTGGTTTACGAGATCGCCGACCTGCGAGACGGCGACGCCCGCGATGCCGTCGATCGGGGAGGTGACCTTCGTCCAGTCGAGATCCAGCTTCGCCTTCTCGAGGGTCGCCCGAGCGCTCTCGACGTTGGCCTGCGCCGTCCGCTCGCGTGTCTCGGCGTCGTCCAGCTCCTGCTGGCTGATCGCCTTCTCCGCAGCCAGGGGCCTGTAGCGCGCGGCCGTCGTCTTCGCGTTCGCGAGCGTCGCCTGGTTCTGGGCCAGGGTGCCCTTGGCCTGGTCGTACGTCGCCTGGAACTGGCGGGGGTCGATGTCAAAGAGGGCTTGCCCGGCCTTGACGAGATAGCCCTCCTGGTAGTTCCGCCGGAGAACGTAGCCCTCGATCTGCGGCCGGATCTGGGCGTTGACGAAGCCGTCGGTCGAGCCGATCCACTCCCCGTAGACGGGCACGTCTTTCTGAACGACGGGCGCGACCTCGACGGTCGGAGGCGGCGGAGGAGGAGCCTCCTCCTTCTTGCCGCAGGCGGCGGAGAGCACCGCGAGGGCGACGAGCATTCCCGAGATCCAACCCTGTCCCGGTCGCGCCATCGAACCCACCTCCCGGCTTCCGCCGACGGACTACCCAAGAGTCCCGCTGATTGCAGGGGGGATTCTATGTCGAGCGCGCGAGGCCTCAACTCCGAACTCGGCCGATGTGACGTTTCTGCGGTGCGGAGTCGTGCCGGCGCGGCGTTATATAAACGCGTCGAGGTTCCACGCCGCGCATGGCCCAGAAGTCCCCCATCCTGTCGCTCGCGCGGCACGGCGAGACCGCGTGGAGCCTTTCGGGCCAGCACACGGGCCTCACCGACATCCCGCTGACGGAGAAAGGGGAGCAGGACGCGCGCCGGCTTGGCGAGCGTCTCCGCGAGATGACGTTCGCACGGGTCTTCACGAGCCCTCTCCAGCGGGCCCGCAGGACCTGCGAGCTCGCCGGTTTCGGAAACGTGGCGGTCGTGGACCCCGATCTCGTCGAATGGAACTACGGCGATTACGAAGGCCGTACGAGCCAGGAGATCAAGGCCGAACGGCCCGACTGGCAGCTCTTCCGCGACGGCTGCCCCGGAGGCGAATCGCCGGAGCAGGTCGCCGCGCGGGCGGACCGCGTCGTCGCGAAGGTGCGAGCGGTCGACGGCGACGTTCTCGTTTTCTCGAGCGGACACTTTCTGCGCATGGTCGGCGCCCGCTGGCTCGGGATGGAGCCCATCTGGGGACGCTGCTTCTATCTCGTCACGGCGAGCCTGTCGCAGCTCTCCGACGAGCACGCCCTGCCCGTCATCCGGCTCTGGAACGACACGGGCCACGCCGGAAACTGATCCCATGCAACCCTACGCGCCCTTTCGGTCACTCACAGTCGACCGAAAGGAGGGACCATGCACGCAACGCTCATTGCGGGATTCCTGGGTCTGTGGATGGCCGGAGCGGACTTCGAGGCCCCCGCCGCAACCGTGCCGGCCAC
>Ga0070672_100003036_pt1 | contig 10812 bp, 5 predicted proteins | sample KBSM13metaG_FD_66151 | JGI IMG/M metagenome (GOLD analysis project Ga0070672, IMG submission 66151) | Miscanthus rhizosphere microbial communities from Kellogg Biological Station, Michigan, USA - KBS M1-3 metaG | ecosystem: Host-associated > Plants > Roots > Rhizosphere > Soil ... | reverse complement strand
CGAGCAGGATCAGGTCGGGTCGCAGACGCTGCGCAAGGATGATCGCTTCGCTGCCGCCATACGCGCGGACGACGGCATAGTCTGGAGGCTGGAGGAAAGCCGCAATCACTTCGACCGATTTCGGATCGTCGTCGACGACGAGGACCGTATGGGTCCGTTCCTGCGCCGGATGCAAACCGAGATTGGCGAGCGAGCTTTTCAGCTGCGCGCGACTGATCGGTTTTTGCAGCACTGCGGCGGCTCCGCGCGTCAAGGCGAGGTTGCAATCGACCGCGCCAGCGACGATCACGACCGGGACGCGTGCGAGCGCGACGCTTTCGCGGATGCGCAGCAGGAATTCCCAGCCGTCGATTCCTGGCAACTGCAGGTCCAGCGTGATCAGGCTCAGCGCCTGCTGCTGCGCCAGGACGAGTGCAGCTTCCGCGCTTGCAGCACGCAGGACGGTGAAGCCCTCGGCCTCCAGCAGCACGCGGACCAGATCGGCCGACTTGTCGTCGTCTTCCACCACCAACGCAAAGCGTTCGCCAGGCTCGGAGGCCAGTCGTGGGGCGCTGAGCGCGGTCTGGGGCAACGACACCGCAACCTGGGCCAACGTGCGCAGCGGCAACCACGCCGCAAAACGCGCACCTTCGCCCTCCGTACTGGCGACGGCCACGGTGCCCCCATGCAGTTCGGCAAGCTGCTTGACCATCGCCAGGCCAAGACCGGTGCCCTCGAACTTGCGCGCGAGGCTGCTGTCGATCTGCGTGAAGGCCTGGAACAGTTTCGCCATGTTGTTCCTGGAAATGCCGATGCCGCTGTCGGCAACGGAGATTTCCAGGAACTCGTCGTACTCGCTGTCGGCCAGCGGAAATCCCTGCACCGGCCAGTTGCCGGCAATCATCCCGACTGCACTGCGTGGAACGTGTCGCGCACGCAGCACCACGTGGCCGCCAGTGCCGCTGAACTTGACCGCATTCGACAGCAGGTTGTATACGATTTGCTTGGTCTTGCGCACGTCGAGTTGCGGCGCGTCCACGGCGTCGCCGATTTCGACTTCGAGTCGGATCCGCTGCGTTGCCGCCTTCTCCTTGACGATCGACAGGCTGTTCGACAGCAAGCCCCGCAGGTCGGTGGACTCGAGCTCGAGCGTCATCATGCCGGCCTCGACCTTCGACAGGTCCAGGATGTCGTTGATGAGCGACAGCAGGTGCTGGCCGCTCGTGAAGATGTCGCCGATGTAGTCGGTCTGGGTCGGGCTCAGATCGCCCATCAGGCCGTCCTTGAGCGCTTCCGAAAATCCGATGATCGCATTCAGGGGCGTGCGCAGTTCGTGCGACATCGTCGCCAGGAATTCCGACTTCATCCGGCTGGCATGTTCGAGTTCGATGTTCTTTTCCTGCAGCGCGCGCTCGAAGCGCTTGAGTTCGGTCATGTCGCGCGCGGCAGCGAAGACGCCTTGCAGCTTGCGATCGCGGTTGTGGAAGGTCGCGGCGTTGTACGACACCACCGTTTCGGCTCCTTCCAGGGAGCGCACCGTCAGTTCGTAGTTGCTGACCTTGTTTTCGGTAAGCACCCGCTTGATCGCGGCGTCCGCGCCGGCCGGGTCGGTGAAGAAGTTCTTGCAGGGCGCGCCGATCAGTTCGTCGCGCGTGCGGCCGGTGAGCGCGATCATCTGCTGGTTGACGTCGGTGATGATGCCCTGCGGGTCGGTCGTCATCAGCGCGTCGATGTTCGATTCGATCAGCGAGCGCGTATAGAACTGCTGGTCTCGCAGGCGCTGGTCGAGCACCGCCTGTGCCGCCTCGACTTCCTTGCGCGCGGTGTTGTCGGTGCCGATCAGCAGGTAGCCGATGATGTTCTCGTGCGCGTCGCGCAACGCGGTGACCGATACGACCGCCGGGAACCTGCTGCGGTCCTTGCGGATGTAGGTGAGTTCGTAGATGTCCTCGATCCCGCGCGAGGCCTTGAACACCAGAGCCTCGAATCCGGGCAGAATCGTTGTGCCCAGTTCCAGGCTCAGCGCCTCGGCCCGAGCGATGACTTCCTGCGGATCGGAGATGTCGGCCGGCGTGATCCTGTTGACGACGTCGAGCGCGGCGTAGCCGAGCATGCGTTCGGCGCCGACGTTGAAGATCTGGATGACGCCCTGCGCGTCGGTCGCGATGGAGGAGAAGTTGGCGCTGTTGAAGATCGCGTTCTGCAGCGCGCCGGCTTCGATGAGGGCCTGCTCGGCCTGCTTGCGCGCGCTGTTGTCGGTGCCGATCAGCAGGTAGCCGATGATGCCTTCCTGCGCGTCGCGCAGCGCGGTGACCGAGACCACGGCAGGGAACCGGCTGCCGTCCTTGCGGATGTAGGTCAGCTCGTAGATGTCCTCGATCCCACGCGAGGCCTTGAACACCAGCGCCTCGAACCCTGGCGTGATCGGCGTGTCGAGTTCGACGCTCAGCGCCGCCGCGCGCGCGATCAGCTCGAGCGGATCGGAGATGTCGGCCGGCGTGATCTTGTTCATCACGTCCACCGCGGTGTAGCCGAGCATGCGTTCGGCGCCGACGTTGAAGATCTGGATCACGCCCTGCGCGTCGGTCGCGATCGACGAGAAGTTCGCGCTGTTGAAGATCGCGTTCTGCAGCGCGCCCGCTTCGATCAGCGCTTCCTCGGCGCGTTTGCGCGCGCTGTTGTCGGTGCCGATCAGCAGGTAACCGATGATCGCGTCGCGGTCGTCGCGAAGGGCGGTCACCGACACGATCGCCGGGAAGCGGCTGCCGTCCTTGCGGATGTAGGTCAGCTCGTAGATGTCCTCGATCCCGCGCGAAGCCTTGAACACCAGCGCGTCGAAACCGGGCGTGATCGCTGTGTCGAGTTCGACGCTCAAGGTGGCTGCGCGCGCGATCAGCTCCTGCGGATCGGAGATGTCGGCCGGCGTGATCTTGTTGACCACGTCGGGCGCGGCATAGCCGAGCATGCGCTCGGCGCCGACGTTGAAGATCTGGATGACGCCCTTTTCGTCGGTCGCGATCGACGAGAAGTTCGCGCTGTTGAAGATCGCCTCTTGCAACGCGCCGGTCTTGAGCAGCTTGTCCTGGCGCCGGATCTCCATGACACGGTCGTCACTGCCGGGTCTTTCGAAGGGCTTTTTTTCGCCGGGGATGCCGGAGGGATCGGGTCTCGTCACGCTTCGTTCCCTGCGGATGGCCAGGCGTCCAGCTGCTACCTGCGTCCGCCGCGCGTCCGACGCCGATGCAGCGCTACTCGCCGGAACCGGCGCGACCGATCCGGAAAGGAGCGAACCGTTCGCTGGAAACGAAGAGATGCGTCGTCAGTATGCGCCGCCCGGACGGGGTTTCATGTGCGCCAGCGAACATAGCGGGCCAGGCTCCACGGCATCGCCACCGCCGCGAGGGTCCGAACGGGCGCCCGCGCGGCCCTTCAACGGCCCGCGAACTCCTCCTCGTACATCGCGTAGCCGGCGTCGCGCATCCCGAGCGACGCGTACGTCCGCTGCGCGTTCGCATTTTCCTTCTCGACGTACAGCCGCAATCCGCACACGCCCGGCGTCGCGGCCGCGAGCGCGCGCACGTGCGCGTGCAGGGCGCGATAGACGCCGGCGCGCCGGAAGTCCGGCGCGACGTAGACGCTCTGGATCCACCACCAGTCGCCGCAGCGCCAGTCGCTCCACTCGTGCGTGAGCATCAGCATGCCGGCGGACGCCGGGGTGCCGTGCGCGTCCGCGCATTCGGCGACCAAGTAGCGGCCGCGCGCGGGCTCGTCGAACACCGCCTCGACGCCGCGCGTGATGACCTCCGGATCGAGCCGCTTGTGCTCGGTCTCGAACGCCATCGCGATCATCCAGTCCGCGAACAGCGGCGCGTCGCCGCGCCGGCCGTCGCGGACCACCGGTGCGCTCATGGCGCCTTGACGATCACGCCGCAGGCTACGCGCGGGCCGGAATTGCCCGCCGGCTGCGTCGTGTAGTCGTCGGGATCGCGGTGCACGATCAAGGCGCGGCCGCGCACGTCGTCGATGGTCCCGGTGCCGAGCGCGACGCCGTGCAGGACGACGTCGAAGTCGACCTCGCCGCGTGGATCGGCGACGAGGTTCGGCAGGTCGCCCGCGTGGTGGATGAGGCCGGATGGATCGCCGTGTTCGGAAACGGTGGGATTGAAGTGCTCGCCGGCGGTCTGCGCGTCGGGCGCGCTGCAGTCGCCGCGCTCGTGGACGTGAAAGCCGTGCGTGCCGCCCGGCACGAGGCCGCGCAGGTGGCCGTGGAAGCGCACGCCGCCGGGGACCGCGCTCGCCGCGATCGTGCCGGCGACGGTGTTGCCTTCGGTCGGCCCCATGACGATCTGGTAGTCGGCGGACCTGGTCTTGAGCGCGCCGCAACCGCATGCGGCGAGTGCGGCCGCGCAGGCGATCGCGCGCAGGACGTACTGCATGGGAACCTCCCCGGTTGGCGAAACCCGAATCCTAGCCCGCCCCGCGGCGTTTCGCTCCGCGCGCGTTCATCGCGCATTCGGTTCGTGCTTGCGGCCGAGCTTGCGCGTGAGCGTGTTGCGCCCGAGCCCGAGCCGCTCGGCGGCCCGCTGCCGGTGTCCGCCCGTGTGCTCGAGCGCGGCGGCGAGCAGGGTCTGATCGAAGCGCTGCTTCGCGCGCGCGTGCACGTCGGCCTCGCCGGCCAGCAGCGCGGCGCGCGCCCAAGCGCCCAGCGATGCGGTCCAGTCCGCCGCTTCGGCCGGTGTCGCGGCAGGCGGCGCCGCGTTGAGCATCGAACGCACGTCAGTGGCGCGGATCGCCTGGCCCGGCGCGAGCGCGGCCAGCCGCCAGCACAGGTTCTCGAGTTCGCGCACGTTTCCGGGCCAGGCGTGCGCCTCGAGCAGGCGCAGCGCTTCGGCGGAGAGCTTCTTCGGCGGCGCGTGGAATCGCGAAGCAGCGTTGGCGAGGAAGCGCGACGCGAGCAGGCCGATGTCGCCGCTGCGTTCGCGCAACGGCGGCAGGCGCAGGCGCACGACGTCGAGGCGGTGCAGCAGGTCGGCGCGGAAGCGGCCGTCGGCGACACGCGCTTCGAGGTCCTGGTGGGTGGCGGCGATCACGCGCACGTCCACCCGGATCAGCTCGCGCCCGCCGACGCGGAAGAACTCGCCCTCGGCGAGCACGCGCAGCAGGCGCGTCTGCAGCGGCGCGGGCATGTCGCCGATCTCGTCGAGGAAGAGCGTGCCGCCGTCGGCCTGTTCGAAGCGGCCGACATGGCGGCGCGTCGCGCCGGTGAACGCGCCGGCCTCGTGGCCGAACAATTCGGATTCGAGCAGCTCGGCCGGGATCGCCGCGGTGTTGAGCGCGACGAAGGGCCGCTTCGCGCGTGGCGATTCGCGGTGCAGGGCGCGCGCGACGAGCTCCTTGCCGGTGCCGGTCTCGCCGGTGACGAGCACCGAAAGCGGCGCCTGCGCGAGCCGGCCGATCGCGCGGAACAGCTCGCGCATCGGCGGGGCATCGCCGAGCAGTTCGTTGCCCGGTTCGGGCGCGGCTTCCGGCGCATCGACCGGCACGTCGCCCGTCTTGTCGCGCGCGGCCGCCGCGTCGGGTAGCGCGCGGCGCGCGAGCGCGACCGCCTCGTCGAGGTCGAACGGCTTGGACAGGAATTCGTGCGCGCCGCCGCGGAAAGCGCCGGCGGTCGAGGCGATGTCGGTCCAGGCCGACATCACGATCACCGGCAGGCCGGGGTCGCGCGCCTTGAGCGCATCGAGGAAGGCGAGCCCGTCCATGCCGGGCATGCGGATGTCGGTGAACACCAGCCGCGGCGACGCTTCGTCGGCGAGCGCCGCCAGCGCCGCCTGCGCGCCGTCGAACGACTGCACCGCGAAGCCCGCGTCGCGCAGCGCCTCGGCGAGCACGAAGCGCACGCTGCGGTCGTCGTCGACGATCCAGATGCGCGCGCTCATGGTCCGGGCACCCTGGCAGAGGGCAACTTGCGAAATGTCATCCCGCGGCGGAGTGCCACCCCAAGGTGGAATGTCATCCCGTGTTGGAATGTCATCCCGCGTTGGAATGTCATCCCGAGCGCAGCGAGGGATCTGCCGGCTGCGACCCTGCCGCGAGCCCAGGCTCCTCGCTTCGCCTGGGACGACATCGTCGCGCGTGGAACCCGATCAGGACGCATCGACCCGCTCCTCCTCCGGCACCGGCACCATCAGCGTGAACACCGTATGCCCGGGCCGCGAGCGGTAGCTCAGCGCGCCGCCGTGCTCGCGCGCGACCTGCTGCGCGAGCGGCAGGCCCAGGCCCGAGCCTTCCGCACGCCCCGACACCAGCGGCAGGAAGATGCGCTCGGCCAGATCCTCGGGCACGCCGCGCCCGTTGTCCGAAACCTCGACGCGCAACGCGAGCCGGTGCGCGACCTCGCCGATCAGCACGCCGTGCTCGGCGCGCGTGCGCAGCGTGACGGTGGACGCGCCCGATTCGAGCGCGTTGCGCAGCAGGTTCCACAGCGCCTGGGTGAGCCGGTCGGCATCGCCGAGGATCGGCGGCAGGCTGGGGTCGTAGTCGCGGTCGAGGCGGATCGCCCAGCCGGCGTCGGCGTCGGCGAGCACGCGCACGCGTTCGAGCACCGCGTGGATGTTGACCGGTTCGAACGGACGGTTCGGCGCCGGGTTCACGAGGCGCTCGAGCAGCGCGGCGAGGCGCTCGACCTCGTCGCCGATCACGCCGATCAGCTCGCGCTCGTCCTCGTTGTCGTGGCGCGCCGCCGCGCGCCGGGCCAGCAGCTGGGCCGCGCCCTTGAGGCCCGCGAGCGGGTTGCGGATCTCGTGCGCAAGCCCCTTGAGCGCCGCATGCAACGCCGCCGGCAGCGCGCTCGCCGGATCGGCGCCGGGGAATTCCTCGACCGGGTAGGCCTCGATGCGCAGGCCGGCGTCGTCGCGCGCGAGCACGAGGTCGGCGAAGCGCTCCGCGCCCGTCGGCGCACGCAACCGCACCCGCCGCGCGCGCACCGGCTCGTCGCTCCCGGAAAGCGTGCCGATCAGCGCTGTGACGCGGCCGCCTTCCGCATCCAGCCCCTCCAGCGGCAGCGTCTCCAGCCGCCGCCCGCTGACCCCCAGCCAGCGCGCGAACGCGCCATTGCAGCCGACGATGCGCCCGCCCGCGTCGGCCCAGGCAACCGGGGTGGCGAGGGCGTCGAGGGCGGGCGGGTCCATTGCACCATGTTAGTGCAAGGGCCGCGGGCGTGCCTCAGCCCCCCGGCCCCACCAGCGCCTTCCCGCTGACCACGCCGCCCACCGTCGGGCTGTTGCTGGCCGGGAAGCCCAGGCTGATCACGCCGCCGACGTCGGCCACGAAGCTGCCGCCGAGGGACACCGTCACCGTCGTCGTCGTGCCGACCGTCGATGTCTGGATGTCGTAGGCCGTGCCCGGCTTCAGTCCGCAGATCATGTGCCGGGTGACCGTGCTGGGCACCTGGTAGCTCATGCCGCTGAACACCGGATTGATGTTCTGCGGGAACATCACGGCCGTGGTGTGCACCCACGCGCCCTGGAACGCGGTGCCCGTCGAGGTGATCGCGGTGGCCTTGGGCGCCTTGGTCGGGGCGTCGGTGCCGGTCAGGACGGTGAGGAAGCGTTCGCTGCGCGGGTTGGCCGGATCCTCAATGACCAGGCGGTCCCAGGAGGTATCCAGCGCGGCGGTCGCGTTGACTTCCTGCGGGGTCGAGGTCGTCCAGAACTTCTGCTCGGCGAGGACCGCGGTCGCCGGCAGCAGGGACTGGATCGTGAGCATCTGGCCCTTGTCCGCGTAGCCGTAGCCGGCGCCGGTCACGGTCGCGGTGTGGCCGCTCACGACCGGCGCGTTCATCACCACGAAGTGCTGCTGCTTGAACTTGTTGGCGAGCGAGGAGTTCGCGCGGTCGTAGATCACGATCGTGTCGGGTGCGAGCCAGACGATCGAGCGGCTGGCCGCGGTGACGGCCATCGCGTTCCTCGAGGCGGTCCACCAGTCCGGGTGGTTGTAGAGGTTGACCATGTTGGACTGCGCGTAGGACCAGTTGTCGTTCGCGCTGATCGTCGTGCTCGGGTCGCCGTCGTTGCCGCCGTTGTTCCACTGGCCGCCGAACAGCATCGCGGTGTCGAAGATCGACGGGTTCGCCGGGTCGGGCGACAGCGCGTTCTCGAGCGCGAGCGTGTTGTGGTACAGCGGCATGTAGCCCATCCAGTCGTTCGCGTAGTTCGACCATTCCTTGACCAGCCACTGGCCCTTGCGCGAAAAGGTGAACTGTCCGCAGTCGCCGCTCTCGTGGTTGATCGTCTCCCAGCCGCAGCGGTAGGTGAACCAGCGCGGCGTGGTGCTCCAGTTGGTGCGCGAAAGGATGCTGCCGATTTCCGGCGCGACGAACTGGCGGGCGACCTGCGTGCGCGGATCGGTCGGGATCGCGGCCGCCGGATCGAACAGCATGAAGTACAGGATCGCCTGGCTCGCGTACGAGTTGCCCCAGATCTGGTTGCTGGCGTTGTCGTACAGCTTCGCCGGGCCGCCAGTCAGCGCGTTGCGCGCGATCCAGCGGTCGGCGTTGAGGCGCGCGCGGTTGCCGGTGCTGCGGTCGTACACGCCGAGCGGGCCGACCACGTTGAGCTCGGCGGGCTCGACGAAGGTGCGCAGCACGTCGCCGTAGGTGGCCATCGACCAGGTCTGGCCCTGGAAGTTGTAGCCGGTCGAGGCGGGCGGCGTGTACGGCGCGGGCGCGAGAAGGTGCAGGAAGCCGTCGACCGCCTGGTCCCAGTACGGATCCTGCAGGAAGCCGGCCTGCGCGCCCCAGGTCGCGGTGTCGTCGTAGCCGGCGGTGTGCATCGCCAGCAACAGCTGCATGAGGAAGCCCTGCGACTCGCCGTACAGCGAGCCCTCGACCGGCAGGCCACCCGCGGCGAGGCCGAGGCTGAGCGTGGTCTGCTTGAGGTGCAGGTTGGTGCGCGCGGCGGCCGGCGGCTCGAAGATCGCGTAGATCTGGTACATCCACCAGCCCATGCCGTCGTTGACGAAGCTGCCGAGGCTGTTGCCGACGGTGCCGTAGGACTTGTGCGGATCGACCACCGGGTCGTCGGCCGGGTCGATCGCCATCGCCATCATCATCAGCGTGCGGGCCTGGCCGAGGAAATAGTTGTTCGCGGCCCAGCGCGCGTTGATCTGGTTGTCCTGCTGCACGAACGCCGTCTTGGTGGTGTCGATGCCAAGCACGCGCGGGTCGTTGAGCGAGCCCGGGTACAGCGGCGAGACGCCGGCGCGATTGGGCACGTTGAGCAGGATGTTCGACCAGCCGAGGTAGACCTTGCGGATCGTGGCCTTGTCGGCCGCGGTCAGCGACGGGTAGATCCAGTCGACCGTCAGGCCCCAGGCCTCGCCCCAGTAGTTCATGCGGTTGCCAGTGATGAAGTCCGGATGGCAGAACGGCGTGTTGTTCGACGTGCAGTTCGCGGCCTGGTTGAGCGCCCACATCAGCATCGTGCGCGACTGCGACGCGTACTTGGCGCGGTTGGTGGGGTCCGGATCGACCAGCGACATGTAGGCGAAGAACTCGGCGTAGGCCTCGGTGTCCTCGCCGACCCAGTTGACCGAACCGTCGTCCTGCCAGGTCGGGTTGGGCTGGCCGGTGGTCCAGTTCCACTTCGCGTTGACGTTCGCCTCGGCGAGGTTGGCGGCGACGCGCAGGCCGTTCTGCCACATCGGGTTGGTCGAGACGGCCCAGGAACGCAGGCGGTGGAGGTCCGCGGAGGTCACCCACAGGCGCGGATGGGTCGTGAGCGCGGCCTTCGTCGATGAAGCCGGAACGGGCGCGCCGCCCCGCAGGCTCGCGCGGTACGCCGCGGCGAGCGGCATGTGGCTGCGCGCGGGCGCGGAGAGGAACAGCGGGAGGGCCAACAGGCAGGCGGCGGCCAGCTTGGACAAGGAGCGCATCGGAGGTTTCCCTTTCGGATTGTGCGGGTGATGGTGGTCGGCGGAGTGGTGCGCGCCGGAGCGATGGCACTCCCCGGATCGACGCATCGCGGACGATTTCTCGATCCTCGTGCTTTGATACGGGAACGATGCGACGCAGGGGACAGATCGCCCGGCGGGCGGCCCGCGCCCGTCCTGCGAACGTCGACTGCACGTGTTGTCCGAAACGCGGGGCGCTCCTCGTTGTCTCTTTCGAATCGGGTCCGTCGGTCCTCGGCGTCCAATCGAAACGCCGGATGAATGTGTTAACGTTTCGATAAAATTTCGTTTGATTTTCGTTTTTTTCCTGCCCAGACTGGCCGAAACACCGCAACACCCAAGCCAGCGAAGTCATGGACAGCCAACCGGTTGTGCGCCAAGCCCGTCGCGTTTCCCGGGCTCCCGATCCAGTCTCCCCGACGACCCTTTCGGACCCGCACCGGATCGCGGGCCTCGACGGCCTGCGCGCCATCGCGATCGCGGCCGTGCTGTTCTTCCACGCCGACTTCCATTGGGCCCGCGGCGGCTACCTCGGCGTGGATCTGTTCTTCGTGCTGTCCGGTTTCCTGATCACCGGCCTGCTCGCCGGCGAGATCGGGCAGAACGGCCGTCTCGACCTGCGCGAGTTCTACTGGCGCCGCGCGAAGCGCCTGCTTCCGGCGGTGTGGCTGATGATGGCGGCCGTCACCGTGGTCGCGGCGGTGGTCGCCACCGATGCCCTGCCGCGCCTGCGCGGCGACACCTGGGCGAGCCTGGTCTACCTGACGAACTGGGAACTGCTGAAGGTCCACGTTTCGTATTTCGAGTCCACCGGTCGCCCACCGCTGCTGCAGCACCTGTGGTCGCTGGCAATCGAGGAGCAGTTCTACATCGCGTGGGCGATCG
>Ga0070672_100003033_pt1 | contig 10820 bp, 8 predicted proteins | sample KBSM13metaG_FD_66151 | JGI IMG/M metagenome (GOLD analysis project Ga0070672, IMG submission 66151) | Miscanthus rhizosphere microbial communities from Kellogg Biological Station, Michigan, USA - KBS M1-3 metaG | ecosystem: Host-associated > Plants > Roots > Rhizosphere > Soil ... | reverse complement strand
GATCTGATCTTCACCTGGCGCGTTCCCCGCAAGGTGTCGTCGTCGCTCACCCTGCAGCATGACCGCGTGCGCTACCTGCTGCCTGACCTTCCCGGGAGCAGGAAGCTGATCCATCGCTACATCGACGTCTTCGAGTACCCGGACGGCCGCATCGAGCTGCGCGCCGATGGCTCTAGCTTGGAGTACGCCCGCTTTGACAAGCTGCCGTTCATCGACGCCGGTGCTGTCGTCGAGAACAAGCGGCTCGGCCACGCCTTGAAGGTGGCGCAGCTCATCCAGGCGCAGCGTGACGACCGGCGCTGCGGGAGCATGCCGTCGCGGACGAACTCCGGAGCGAAGCCGCGCCTCAAGCGCGCGGAATGGGGAAGAAGAGACCCAGCAAGTTCACGCTCGATGACATGAACGACGCGGTCAGGAGACAGGCCGCCTGAGCCAACTGCCCTCACCTGCTCGCGCCCTGCGACGCTGAGGCACCGAACACGACTTACCCCCCCGTCGGCGTTTGCGTGGCGGTCGCCACACCGCCGGGGGACAAGTCTGCACCGAGGGTCACGACCGCCCTGGATACGACACACAACTTTGCTGCCGGTGCGACATCTGAACATCGCGACGGTTCGGCGCGCAGACCCGCAGGCGCCGGTGACTCCACCGGTTATAAGCGTTGATTGTCCAACGCCCTCGGTGAATTGCCCTGATGTCCCATGCTGCAAGTCTGATCACGACGCTCGCCGCTGGTTTTGGATTGGCGCTGATCTTCGGCTTCATGGCGGCGCGGCTGGGCCTCCCTGCGCTTGTTGGTTACCTGGTTGCTGGAGTAGTCATTGGCCCCGCGACCCCAGGCTTTGTCGCCGACGCGCAAATTGCCGCGCAGCTGGCGGATATCGGCGTGATGCTCCTGATGTTTGGCGTCGGCCTGCGCTTCTCGATCGACGACTTGCTGGCCGTTCGCAAGGTGGCGCTTCCGGGCGCCGCCGTTGGGATGCTGGTGGCAACCTCGCTGGGGGCGGGTTTGGCCATCCTCTGGGGCTGGACGACGGGCGCGGCGCTGGTCTTCGGACTGTCGCTCTCCGTTGCCAGCACGGTCGTGCTGCTCAAGGCGCTGGAAAGCCGCGGCCTCACCGACACCGCCAATGGGCGCATCGCCATCGGCTGGCTCGTCGTCGAGGACGTGGTGATGGTCATCGTTCTGGTCCTGCTGCCCGCGGTCTCGCCGGCGCTCGGCGGCCCAGTGGTGCACGAATCGCTCGGCAGCACCGCCGCGACCGTCGCCCTCACGTTGGCCCAGGTGGTGGGCTTCATCGCCTTCATGCTGATCGCCGGCCGCCGCTTTTTTCCCTGGCTTCTCTGGCACGTCGCGAAGACCGGCTCGCGCGAGCTGTTCACGCTGTGCGTCGTCGCCGCCGCCGTCGGCATCGCCTATGGATCCGCGGCCTTGTTCGGGGTCTCGTTCACCCTCGGCGCGTTCTTCGCAGGCCTGGTCCTGCGTGAATCCGAGTTCAGCCAACGGGCCGCCGAGCAAACCCTACCGCTGCAGGACGCCTTCGCGGTCCTCTTTTTCGTCTCGGTCGGGATGCTGTTCGACCCGGGCATCGTCGTCGCGCAACCGTGGCACGTGCTAGCGACGGTCGCCGCGATCCTCTTCGCCAAGCCGCTTGCCGCGTTCACGCTCGTGATCGGTTTCCGCTATCCCGTCAAGACCGCGTTCGTCATCGCGGCGAGCCTGGCGCAGATCGGCGAGTTCTCCTTCATCCTGGCCGCCCTCGGCGTCTCACTCGGGCTGTTGCCGAAGGACGGTCAGGGGCTGATCCTCGCCGGCGCGCTCTTCTCGATCGCGCTCAACCCGATCGTCTTCCGGGCGCTGGCGCCGCTCGAGAGGTGGCTCTCGAGCACGCCGGGCTGGGCGAGGCGGCTCGACCCCGCAGAGAGTCCGCTCGCCGAGTTGCCGATGGCCACCGAGGCCAAGTACCTCTCGCGGCAGGTGGTGCTGGTGGGCTGGGGCCGCGTCGGCAAGCGAATCACCGACGCGCTCGTCGCCGATCAGGTGCCTTTCGTGGTCGCCGAGGAGAACCGCGAGTTCGTCGAGACGCTCAGGGAGAGAGGGATCCCTGCCGTCTGGGGCGACGCCACTGAGCCGTCGGTACTCGTCCAGGCGCACATCAAGGATGCCCGGGCGCTGGTCATCGCGACGCCCGAAACGCTCCAGGTTCGCAGGATGGTCGAGATCGCAAGAACGCTCAACCCCGACATCCAGATCCTCGTCCGCAGCCACAACTTCGAGGAGGCGAAACTGCTCGAGCGGGAAGGAGCGGGAACGGTGTTCGTCGGAGAACACGAGCTCGCGAACTCGATGGTGAGGCACCTGCTGAAAGTCGTCGGAGTTTCGGCCGCTTCATCAGTGCAACCGGTGGAGAACCGCGCGAACCCATAGCGCGGAGAGCGGGCTGACGATCGACTGCTCCCCCCAACAGGAGTGACCCGGCTGTACCAAGCCCCCGACTTGGCTGCTCTTGGCGGTCAGCGATAGCCGGATAACCTTCGCAGACGCTGCCAAGCCGCCTAGTGAGGCGGTTCAGGAGAGTTTTGGAAGCAGCCGCTCGCGGATGTCGGCTCCTGGGCCGAGAACAGACTCTGCTTTGCTAGGCAATTCAGACGCGACGCGTGGGGTCCCCTTCTTGCACTCGCGGAGCCCACCCTTTACGTCTCCTTTACCATGTCTGGCTGGTCGTCACACCCGCCATAGCAGAACCGGCTCAGTCATCGCGCCCGGAAACCACCGAGGCTTGGGTGCGATGAAGTCGGCGTGACGGTACATTGGCCTACTAGGCACTCGAACGCAGGGGATGCTGGCGCCTGCGTCCCTCAAACCGTTGTCGGTGCAAAATCTCTTCTGGAGGTTGAACGAGTAAAGCGATGTGGCGCCGGGCGCTCACAAGAGCGATCGCTAGTGTGGCGCTCCTTGTCGGGCTGCCCAGCCTCGCCGCCAACAAGGCGACTTCGAGCGGCCCGCCCGTTCGAGTGGTGCTCGTCACCGATTACCCGTCAGACTTGTCCCGGAAAGAACGCAGCGCGCTGTTGAAGGCCTTCGCGAGTCTCGGCTATGTGGTCGGCAGAAATCTCGAGCTGACGACCTACGACGTCGCGAGCGCAATCGCGGCGGAATCGCGCAACCCGGCACAGCCCTCGGCGGGTGACCAGTTCGGCCCCAACCCGTACGCCGTGTTCTTCGCAACGAGTATCCCCGCGACACGACCGCAAGTCGTGCTCGTCTCCGGACCCCGGGCTCTCGCCGCCGCAAGGAAGAGCGGCATCAACATACCTATCGTCTTCTGGCGCGTGTCTGATCCTGTAGGCCTAGGATTCGTCGCCAGCTTGGCGCGGCCAGGCGGCAATCTGACCGGTTTCTCGCGCGCCACCGAGAAGCTTGCAGCGAAGCGGCTCGAGCTGCTACATGAGATGGTGCCGACCGCGCGAGAGTTCGCGTTCATTTTTGTCGAGGATATCCCGTCCCACGTGCGCCAGGCCGCCGACGTCAAGGCGGCTGCCACCAAAATAGGCGTGAGAGTACGCGAATACGCATTGCCTCTGGCGAGGTGGGAGCCGGCCGAGCTCGAAGCGCTCTTTACGCGCATGCGCCGCGACGGCATCGAGGCTTTTCTGCTGCCAGACACCAATGTCAGGCCGCCTCTTCTGGTCGAGCTCGCCGCTCGTCATCGTATGCCGACGGTCTATAGCTTTGCCAACATGGTGACGGAGCTTGGCGGCCTCGCCGCGTATTCGACAAAGGCGGATAGACTGGAAGATGTGGTCGGCTACGCGGTGAGGATCCTCCGCGGTGAGCGGCCCGCCGATCTTCCCGTGCAGGAGTCGACGCGATTCGAGTTCGTTCTCAATGCGCGGGCAGCACGCGATTTGAATCTTGCATTCCCGCCCGCGTTCCTTCTGCGCGCCGACGAAGTCATCGACAGGTAGTGCACGCGCGTTCGATACGTCGGGGTGTGCACTAGCCGCGGCGGCGTGCGCCCGCGATGCTACGACTCGGTGTTCTCACACAGCCTCGGCCGGAACGAGCCGACCGACCTGAAGCTCGAGAGCAACCGTTGGGCGCGACCCCCTGACCGTGCGAGCGACCGCTTCAAGAATGCCTTAGGTTCCCACCGGACCCGAGCGATTGCTGTCGGTGATGGCCGCGCACGAAGGGACGGCTGTTAGCCACAGTGCGGTCATCCATGCTCCGCTGAACTGCTTTGGCCCACGGCCGCGTTCGAGCAACTGCCGACGCCACGCACTGCGCAGCCATCGGGGCATCAATGTGATGCAGCTTAGCGCCGACACCATCTTGTCGAGATCAAGGCAAGCAGACCGCAAGCGCGAACCGATCGATAAGCCGTCTCCGCGCCGGGCCTATGGCGGGCCAGAGAGGGGTGTGGCTGGGCGCCCAACATTCGAGAGGGACTCGACGCGGTAGGTCTGGATCGGTTCGGCCTTGCCCTTGACGATGCTCGGTGGCATCGGCTGGAGATCAAACTCGTCACCGATCAAACGGCGGATGTCATCGGTGATCAGCAGGTCCACCTGCAATTTACTGGTCAGCCCCTCGATCCGTGACGCGACATTGATCGGATCGCCGGTGACGCTGAACTTCGCCAAGCCTGCTGTGCCGATGACACCCGCAACGACCTCGCCGCCATGAATTCCGATGCCGAAGCGCAGTTCGGGAAGGCCCTGCGCGCGTAGGGTCTCGTTGTAATGCGCCAGTTCGCTGCGCATGTCCAGCGCCGCCAGCACGGCATCGCGTGCCTGCCAGGGGTTCGGCTCGAGCGCGCCGAACAACGCCAGCAGGCCGTCGCCGACGAACTCGGTGACATGGCCGTGGTGTCTGACGATCGCCCGTTGCATGTGGCTGAAGTAGTCGTTAAGCATCTTCACCGTCACGACGGGGTCGAGCCGGTCGCACAGCGCGGTGAAGCCGCGCAGGTCGGCGAACAGCATCGTCACATGGCGACGCTCGGGCACGAGGATGTCGGCCGAGGCGGTCAGCCGCTCCACCACGTCTTCCGGCACAAAACGCTGGAATTGACGCTGCACCTGTTCCAGCTTTTGCTCGGCTGCCAGCAGCAGTTTGTGGGACTGGCGTGCGCTGCGCGCGCTACGCAACCACAGCGCCACAAACACCAACGCGAACAGCGTCGCCAGCCCTGCCAATGACCAAGCCAGGCCTATCACTCCAGCAGCATCGCCACGCGCACGGTCGCATTCGCTAGCGAGGCCACGCCGATCGCCTCCAGCAGCTTCGCGTCACCCAGCGATGCGGCCAGCGCGCGAGTCTGGCGTTGAATGCTCGGCGTGTCATACGACACCGTGTCGCGAGACCAGGGCAGCAGACCGGACTGGTCGCTGGGCAGACGATTGGTATGCAAGGTGGCGAGCGCTGCATCGACTTCGGCGCTGACCAAGCCTTCGTCGGTGAGCATCCTGCGCGCCTCGCTTTCGCAATGCGGGCAGGCCAGGGTGCGCGCGATCACCGCGAACATCAGACCCTTGGTCTTTGGTCCAAGCACGTCTGACGCAAAGGCGCCGTCGAGCGCGGTCTTCATGACCCTGCCTCCCGGCAGGCCCGCCAATGGTGCCAAGATCGGACCAAATGCCCCTGTGGCCAATTGCGCATCAGTGGCCGAGGTGTCGCGCCCGCTCTGCGGTGCGTTGCGTCTCAGCTTGCGCAACAGTGGCATGGCCAGTCCGATCAGGCGCCCCACTGGTCCATTGGCCATGCGTTCGAACTTGACTTCGGGCGGGCAAGCAATCAACGTCGCGACGCGGTTGTAGAAGCAGCCCATGGCGATGAGAAACGCCATCTCGGCGATTTCCGGCGCCGAGTAGCCCAGGCTCAGCAGTCTTTCGCGTGCACTGCGAGACGGGCGCGGCCGCGATCGCGCCAAGCTGCGACAGAACTCAACGAAGGCGCGTTCCCGCGGGTCTGTCTCGGCGAGCTGAACGTCGCGTTCGACACTCTGGATGAAGGCCTCCGAATAGCCCAGCACCTTCATATAGGCCCGGTTCGCGCCATAACAGTAGCGGCAAGCGTTTTCCTGTGCGGTCACCATGCTGCCGATGCGCATCAGCCGCTCCGGCAGTGCGCTGGGCTGGTAGCTCGTCACGGCGAATGCCGCTTCACGCAGCCAGCGGCTGGGCGCGATGCGCCGGTCAACCTCGAAGGGCCGACCGCCACGGCGCCTGAGCTCAGCCTCCCATTGTGGGTCTGGCGCAGCTGGCAAGATAGGCTCGGCCCAATCGATCTCGTTCAGCAGCAGTGCCATGAAGGCCTCCTTCTCAGCGCCTGACTCGAACGTACGTTATCTCGTTGCGCGACGCTTTGGCTGTGGCCACCTGTGCCGACCTTTCGCGGCGCAGGGAATCCGCGACCTCAGCCAGCCATTGCGTGCTCCAGCAATCCTGCGTTCATGGCGCTTCTCAAGACTGGGTTCTGCGCCCGGGAAGGTTCGCAACACCCTAGACCCAAGGCATCCACGCGCGACTGTAGTGGAGCGTTTCGACACGCACCCACGCGGCGCTGTGGGCAGCGGGGACTAACCACGCGACTCTGAGCGATTCGCGCGCCGGCTGCACGGCGGAGCATGCTTAAACAGGGGCTTGCAAGCAACCAGTGTGAGTGTTGCAGATTCACACCACGTTAACGCGCCTCGCGAGCGGAGGCTCCATACCTGCCAGTCGCGAGTACCCGCTGATGGCCGAAGGGCGCCCTCCCTTCAAAAGAGCCGTTGCCGTCATCCCAAGGCTGAGCGCTCCGACCTTAAGTGGAGCTAGGCGTGCCAAGATGACTGACCCGAAGCAGCTGCCGTTCGAATCCTTTGGTCCGGGTCATTCAATCTCGACAAGGATCGGCTCGCTTCCGTGGCCCACGATGAGGAACATTCGACTTCCCATCCCGATCTGCCCGATCACGTCGGACCTCGAGCAGCTTACCCAAAGGGGCGAGCCGTTCGCATCCCTACCGTTCCACGCCTCGCGGTCACCCGTGCCGTCCTTCGTGCCAACGTACCTATGGGTCTTGCCCTCGAGCCGGACCGCTATGACCGTTGATTCCAGCGCGGCCTTGTTCAATGTGATCCGAACGGCCTGTATTACGCCAAGCCGGCCTCCAAATCCACGCGTTAGGTCCGAGGCCCCGATTGCGGGCCCGGTCGTGAACAGGGATACGCCTTCCGACGAAACCACAGCGCTCCCTACCGTCAGGTGTGCCTCACTCACGCGTGCCAGGATGGCTATGCGCCCATACCCCGGCCTGCACATGCACCAGTGGTGCGAGAGACTCCGCCTCACTCCTCCGCACGTGCTCGGACGATGAGGGTGCTCGTTGTGACGAATACGCATTCGTCTCGCTGGTTGTACAACTTGGCGGTGTAACGCACAAAACCAATTCCGGGCTTGGTCTTGGAGAGGCGGCTTTCCTTGATCTCCACTCGCCCGTGCAATGTGTCGCCAGGTCTCACGGGAGTCGGCCAGTTCATTTCTTCGTGCCCCGGTGAGCCGAGGACTGTGGAGGGGTCCAGGAGCGACTCATGCATCAACTTCAGCCAGATCAAGGCGGTCATCCAGCCGCTGGCGATGATCCCGCCAAAGGGCGTTGCTTTGGCTGACTCCTCATCGAGATGGAACGGAAACGGATCGTGCTTTCGCGCGAAATCAACGAGCTCGTCGCGCATGACGGAGTAGGAGCCGAGTTCAAACTCTTCGCCTACTCGGAAGTCTTGGGCGAACCGACCACTTCCTGGATTCATGCCATCCCCCGCGTGCACACCGTCAGTCTGCCACTTCCTGGTCTCGAAGGCATTCGAACTAGGCTGGGACGGCGAGCCGAGTTCAGACGCCCGCCAGTCACGAGTGACTGCAGTTGGCCGCAACCGGCGGCACCCGACGTCAACTGAAAGGGCGCGTCGACCTGGATGTCCGGTTTGGTCTCGTGAGTTGCTCGGATCAGCCGTCGAGCCTCGAGGACCCCGTTGCGGTCATTGGCCTGTCTCGCTTTGGCCCAATGGATGCACGAGGGCTACGTTTGCCGGCCGGGTCCGCGTCTGGGAATTAGGCAATCTTGACGCTCTGCGGCAGCTTGCCCAAGCCGTCGCGCGTCCTCGTTAGACCGACTTCGCTTCCGCGGTAGGCTTCTAGCGGTTCTCTCCGCTCGCTGCCTTTCGCGCGTAGAACGCCGAGACCTCGCCGACTTCGCGCGTGGTCATGGCCCGAGCCATGTTGCGCATTTGTGCCTGGGCGTCGTTGCGGCGAGCGCCGGAGCGGAACGCCACCAGCTGCGCGACGAGATAGTCGTGAGGCATGCCCTCGAGCCAGGGCGCGCCGATCTTCTGGTCGACGCCGCCGTGGCAGGAAATACAGGGAGCGATGTTGCGCATGGGGTCGCCGACGCGGACCAGCGCCGGCAAGGTCTCGTCATAGGTCGTTGGCGCGGTCCTGGCCTTGGGCAGGTAGGCGTAATAGGCAGCGAGATCGTCGATGTCCTGGGTAGACAGTTGCTTTGCGACTGCTTCCATGATCGGGCTCGCGCGCTTGCCGCTTCGGTAGTCAAGCAATTGCTTGATCACGACCTCTGGGTACTGCCCGGCAAGATTGGGCGCATTCGAAGCGCTCATTCCTTGAGCACCGTGGCACATGGTGCAGTTGAGCGCGAGCGTTGCGCCCCGGCCGACGGCGGACTGTCCGCCGGCTCGCGCCATCGTTCGTTCGAGCACGACGTCGGTGGATGGCAAGCCGGCGGCTGTCGAGGCGCTGCTACCCCAAGCGCTTGGCACGCCGGCGGCGCGACAGATGCTCGCCCAGAGCCCCTGCGCGGTGAAGTCTCGATGCACCGAGGGCAGCCACACGAAGCCGACCAGGATCGAGCCGATCGTCAGTGCGAGGACCGAGACGACGCTCCATCGGAACCAGGGATTGGACCAGGCGGCGACTCCGTGCACCTTGGTGCTCATCGGCTGCCGATCGGCACGATGGGTACCGACGCCTCCTTGAGTGTTGCCAACTGGACGATCGGGTACCCGTAGTTGACGATGGTCAAGCCGATCATCATCGCAATCCAGAGACCGAAAGCGTTCAGTGCCACTGGCGTGGAGGCGCCGGCATGGGCGGCACGGCTGAAGGTAAAGGCAGTCGGCGCTGTCTTGGCGCCGCGGTGGGCGCCTCCCAAGATCCAGACCAGCAGAACGGCGGAGAGCACCAGCAGCAGGCCGCCCGCAGTCGAGGCGACCACCGTCCAGGCTTGCGGCTGAATGTCCGGGTGGGTGTAGTCGTAATAGGCCATCCGCCGCGGCATGCCGAGCAACCCGACCAGATGCCACGGCATCGACAACACCATCATTCCCACGAACCAGAGCCAGAGCTGAATCCTGATGAGGCGTTGTGGCAGTGGCGCGCAGCGCGTGAGCTGCGGCCAGAGCTCGTAGGCGACCATGAAGTACATGATGACGATCGCGCCGGCGAAGATCAGGTGAAAGTGGCCCGTGACCCACTGCGTGTTGTGGATCGTCTCGTTGAGCTGCAAGCTCATGTTGACGATTCCTCCCGCCCCACCGAAGCCGAGCAGGACGAACGAAAAGGTCACCGCCAGCATCATCGGGTTGTCCCATGGCAGGGCCTTGACCCACCCGAAAGGCCCCTTTCCGCCGCGCAGACGTCCGGCGATCTCGGCCGAGGCGACGATCGTGAAGACCGTGAGCAGCGTCGGCACTGACACCATCGCCGTCATTGCCGCGTGCACGAACTTGAAGCCGGCGCCGACCTGGGGATCGGCAAACAGGTGATGGATGCCGATCGGCATGGAGAACACCAGGAACAGCACGAACGCGACCCGCGCCATCGTGTCGCTGTAGAGGCGACCACCGATGGCTCGCGGCACCAGCGTGTAGAAGGCGATGTAGGTCGGCATGAGCCAGAAATAGACGATGGCGTGCAGCGTCCACGAGAAGAGCACGCGCGCCAGCCCGGCGTTGATCGTGTCGGTGAGGCCGAGCGACGCCGGGAGGATCAGCACCAGCACCTCTACCGCAGCGCCGACCGACGTCCAGGCCCATAGATAAGCGCCGGCGACATTGCCGAACATCGCGAGCGGAATCGAGACGCCCGGGTTCTCCCGCTTCCAGGCCCGCAGGTTGATCGACATCAGTGCGACCCAGACCCAGGAGCCGACCACCACCAGGACAACGCCGAAATAGTAGAGCGGCGCGGCGATCATCGGCGGATAGAAGGTGTACAGCACCGAGGCCTTGCCGACGGCCATGGTCGCTGCCGCCAAGGCAGTACCGAGGATCACGAGCCAGAAGCCGGCCCAGGCCCAGCGCAGGCCGATCAGCGGCCGCTTCAGCGCCAGCTCGCTGATCGCATAGCCGAAGCCCATCGCCACCAGCGTCGGCAGCACGTACGCCATGACGGTGCCGTGCGCGGTGACCGAGCGATAGTAGTGCTCGGGGTTGTTGACCCAGGCGGCGAGCGGGCTGCGAACGAACATCTGCCATTCGCCGAGCAGGATCGCGCCGAGGAAGGCGACGAAGGCGACCCAGAAGTGCGCGAGGACGAGCTTCCTAGCGAGGAACACAGCTCAGCCTTTCCCCGCCGCGCGCCTTGGCGAGAAATTCGTCCGGTGCCAACACCTGAACGCGTGCCCACATCGCTTCATGACCGGTACCGCAATACTCGTGGCACGGCATCAGCATCTCGCCGGTCTTCTTAAACGTGGTGCTAAAGGTGGCCACGAAGCCAGGAACGAGCATCGTGTTGGCGTTCGTGCGGCCGACGACGAA
>Ga0070672_100003029_pt1 | contig 10830 bp, 9 predicted proteins | sample KBSM13metaG_FD_66151 | JGI IMG/M metagenome (GOLD analysis project Ga0070672, IMG submission 66151) | Miscanthus rhizosphere microbial communities from Kellogg Biological Station, Michigan, USA - KBS M1-3 metaG | ecosystem: Host-associated > Plants > Roots > Rhizosphere > Soil ... | reverse complement strand
TAAAATTTGACCTATTCTTTGTGCGACACTATAATGTTTTTCCCCCAAAATTTCTGTTGACAGTGCTTTAGAACTAGAACTTAAAGGATCAATTGCGGGATACAAACCAAGTTCTACCTGTTTTCGTGAAAGCACAACGCTTGCATCTAAATGCGCAAAAACCGCCGTTGGAGCGGGATCGGTAATATCATCTGCTGGAACATAGACCGCTTGTACGGAAGTAATTGAACCGTTGTATGTGCTTGTAATTCTTTCTTGAAAGGCTCCCATTTCAGAAAAAAGAGTGGGTTGATAACCAACTGCAGACGGCATTCTTTCTAAAAGTGAAGAAACTTCTGCTCCTGCTTGCACAAAGCGAAAAATATTATCAACAAATAATAAGACGTCTGTTTTTTCTTTTTCTCTAAAATATTCAGCAATCGTTAGACCGGTAAGTCCTACGCGAAGTCGAGCGCCTGGCATTTCTCCCATTTGTCCAAAAATTAACGCAGTTTTTTCAAGCACACCCGATCTTTCCATTTCGAGCCATAGTTCATTTCCCTCACGGGTTCTTTCGCCAATTCCTACAAAAACTGAATATCCCTGATGTTCGGTTGCAATATTTCTAATTAATTCCTGAACTAAGACTGTTTTTCCAACACCAGCGCCACCAAAAAGTCCAATTTTTGAGCCTTTTAAAAAGGGACATAAAAGATCAATAATTTTTATACCTGTTTCTTGAATTTCATCCGTAATTTTTTGGTCTACAAAGTGTGGAGGTAGCTGAAAAATAGATCGCATTTCTTTTGTGTTGACTGCGCCTTTTTGATCAATTGGGTCTCCCAAAACATTTAAAATTCTGCCCAAAACTTCTTTGCCCACCGGGACTGTAATTGGTCCACCAGAATCAATAACTTTTAAATTTCTTCGAATATTGATCAAATTTTCAAGTGCAATACAACGAACAACGCCATCGCCAATATGCTGAGAAACCTCTATAGCGATTTTTTTTCCATGGTCTTCTTCTGATAAAATATATAGAAGATGTAAAAGAGGTGGAATGGAACCAAGTGAAAATTCTACATCAATCACGGTACCTGTAATTTTTATGACGCGACCAAAACTCTCTTCTTCTTTGATTTCATTTTGTTTTTTAATGTGCATCATAATCTCAAAATTTATACTGTTTTCTATTAAAGTATAGAAATACAGGATTTCTGTAAAGCATACTGTTCTATTTTTCTCATTGTTTTTGAAAAGATTAATTTTCTTCTTTCTTAAAGCGTTATGGATATGAAATGCTATAGCTTCCAGAGGATCACGTATTACATGAAGAAAATGTACCGTAGGAATATGTTTGTAAAGAAATTTAAAAAAAATCCATGTAGCTGAGCTAGAAAATAAGATATCAAGCGCATAAGACATTAAGATAAAAATGAGTCTTTGGTGGTCTCTTAATTTAGGAAAACGTTTCACTAAAGGGACAAATTTCACGTAATTTAATTTTATGCCACGTATCACCTGCTTCCGCCATTATTACATACTCTTTCAAAAAATTTGTTAACATCAATAATGGTAATTGTTTTGGTAGAAAAACTGCCTTTATAATGTTTTTTGGATCAAGCATACTTAAATAAAAAGGTTTAATAACCCAAGATCGTAATATAAGATTTTTGTATTCATAAATTTTTGAGAATCCTAACAGTCTAATAAAAAATTAACATTTTTTTATTTTTTTGCAATTTTTTTTAACAGGAGTATAATTTCTTTTTGGTAAACAATATTTTTATTTTTTATTTCTGGAGTGCATTATCAAAAAATTTAACTTCACATAAAGGTGATTATTATGAACAAAATTTATTTTATCTTAGTGATAATTTGTCTGCCGTTTTTCGCAAGTAACCGAAACATTAAAGATCTGCCCTCAGAACTTCATAAAGAAATATGCCTATTCTTACCTTATACTGATAATTTCAACATGAGCATTGTTAACCAGTATTGGTATAAATTAACAAAAGAAAGGTTGGGAAAAATAATAAAAAAAATGATATTATTTAATTCATTTTATCTAAGAACATCATTCAGATCTTATCTTGATAAAGGATACACCATTCGAGAAACTGCAAATCGCGCCATTAATAAATATTTGAAGATAATTTTGAAAAAAACACCCCTGCTTGTAGGCAATAGCAAGTTTTATAGAAAGTGTCGTAAAGCTGTTTTAAATCCTCAAGATGAAGTAAGGTCTTATGTGGTGGAAGATCAACTTAAACAATATTGTAGATTGTTAGGGAAAAAGTCAATTCCGATATTTTCTTCTTCTAGAAGTCAAGGCGGTTTCATTGTTACAGTAGATGATGAAATTATTATTAATATCAGTTCTTCAAAATCATTACAATATATAAAAAAGTTCTTAAAAAATGATAACTCAGATAAGAAAATTGCCTTTGCTTTTGAAAAAAACTATGATTTTACATATATCGATCTTCATTTGAAACATATTAAAAACTGGATAAAAAATAAGAAGATCAGCTGCCTGGATCTTCGTTATTGTAAGGAATTTAAATATATAAAAAACCTTGATTATTCTTTGTTTAATAATGAAACGCTTATAAAAATTAACAAGCAAAATATGAATAATTTCATTAAAAAGGAAAAAGAAAATTTATTAAACAAAGAACAACAAAAGCTTTCACAACTGGTGAGAAGTACCAAAGGATTTGGTATTAATGCTTATAAGTGTGGATTTGTTGAAACCGACATGCCTGTAACTGTTTTTAACGGTCGTTTTAGCAAAGCAAATCCTATTTTTAATCAGTGTTTAAGAGAGTTTCATGAACAACAGATCTCCATTTGCCCCTATGTAGACAATGAAAAAAATTGCAATATTTTAAATAATTTTTTAGAAGCTGTTCTTTTTGTTTGTGATTATGAAGCGGGTCATAAAAACATAAAATGTTGCAAAAAATTCCTAAAAAAAATAGGAAATAAGTTGATAGTACCCTACTTTTTAGAATTAAAAAATAATGGCGATACTATTTTACAAGAGGTTGTAGAAGAAGGATTCAGTGGTATTCTCGACATACTTAACACAAGGGTTAAGGAAGCATATGAAAAATATGATGAAAATTTACTACCAAAATTAATTGATTATATTATAAAAAACTCTTTTGAAACTAACAAAAACTACCTACAATATGATCTAAGGAAATAAAAATGAAAAAATATATAGTTTTAATTCTTATTTGTTTTTCTCTGTTTTCCAGTGAAATGAATGAAAAAAAAATATCGCTTCTTGAAGAAGTTCCGGTAGAGATTTTTGAAATAATATATAATCAATTACCAGATACGTCTTTTAGTCGTATGATGCGTATTAACACTAAATTGTATGAGCAATCAAAAAATTGTTTAGAAAAAAAATTAAGAAGGGTTTTTAAAAATTCGCTTTTTTTAAAAACAAGATTGAGATACCACCTCAATGAAGGAAATAGTATTACTCAGAGCGAAAATACTATAATTAATGCTGTTTTAAAAAAAATGGTTTTTAATAGAAATACTTCAATTTTAATTGGAAATAGCACACTGTATAAAAAATGCATTAAATATTTTCGTGCGGATGATTTTGATGAAGATAATCTTAAAAATTCATTTCTACTAAAATTACAGGATTATTCTGGCCTTTTTAATCAAAATCTTAGTTTTGAACAATATGATGGTTCTTCAGTTGTTATTATCCAATCAAATAATGAAATTATAATTGATATTGCTGAGCAAATTTCGTCAAAGATTTTAAAACAACTAGAAGATTTTATAATGCAATCTAACAAAAAAGTTGCACTGGTGTTTGGGAAAAAATATCCTTTTCAAAACTTATCTCAATTTTTAAGTAATGAATTTAAATCGATTTTGCAATCAGTAAAAATCAATTATATAGATCTAAGTTTATGCAAAGATGTTAAATGTATAACAAATGTTGACCCTTCTTTGTTTGATGCTAAAAAAACAGTAATAAAGGTGAGCAAAAAGGTTATGGGGCAGTTTTTTCAACATTTGTTTAGTCGGGCGCTTATTGAGAGCGAGCCTGAGCTTGCAAACTCTGAGGTGAAAAATGAAATTCCTTCAAAGGAAGTGTTGAGTTCATTCTTTAATTTATTAATTGATTTGGAGGGATTTGAATATAATTCTTATCTCTGTGGTTTCATAAAAGATGCGATGTATCCATTTATTAAAAAATATCCTATGGCTAGATCAAGCAACATTAAAAATTTCGTTGAATACTTAAATAATAATGATACATTCTCTTTTTACAATATTTTGGAAACTTTCTTGCGAAATGCTATTCAAGCAAAAAATTGCGAACTTGTTATGTTGGGAAGGTGTGATTCAACCAGTTTTTGCAAGTCTTTTATAAAAACAGTAAATACCAAATTCTTATTTCCTTATCTGAAGGAATTACAAAGCAAGGAGGCTAGTTTTTTAGAAAGAGCTAAAGAAGAGGGACTAAGCTTTTTTTTAGAAGATATTGAAGAAAAACATAAAAAATATGTTGAAAAATGTGGTGGTCTAGACCTAGAGGGAAAATTAATTGAGTATATTGAAAAAAACTGTTTTGAGAGTGAGAAATAAATATTTTTACAAAGCTTTAACCATTAAATATTTTTTCCAAATTTTCCATTGAAAGTAACGTTATATTTTGAATTTTGCCTTCCTCTTTACCGTTATAAATCAAATAACCATTTATTTCTGGAGCAATTGATTTTATAAAATTAATTCCAGCAAGTTGGTCAGGGGAGAATGTTTGATTCATTTTAATTTCAATTGCATGCATTTGTCCTCCCCACTCTGCAATACAATCAATTTCATGTCCAGTATGATCGCGCCAAAAATAAAGACTTGGTAGTAATCCGCGATTTAATCTTCCTTTTAAAAGTTCCAAAATAATTAAATTTTCGTACAAAGCTCCTTTAAGATAATGCGTTTCGATCTGTTCTGTTTTTTCAAGAGAAAGTAAAGAACAGGCAAGCCCGGTATCATAAAAATATAATTTTGGCATTTTTATGACGCGTTTGCTGAAATTTTTATAAAATGGAGACAGAAAAAAAACAATATAACTACTTTCTAAAATTGAAAGCCAAGCGCGCGCCGTTGGTTGAGAAATACCACAATCCTGTGCCAAAGATGATAAATTAACTAACTGTCCAATTCTTCCCGCGCATAATTTTAAAAAATTTTGAAAAGTATGCAAATTTTCTATGTTTTTAAATTGTCGCACATCGTGTTCAATATATGTTTGAATATATGACAGATAAAAATCGTTGGTAGTCATGTTGTTTTGATATAATCCAGGGTAACCACCATAAAAAATATGTTCAAGTGGTGTGAAAATTCGTTCTTCTTTAATTTCTGACATCGAGAGAGGAAGAAGGGTGGTCATACCAATTCTTCCAGAAAGTGATTGCGTAATTGACTCGCTAAGCACAAAATTTTCTGAACCGGTTAAAATATATTTTCCTTTTTCTTGAGTGTTATCCGCAATTTCTTGTAAATAAGACATTAAAATGGGGGCTTTTTGAATTTCATCGAAAATAGCACCAGAATTTTTGTAAATTTCTAAAAATGATCGTGGATCTGCAAGGGCTTTGGCGCGAATATCAAAATTTTCAAAAGAGACGTATGGTTTTTGTGAAAAAATTGTTTTTGCCAGCGTCGTTTTGCCCGACTGGCGAGGTCCGGTGATACCGATCAATGGATATAAGGTAGCAAAACGGTTTAAAATATGCGTTAATGTTCGATAAAACATAATACTTTGTAAAATTAAAACTATCATTTTCAATTTTACATCATGGCGTGCTGGACGTTAATAATTGATAAAATTTTTCATTGTTACCATGTTTTCTGTTGAGAAATATTTTTATAGCTTACATCAATCTTGACTAAATTTCAGATAACTATTTTATTTATCAAATTATTGTTGTGCTGCAAAATATTATATTTTTATAAAATTTTATTTTTTTGACTTAATTCTCTTGAGCGCTAAACTTTAATGACTACTATAAAAAAGAGGTTTAATAAAAATGCATATATTTTTTCTATTATTTTTCACTGTGAATTTTGGAAGTTGGGCCAGTAATGCCATCGAATTATTAAATCAGGATCATTGGCAATGTATTCAACGGGATATGAATTATCCAATGCTAAAACAAATGACTTTGATTAATAAAACATATAATGAGATGTTCCAATTTTTTATTGATATGCGTATGAAAAGGGATATAACAGAAAAACATATAGAGGAATCTATTGGTAGATCATCATTTTTACAATATTTTTTTAAACAAACTGTTTATCGCGGGGAAAAAATTGTTTTTCCAGAGGGGACATTCAAAAATTCCTCCAGGTTGTGGTATGGCAATTATCTTGGTTTAAACAATTTTATCGGATCGCCCTTATATTTAAACTATGTTAAATACATCCGTGGAGATAAAGGTTGTGAAAATGCAAAGAAAACAATAGAAAAATACTGCGCTCTGTTCGAAAGTAGTGCCTGTCCGTATTGTATAATAACAGAGGAGAATCCTGCAGCATCAATAGTAATATTTGATGAAATAGGTAATTATTTCATTGATATTCCAGAAATCCGCGTAGAAATTATGCAAGAACAATTATCGCAATGCAAGAAACAGTACAAATTCAATGAAGAAAAAAAAGTTATCTTCTTTTTTAATGGAACGCAATCAAATTATCTAGAGGATATTATACAAAAATATCATTTTTTTGGTTATGATAATGTAATAATGATTGACTCACGGCATTGTGGCCCCACAGAATCGCTGCTCAGTCTCAATGATTTACCTACTTCTCTCTGCTTAAGGATGCGCGACATTGTGATGACAGGAGCAATTAAGATATTAGGAAAAAGCGAAAACATACCAAATGGGCTGTTTAACATACTATCTCGATGTTCAGATTCTGAAAATTTCAGTTTCATCCACTATGTGAATGGTATTAAAAAATCAGCTGATAAATTTATACAATTATTGCCTTTTTCGATTAATTATATATTAGAGGATGATGCCGTACCGATTCCTCTGGTTTTTCCCGCTACAAACCACAATGTTTTAAAAAATTTGTTGAAAAATATGATTGCAGCAAAAAAAAATGATCAGGTTGCTAAAGGGGTAAATGCTTTTTGTGAAAAAATTAAAATTTTTGATCCACGTTGTTTTTTTTCATATCTTACCCAGATGGAAAGAAATAGTGATCCTCTTTTACAAGAAGCAAGTGATAATGGATTAGACTTCTTTCTGCAGTGGATACGAGATGCGCGTCGAAAACACATAGAAGAATACGGTTTTAATTTACAAGAAAAGATCGTCGAGGATTGTATAAAAAAAATATTGGGTGCAGAGTAAACATTATTTATTTTTGTGTGTATTTACAAATAAAGCGTTACCGTGCCAATCAGGTATTATATCTTTCCAAATTTCTAAAAATCCCTGCTCTGCGAGCCATTGTTTTAACTCTTCATATTGTACACAGTCCTGCCAAAATGGTTGCAAATTTATTTCCGTATAAATTGCGGTGACTGTTTTTAAAATATTTAAGCCGGATTTTAATGCATGCAATTCATTTCCTTCCATGTCGAGCCACATAAAATCAATATGGTTAATGTTGTTTTCTGCCGCCCATTGATCTAGGGTAACGCATGTTACCTGAATAGGATGTTCTAAATCTGCATGGAAATAATCATTATTAAAATTTTCTGTCGGTTGCAACAAAGAACTGGCGCCACCAGAAACATAAAAATTAAAGGTTCCTGCTTTATTCGAAAGCGCTAAAGGAAAACAAAAAATATTTTGATGTTGCTGTGCGATTTTTTGTAAAAATTCATATGAAGTTGGTAATGGTTCAAAAGCAAAAATAGTTCCTTTTGGCCACATTTGACTCATCCATGTCGTGTCTTCACCAAATTGCGCTCCTGCTTCTAAAACAAGTGGATTTTCTGGTAATAATCGTTTTAAGAGTGCAAATGGGACTTGTTGTCCAGTTGCAGATAATATTAGAGGTACCAAAACAAATAAGAATGAATTTTTCATGACACACCTTGGTATTTTTCATTGATAATATTAGTAAGTACTATGTTGAATGGAATAAAATCAACCATTTTATTTAAATCGTTTAAAACTTTCATTCTTGACTTTTAATTAACGTGAGTAAAGAATTTTTTTAAAATTTAATAAAAATTGAAATATAGGTTGCAATAATAAATGAGTGAATTAAGAGGGATTTAAACGTTTGGGCATTATAAGCCGCCCATAAATTTGCGATTTTTGCCTATAACAGTATAATAAAAATAAGATGTTTTTAAAAATTAGAGTTTGTATGTATAAAAAAATTCACGCGTTTTATATAATTTTGTTATTTTGTTTTAATTTTAACTGTATTTTTTCTTTTGGTTTACCGCAAATTACTTATAATGTCTTAGGTAAGGCAGCTCATTGGGCAATTTCTGCTGTATATCCTTTATTTTATGTTCTTCCACGGTTAAACAAACTAAAAAAAGCAACTTTTGATAGTCTTAAAAATCAAGTTTTACGGCACGACCTGAAGGCGGATAATACTATTAAAAATATATTACATATAGATCCACATATTATTTATGTGGTGCCAAGCACTTCTTTACAACATTTTTCTGATGCTGTGGCTTTTAATAATGAAATATTTATCTCAGAAAAAATATATAAACAATTAACAAGTAATGACCCACAAGAAAAATATAGAACACTTGCCATTATCGCCCATGAATATAATCATATAAAAAACGGAGAAGAAGCAAGTGAAAATTCTTTGTTAAAAAGACAAATTGTTGGATATGTTGGTGGTATTATTTTTGTTTCATTGATTGAAATTCTTTTAAAAAGTACTTTTAATATTGATTACACTATTAATTCTTTAAAAAAAGGAATTTTTTCAGGCGCTTTAAAATTATTTTTTATTGAAGTCTTACAAAGGATGACTTTATTGCGTTTCTTTGAGAAGCGCGCAGATGTTATTTCTCATGCTGATCCCGTCGAACACTATAAATTAGTGTGTGGATTGGAAAATTTCCTATGCGATGAAATAAAAAAGAAAAAAATACTTGATGATTTTATTCTTAAACAATTTTCTTTCTTGCCGCCATGGCTTGTAAAATTGTTTATACAGTATCAATATTTTACCGATTCTCATCCATCAGATGAAACGCGACTACATACTGTACATAAAACAAAAGAAGCGTTAATTTATCTATTTCCTGCAATTAAAGAGAAAATTACAAATAATACATTGTGGGCATAATGATTGATTCATGTATGAAAATTAAAATTTTTCTATTGCTCAGCATTCTTTTTAGTGATTGTTGTCTTGGGCAAGAAAAAATACGTAAACAACAATCGGTGAGAAATTATGTATTAATGGGTACTTCGGCAACTGTTATTATTGGGATAATTGGATATTTAAGTTATTGGTTTATTAAATCTGAACGTGCTGCAGAAAAAAAACGAATAATCAAAGCTTCAAAAAAATATATTGAAGGTTTATACAAACAAGAATTTTCAATTTTATATAACATTTTAAAAAATTTTAACTTAGATAATAACAAATATATTCAGGCAAAAAACCAAATGTTTACATGGAGAAAGGGACAATACAAACGACTAAAAGAAGAATGTCCGCGTTATAATCACGATCAAGATAATTTTAATAAAACAGAATCAAGAAAGAAATTGTATAAAGATACCGTTTCTATTTTAAGAAAATGCGGAATACATCCTTCAAGTTTAGATATTATATGGACAAATGAACCAAAAAGATCTGAGCAAGAATTTGAAAAAAACAATGAAAATATAGTGTTTTTGAGGCCAAAACTTTTTATTGAAAAAAAATTAACCTCGTTTGATGAAACAAAAAGAACATTTTTTATACTTAAAGAAATAGGCCATATTTTAGAACTGCATTCTTCTCTTAATGAAATGTTTTTTATTATGGCCTTAGCAAAAAACATATCTTCTGATGAATTCCCACAGGATCGTGCTTTACTTGACAAACTTCACACAACTCAAGAAAAAAACGCACATTTATTATTGTTAGCGCAACATCGATGGGCATTTGAAACAGTATATAAATTCCAAGAATATTGTTCTACAAATATAGCGTCAAATCAATGGTTAAGTAATCTAAAGAAAGATTTAAATGATCTTAATGACAAGGTGTGGCATTATAAACCCCCACTTGAAATCTCATTTCCTCTCCTTAAAAAATTAACTTAAAGAATTATAAAACTCATACGAGCGAAGCACAAATAAATAAAAAATTTATGAAGTGCTAAAAAAATTAATCCAATTCATGAAAAGATAGTGGAAAATGGGTGAGAGGAAAAAAAGAAAATTAATTTAATCCTTAATTAAATTAGTTTTTTATCCTCCTACGCTAAAGCTTCCTCCTGCGCCAAGGCTTCCTCCTACGCTAAAGCTACGGCGGACAAGACGCCGGACAAGACGTTAAAACTTCCTCCTACGCTAAAGCTATGGCGGATAAATCGGCGGACGGGATGGCGGACAATATCTTGAAATATAACTAAAATGTAACAAAAATTAATAAATTTAAACAAAAGAGAGAGGTGAAAACACAAAAAAATTGACTAAATTTTTTTGTGTTTAAGGAGAGAGGGGGATTCGAACCCCCGATTCCCGTAAGGGAATAATCGCTTTCGAAACGACCGCATTCGACCACTCTGCCATCTCTCCCCGTAAGAAGCAAATTTTTGCAAAATTTCCTTCTTGTTTTTTATCACTCAAAGTACTTTATCCCATT
>Ga0070672_100003025_pt1 | contig 10837 bp, 9 predicted proteins | sample KBSM13metaG_FD_66151 | JGI IMG/M metagenome (GOLD analysis project Ga0070672, IMG submission 66151) | Miscanthus rhizosphere microbial communities from Kellogg Biological Station, Michigan, USA - KBS M1-3 metaG | ecosystem: Host-associated > Plants > Roots > Rhizosphere > Soil ... | reverse complement strand
AGGCATTCGCCGCGTGCCCCCCGAAGGGGCTGCGGGCAGGGCCCGCGAGCAGCAGGTCGTGCGGGGGGAGATCGGCGGAAGACAGGCCGGCCAGCGCCCCCGCGAGCGGCACGCCGTCGCGGAAATTCGCGAGCCAGGTCTTCTGCGCGAACCGGTCCGGCTCGCCCGCGAAGACGCAACGGCCCGCCTGCGCCTCGAACGCCATCCGCAGGCCGCCGACGCCGGCCTGGAGATCCACGAACGCGAAGCCTTCGTCCGAAGCGGGCGCCGATTCCGGAACCGGCAGCAGCCGCTGGCGGATCGCGTCCGCGAGGTAGTGCGGGGGCGCGCTGCGGCCGCTTTGCCAGCGGCGCACGGTACGGACGTCGACCCCGAGCAGGGCGGCGATCTCGCGCTGGCTGTAGCGCGCCGCGACGCTGGCCAGTAGTGCGAGCGGATCGTCCATGCTAGACTGCCCAGGAGGTAAAACTTGCGGGCACTATGTCCGCTTTATCTCCCTACGACAACCGCAGCGACGTCCGCGACGTCGAACGAGGACCTGCGAGCGAGACCGGATTCGAGGTGAACGAAATTCATCCGATCTCACAAAATGAGACAAAACAAAGGCTAGTGGATAAGTCTTGAAGCAGTCTCTGAAGTTTGCTGCAAGTCCTTGGCAAACTTGGAAAAAAATCGTTCGAAAGTTGTTGACAACCCTGTGCATGACTCCTATCGTGGCGACCGGTGGGGAAACTTGGTTTTTTGTGGGTTTCCCTTCAGCTTTCAGCCCCGGGTCGGTGGGGCCCAACCGGATGCGGACAGGGCATGTTCCAGGGCGAAACCGCCATCACGATCGACGACAAGGGGCGGCTGGCGATTCCGACCAGCTACCGCGACGCCGTCGCCCGCGAGTGCGGTAACCGGCTGGTCATCACCTACAACCCGTTCGAATCGGGTTCCCTCTACCTGTACCCGCTGCCGGCGTGGGAAGCGCTGCGCGACCAGGTCAATGCGCTGCCGCGCGCCAAGTCGGTCAACCGCATGCTGCAGCTCAAGCTGGTCGGCGCCGCGAGCGTGGTCGAGCTCGACGGCAACGGCCGCGTGAGCATTCCCGCGAGCCATCGTTCGGCGGTCGGCATCGAGAAGAACGTCGTGCTGCTGGGCATGGGCGACAAGTTCGAGTTGTGGAGCGAGCAGGCGCACCACGCGCAGATCCGGCAGACCCTGTCGGACGCCGACATGGGCGCCGACCTGCTCGACCTGAAACTGTGACGGGCGGTGGATCGACGGACTTCGTCCATCTCCCGGTGTTGTTCGCGCAGGTCATGGAGGGGCTGCGTGTTCGCGAAGACGGAACGTATCTCGATGGAACCTTCGGTCGCGGCGGTCACGCACGCGGTGTACTTCAGCGTTTGGGAAGCAAGGGGCGTCTGCTGCTGATGGACAAGGATCCCGAGGCGGTCGCGAAGGCGGAAGCGGATTTCGGCCGCGATCCGCGCGTCGCGATCCGGCGCGGCAGCTTCGCGGAGCTCGCGCAGTGGGATGCGACGCACGACGGACTCGACGGCGTGCTGCTCGACCTCGGCGTTTCCTCGCCCCAGCTCGACGACGCGCAACGCGGCTTCAGCTTCCGCAGCGACGGCCCGCTCGACATGCGCATGGACAACGCGTCGGGCGAAAGCGCCGCGCAATGGCTCGCGCGCGCGGACGAGCGCGAGATCGCCGACGTGCTGTGGACGTACGGCGAGGAGCGCATGAGCCGCCGCATCGCGCGCGCGATCGTGGCCGCACGCAGCGTCGCGCCGATCGAACGCACCGCGCAGCTCGCCGAACTCATCGCGGGCACGATCGGCCGCGGCGGCGCCGACAAGATCCATCCGGCAACGCGCAGCTTCCAGGCGATCCGCATCTTCATCAACCGCGAACTCGACGACCTCGAGGCTGGCCTCGCCGCGGCGCATGCGCGCCTGCGCGAGGGCGGCCGGCTCGCGGTGATCAGCTTCCATTCGCTGGAAGACCGCATCGCCAAGCGTTTCATCGCGACGCACGCGAAGGCGCCCGCCGGGAACCGCCGCCTGCCGATGGCCGACGCCTTCGTGCCGACGCTGCGCGCGATCGGCGGAGACATCCGCGCCGACGAAGCCGAAACCCGCGCCAACCCGCGCGCGCGCAGCGCGGTGCTGCGCGTCGCGGAGAAGCTGGCCGCCGCGGAGAAGCTGGCCGCCGCGGAGAAGCATCCATGAGGTTCGGAGCCGCCGTCATCGTGCTGCTGGTCCTGGCCGCGCTCGCTAGCGGCATCGCGGTCGTCTACGCGCGCCAGATGCACCGCCAGATGTTCATCCAGCTCAACGGGCTCGAGCGCGAGCGCGACGACCTCAACATCGAGTTCGGCCGCCTGCAGCTCGAGCAGGCCACGTACGCCGAGAACAACCGCGTCGAGCAGATCGCGACCGGCAAGCTCGGCATGGCCACGCCGAACGGCAAGGACGTCGTGGTGGTGCGCCCATGATGTCGTCGAACACGCAGAAGTCGAGCCACCCGCAGCGCCTGCAGCAGCCCGCGCAGCCGCCGCGCAAGCGCATCATCCACGCGGTGAGCCTGCGCACGCGCTTGCTCTGGGTGGGCGGCTTCATGGGCGTGGCCGCGCTCGCGCTGGTCGCGCGCGCGGTCGACCTGCAGTTCGTCAACCAGGATTTCTACCAGGCGCAGGGCGACCAGCGCTTCCTGCGCGAAGTGCCGATCGCGACCACGCGCGGCATGATCACCGACCGCAACGGCGAGCCGCTCGCGATCTCCACGCCGGTCGAATCGATCTGGGCCGACCCCAGCGAGCTGACCGAGCATCCGGACGTCTATCCGAAGCTCGCGAACGCGCTCGGCGTGCCGCTGGCCGACCTCAAGGACAACCTCGAGAAGCACGCCGGCAAGGAGTTCATGTACCTGCGCCGGCACATGGATCCGGATTCGGCCGAGGCGGTCGTCGCGCTCGGCATCCCCGGCATCCATTCGCAGCGCGAGTACAAGCGCTATTACCCGCTCGGCGAGGTGATGTCGCACGTGATCGGCTACACCAACGTCGACGACCACGGCCAGGAAGGCGTGGAGCTCGCGTTCGACGAATGGCTGACCGGCAAGCCCGGCGCCAAGAAGGTGATCCGCGACCTGCACGGGCACTTCGTCGAGAACGTCGACCTCGTGAGCCCCGCCATCCCGGGCCGCGACCTCGCCCTTTCGATCGACCGCCGGCTGCAATACCTGACCTATCGCGAGCTGTCCGAGGCGGTCAGGAAGAACAACGCGAGCGCCGGCACCGCCGTGATCATGGACGTGCGCACGGGCGAGATCCTGTCGATGGTGAACCTGCCGTCGTACAACCCGAACGCGCGCACCGACAACCGCCCGAGCGCCCACCGCAACCGCGCCGCGACCGACGTCACCGAGCCCGGCTCGGTCATGAAGGTGTTCACGATCGCCTCGGCGCTCGAGTCGGGCATTGTCACGCCGGATTCGAAGTTCGACACCAACCCGGGCTCGATGGAGCTGTCGGGCCACGTCATCCACGACACCCACAACCACGGCCTGCTGACGACCACCGGCATCCTCACCAAGTCGTCGAACGTCGGCGCCGCGAAGCTTTCGCTGCAGATGACCAGCGCGCAGATGTACGACGTGTTCCACCGCTTCGGCTTCGGCCAGCCGACCGGCAGCGGCTTCCCGGGCGAGTCCGGCGGCGTGCTGCCCAACGGCCGCGCGTGGTCGCAGATCCAGAAGGCGACGATCGCGTACGGCTACGGCGTGTCGGTGACCGCGATGCAGCTCGCGCGCGGTTACGCCGCGGTCGGCAACGGCGGGCGCCTGGTCACGCCGACCTTCGTGAAGGGTGGCGAGAGCCCGTCGAGGGCCGTGCTCGACCCGCACATCGCCAGCCAGCTCATGGCGATGCTCGAAACCGTCGTCACGCCCGAGGGCACCGCGCCGCAGGCGGCCGTGCTCGGCTACCGCGTCGGCGGCAAGACCGGCACCGCGCGCTACGCGTCGGGCGGCGGCTACAGCAAGATCTACGACAGCCTGTTCATCGGGCTGGTACCGGCGACCAATCCGCGCCTGGTCATGGTCATCATGATCCACGACCCCAAGGGCTCGGTGTACTACGGCGGCCTGGTCGCCGCGCCGGTGTTCGGCAAGGTCATGGACGGCGCGCTGCGCCTGCTCGACGTGCCGCCGGACAACGTGCAGCAGTGGTATGCGGATGCGGCGAACACGCCTGCCGTTCCCGCGGGCACGCCGAAACCGATGGAAGGCGACTTGCCGCCGGGCGTCGACGCGCCGCCGCCGGCCACGCCGGTCGCGCCGCTGCCGACCGTCACCGATCCGGCGGACGCCAAGGTCGGGGCACCCGCACGATGAGCCTCGACGTGCCAGGGCGCGACATGCCGCTCGCCGAACTGCTCGAGGGCACCGGCGCGATCCCGCCGGTTCCCGAGGTCGCGATCGGCGGCCTCACGCAGGACAGCCGCGCGGTGCGCGCGGGCGATGCCTTCGTCGCGCTCGCCGGCGCGAGCGCGCACGGGCTGCGCTTCGCCGAGGTCGCGCGCGCGGCGGGCGCGGCGGCGATCGTGTTCGATGCGCCCGCGCCCAGCGGCGTCGAGGTGCCTGCACACGCGGTCGGCGTGCCCGGCCTGCGCGGCCAGCTCGGCGCGATCGCGAGCCGGTTCTACGGCGCGCCTTCGCAGGCGCTGGTCGTGGTCGGCGTCACCGGCACCAACGGCAAGACCTCGTTTGTGCAACTGCTGGCGCAGGCGCTGGCCCTGCGCGGCGAGACTGCCGGCAGCATCGGCACGCTCGGCGCGGGCCTGCACGGTCAGCTGGTCGCCGGCGAGCGCACCACGCCCGACGTGATCGCCGTGCACGGCCTGCTCGCCGCGATGCGCGCGCAGGGCGGGAGCCACGTCGCGATGGAGGTGTCCTCGCACGCGCTCGACCAGGGTCGCGTGGATGCGGTCGCGTTCGACGTCGCGGTGTTCACCAACCTTACGCGCGACCACCTCGACTACCACGGCGACATGGACGCCTACGGCGCGGCGAAGGCCAAGCTGTTCGCATGGCCGACGCTGCGCGCGGCGGTGGTCAACCTCGACGATGCGTTTGGCGCGAAGCTGTACACGCGGCTTCCCGCCACGCTGCGCCGGATCGGCGTGAGCTCGCGGGGCGCGCCGGGCGCGCTGCTCGGCGCGGGCGGCATCCGACTCGACGCGGGCGGCATCGCGTTCGACCTGCGGATCGGCGGCGAAACGCTACCGGTCGCGTCGCCGCTCGTGGGTCGCTTCAACGTCGACAACCTGCTGGCTGTCGCCGGGGCGCTGCTCGCGCTCGGCTGGCCGCCGCGCGACATCGCGGCCCTGCTGCCGCGGCTGGAACCGGTGCACGGACGCATGAACCGGGCGGGAGGCGATGCGCGTAGTCCGCTGGTGGTGGTGGATTACGCGCATACGCCCGACGCGCTCGAACAGGCCCTGACGAGCCTGCGCGCGCACACGGCGGGCAAGCTCGTCTGCGTGTTCGGCTGCGGCGGCGAGCGCGATCGCGGCAAGCGTCCGCAGATGGGCGCGATCGCCCAGCGTCTGGCCGACCGCGCGATCGTCACCGACGACAATCCACGGCGCGAGGACGGCGACGCGATCGTCGCCGAGATCCTCGACGGCTTTTCGAACCGCGCAGCGGTGCTCGTCGAGCGCGATCGCGCCGCGGCCATCGCGCGCGCGGTCGCCGAAGCGCAGGCGGGCGACGTCGTGCTGATCGCCGGCAAGGGCCACGAGCCGTACCAGGAAGTCGACGGCGTGCGGCGTCCGTTCGACGACATGGAACACGCGCGCGCCGCGCTGGCGGCGCGTTCCGGCGCGGAGGTGGGCCCGTGAGGCCGCTGCCGCTCGGCGACATCGCGCGCTGGTGCGAAGCGCGGCTGCTTGGCGGCGCCGACGCGGCGGCGCTCGCGATCGACGCGGTCGCGACCGACACCCGCAAGCTCGATCCGGACGACGGCCGCCGCGTGCTGTTCGTCGCGCTGCGCGGCGAGAACCACGACGCGCACGACCACCTCGACGCGGCGATCGCCGGCGGCGCGGCCGCGCTGCTCGTGAACCGCGTCATCGAGACCGACGTGCCGCAGCTGCAGTGCGGCGACACCGAACAGGGCCTGGCCGACCTCGCGGCCGGCGCGCAGCAGGGCCGCCCCGCGAAGGTCGTCGGCCTGACCGGCAGCAACGGCAAGACCAGCGTCAAGACCCTGCTGCTCGGCATCCTCGAGCGTGCGGGCAAGGCCTACGCGAACCCGGGCAACCGCAACAACGAGATCGGCCTGCCGCTCGCGGTGCTCGACGCCCCCGAGGACGCGGACTTCGCGATCTACGAGATGGGCGCGGGCAAGCCCGGCGACATCGCCTACCTCACCAGCATCGTGCGGCCCGACGTCGCGCTCGTGAACAACATCGCGCCCGCGCACCTGGAGCGCATGGGCACCCTGGTCGGGGTCGCGCAGACCAAGGGCGCGATCTACGAGGCACTGCCCGACGACGGCGTCGCCGTCATCAACGCCGACGATGCGTTCGCCCCGTTCTTCGGCTCGCTCGCCGGCGCGCGGCGCACGCTGCGATTCGGCCTGGAGGCGAGCGCCGACATCACGGCGCGTGCGATCCGCATCGAGGCCGGCGGCAGCCGCTTCGAGCTCGTCACCCCGGCCGGCAGCGCCGAGGTCGCGCTGCCGCTGCCGGGCCGCCACAACGTCCTCAACGCGCTCGCGGCGGCCGGCCTCGCGCTCGGCGCCGGCGTCGCGCTCGACACCATCCGCGAAGGCCTCGACGGCGCGCGCCAGGTGCCCGGCCGCCAGGTCGCGCACGCGCTGGCCAACGGCGCGGTGCTGATCGACGACAGCTACAACGCGAACCCCGGTTCGGTCGAGGCGGCGATCGCCGCGCTGAGCGCAGCGGGCGGCGAAGCGTGGCTGGTGCTCGGCGACATGGCCGAACTCGGCGAAGGCGCCGAACTGCTGCACGCCCAGGTCGGCGACAGCGCGCGCCACAGGCGCATCGCGCGGCTGTACACGGTCGGCGCGAAGAGCCGCGCCGCGGCGCGCGCGTTCGGCCCCGAGGCGCGCCACTTCGAATCGAAGGACGCGCTCGTCGAGGCGCTGCGGCACGACCTGCGCGCCGGCGTGCGCGCGCTCGTCAAGGGTTCGCGCTCGAGCGCGATGGACCAGGTCGTCGCGGCCCTGCTGGCCGGCCAGGCCCCGCAGCACGGAGGCGCCCATGCTGCTTGAGCTGTCCCGCTGGCTGCACGGCATGGAGCACGTGGGCTTCCTGGCGCGCTTCTTCGCGATGTTCGCCTATATCACCTTCCGCGGGATCATGGGCGCGCTGACCGCGCTCGGGCTGTCGCTGTGGATGGGTCCTTCGATCATCCGCCGGCTCGCCCAGCTCAAGGGCGGCCAGCCGATCCGCACCGATGGCCCGCAGTCGCATTTCTCGAAGGCCGGCACGCCGACCATGGGCGGCGCGCTGATCCTGAGCGCGGTCGCGCTGTCGATCCTGCTCTGGGCCGACCTGCACAACCGCTACGTCTGGATCGTGCTCGGCGTGCTGGTCGCCTTCGGCGCGATCGGCTGGCAGGACGACTGGATCAAGATCGTCAAGCGCGACCCGAACGGCATGCGCTCGCGCACCAAGTACGCGCTGCAGTCGGTGGCCGGCCTGGTCGCCGCGGGCCTGCTGTACTGGGTCGCGCAGGACCCGGCCTGCGCGGCCTGCACGACGTTCTACGTCCCGCTGCTGAAGATCGTCGCGATCCCGCTCGGCGCCGGCTTCATCGCGGTCGCGTACTTCTGGATCGTCGGCTTCTCCAACGCGGTCAACCTCACCGACGGCCTCGACGGCCTCGCGATCATGCCCTGCGTGCTGGTCGCCTCCGCGCTCGGCGCGTTCGCCTACCTGTCCGGCCACGCCGAGTTCGCGAAGTACCTGCAGATCCCCGCGGTGCCCGGCGCCGGCGAGATGGTGATCGTGTGCGCGTCGATCGCCGGCGCGGGCCTGGGTTTCCTGTGGTTCAACACCTACCCGGCGATGGTGTTCATGGGCGACATCGGCGCACTCGCGCTCGGCGCGGCGCTCGCGACGGTCGCGGTGATCGTCCGCCAGGAAATCGTGCTCGCGATCATGGGCGGGATCTTCGTGGTCGAGACCCTCTCGGTGATCATCCAGGTGGCGAGCTTCAAGCTCACCGGCAAGCGCGTGTTCCGCATGGCGCCGATCCACCACCACTTCGAACTCAAGGGCTGGCCCGAGCCGCGCGTGATCGTGCGCTTCTGGATCATCTCGGTGATGTTGGTCCTCGTCGGCCTCGCCACGCTGAAGGTGCGCTGATGAATCTTCCCGAACGCCCTTACGCACAACACGGCGCCGGCCAGGCCCAGCGCATCGAGGCGATCAAGGGCCGCTACGACCCGGTGCTCGCGACGGTCGCGATCCTGATCGCGGGCCTGGGGATCGTGATGGTCGGCTCGAGTTCGATCGCGATGGCGCAGGGCCTCAAGCTCGGCCCGTTCTACTTCCTGATCCGGCACGTCGTGTTCGTGGCCGCCGGCCTCGCCGGTGCGGTCGTGCTGATGCGCACCGAGCTCAAGTGGCTCGAGCAGCGCAGCCGCTTCCTGCTGATCCTGTGCTTCCTGCTGCTCGCGGCGGTGTTCCTGCCGGGCGTGGGCCGCACGGTGAACGGCGCCAAGCGCTGGCTCAACCTGGGCGTTTCGAACTTCCAGGCGGTCGAGGCGGTCAAGCCGATGCTGATCGTCTGGCTGTCGAGCTACCTCGTGCGCTACCGCGAGGACATCGCGCACCGCTGGTGGCCGATCCTCAAGCCGGTGGGCATCGCGGTGGCGCTGGTGGTGATGCTGCTCGCACAGCCGGACTTCGGTTCGGCTTCGCTGATCCTCGCGGTGACGGGCCTCATGCTGATGCTCGGCGGCGCGAGCCTGCTGCGGCTGTTCGGCCCGGTGGTGGTCGGACTGCCGGTGCTCGGCGTGGTGGCGATGTCGCAGGCCTACCGCGTGCGCCGCATGACCTCCTTCCTCAACCCCTGGGCGGATCCGTTCAAGGACGGCTTCCAGCTCAGCCAGGCGTTGATCGCGATCGGCCGCGGCCAGTGGTTCGGCGTCGGCCTCGGCGGCAGCGTGCAGAAGCTGTTCTACCTGCCCGAGGCGCACACCGACTTCATCCTCGCGGTGATCGCCGAGGAGCTCGGCTTCGTCGGCGTGCTCGCCGTCGTGCTGCTGTACAGCGCGTTCTTCGCGCGCTGCATGCAGCTCGGCCTGCGCGCCTCGGCGCTCGGGCGCCACTTCGCGGCCAACATCGCGTTCGGCATCGGCCTGTGGTTCTCGCTGCAGGCGCTGGTGTCGGTCGGCGTGAACCTCGGCCTGCTGCCGACCAAGGGCCTGACGCTGCCGATGATCTCCTACGGCGGTTCGTCGGTGCTGACCTCGGTCGCGGTGATCGGGCTGCTGCTGCGCGTGAGCTACGAGGTCGATCGCGCGCAGCGCCAGATGGCGCGTGCGCGCGCCGACGCCCTGCCGGCCGAAGTCGTCCCGGCGCCGGTCGCGATTCCCGCCACGCCGGTCGCGCGGCCGGCGCCGCCGCGCCGCGGGCCGCGCGAGCGCATCGAACCGCGCATCGGGGAAACCGTTTGAGCGCGACCGCCACCAGCCTCGACCCGCGTCCGGTGATGATCCTCGCCGGCGGCACGGGCGGGCACATCTTCCCGGGCATCGCGGTCGCGCGCGCGCTGATCGCGCGCCAGGTGCCGGTCGTCTGGCTCGGCTCGGCCGGCGGCATGGAAACAAGGCTGGTGCCGCAGCACGGCATCGCGATCGACACCTTGCGCATCAGCGGCATGCGCGGCAAGGGGGCGTTGGCCCTGCTCGCGGCGCCGTTCCGGCTGGCGCGCGCGCTGCTGGATGCGCTGGCGATCCTGCGCCGCCAGCGTCCGCGCAGCGTGCTGAGCATGGGCGGCTTCGCGGCCGGCCCGGGCGGCCTCGCGGCCTGGCTGCTGCGCCGCCCGCTGCTGGTGCACGAGGCCAACCGCGCGCCGGGCTTCACCAACCGCGTGCTCGCGAAGTTCGCGCGGCGCGTGCTGTGCGGCTTCCCCGGCAGCTTCAAGTCCGGCGCCGAGACCGTCGGCAACCCGGTGCGCGCGGAAGTCGCCGCGCTGCCGCCGCCCGCCGAGCGCTTCGCCGGCCGCGGCGATGCCCTGCGCCTGCTCGTGCTAGGCGGCAGCCAGGGCGCGCGCGCGCTCAACGCGACCGTTCCGAAGGCGCTCGCGGCGCTCGCCGGCGTGACGGTGGAGGTGCGCCACCAGTGCGGCGAGGCGATGCGCGCCGAGGCCGAGGCCGCGTACGCGCAGGCCGGCGTGAAAGCCTCGATCGAACCCTTCATCCAGGACATGGCCGCCGCCTACGGCTGGGCCGACCTCGTGGTCTGCCGCGCGGGCGCGATGACGCTCGCGGAGGTCTGCGCGGCCGGCGTTGGCGCGCTGCTGGTGCCGTTCCCGGCGGCGGTCGACGACCACCAGACGCGCAATGCCGAATACCTGGTCGAACGCGGCGCGGCGCGCCTGCTGCCGCAGCACGACGACCTCGAGAACCGCCTGCGGGACGCGCTGCGCGACCTGCTGGTCGCCGACCGCACGGCGTTGCTCACGATGGCCCGGAACGCGCGCGAAGCCGCGCTGCCGGAAGCGACCGCGAAGGTCGCTTCGATCTGCATCGAGGAGGCGCGCGCATGATCCGGCGCCCCCTCCTGTCCGACGACTCGGCGCGCAG
>Ga0070672_100003019_pt1 | contig 10843 bp, 8 predicted proteins | sample KBSM13metaG_FD_66151 | JGI IMG/M metagenome (GOLD analysis project Ga0070672, IMG submission 66151) | Miscanthus rhizosphere microbial communities from Kellogg Biological Station, Michigan, USA - KBS M1-3 metaG | ecosystem: Host-associated > Plants > Roots > Rhizosphere > Soil ... | reverse complement strand
AAGGTGCGCCTCACCGGCGGGGAGCCGCTGCTGCGGCACGGGCTCGACGAACTGGTGCGGGAGCTGTCCGCAGTGGACGGGGTGGACGAGATCGCGATGACCACCAACGGCCTGCTGCTGCGCCGTCACGCGCAGGAGCTGCGGGGGGCGGGACTCGACCGGGTGACGGTGAGCCTCGATACGCTCCGGCCGGAGCGGGCACTCGCGTTCTCGCGCACGGTGCATCATGCCGACACGATCGACGGCATCCGCGCGGCGCGCGACGCCGGCTTCCAGGGAACCAAGCTCAACACCGTCGTGATCCGCGGCTTCAATGACGACGAGGTGACCGACCTGCTGGAGTTCAGCCGGGCGCACGGCACCGAGTCGCGGTTCATCGAATACATGGACGTGGGCGGTGCGACCCAGTGGTCGATGGATGCTGTGGTATCGCGGGAGCAGATGCTGGCGCTGATCGAGGCGAAGTACGGCGCAATCGAGGCGCTGCACGACGGGGGCCCGGCACCGGCGGAACGGTACCGGCTCGCGGATGGGCTCACGTTCGGGATCATCGCGTCGACGACGGCGCCGTTCTGCCGCTCGTGCGACCGGAGCCGCCTGACCGCAGACGGGACGTGGCTCCTGTGCCTCTACGCCGACGACGGCGTGGACCTGCGGGAGCCGCTCCGGAGTGGTGCCACGGACGAGGAGATCGCCGGCCTCATCCGGGAGCGGTGGCAGGCGCGCACCGACCGGGGCGCCGAGGAGCGACTGGCCGACCCATCCCGTGGAGTGCTGTACCAGGTGGAGGGCCTCCGTGCCGATCCGCGGCGCGAGATGCACACGAGGGGCGGATGAGACTGTACCAGGTGTTCACGTCTCCGCGGCCGGTCCCCCGGCGCGAGATGCACACGAGGGGCGGATAAACATGACCGCTTCCCGGCAACCTTTTTCCCCGACCCCATGTCCCTGAACGTCGCCCTGATCGAACCGCGCATCCCGCCCAACACCGGGAACATCGCGCGCCTCTGCGCCGCCGCCAACACGCCGCTGCACCTGATCGGCCCGCTCGGTTTCTCGCTGGACGAGAAGGACGTGAAGCGCGCCGGCCTCGACTACTGGGACAAGACCGATCTCTGGGTGCACGAGAACTGGTTCGCGTTCCGGGATGCCATCAGCCGCACCCGCTGCCTGTACTTCTCGGCGAACGCGGCCCAGGACTACCGCACGGCGCCGTTCAAGGCGAACAGCGTGCTGATCTTCGGGAACGAGACGGATGGCCTGCCGGCGCGGATCCTGGAGAAGCACCCGGAGCAGTGCTACAAGATCCCGATGCCGGGGGACGTGCGGAGCCTGAACCTCGCCAACGCCGTGAGCGTGGTGCTCTACGAGGGACTGCGGAAGCTGGACATCGCGCTGCCGGATGGCGCGGTGGTCGCCGAAGAAGGCGGAGAGGCCGCGGCACCACGCCGACCGGCCCGGGGCCGGGGGCGAGGTCGCAGGAAGAGGAGCTGACCGATGCCGATCTCTCTTCGAGTGCTGGCGGGTGTCGCTTCCGCCTTCAGCTTCACCCTGCTCGCGTCACCCGCACTGGCCCAAGGCCAGGCTTCCAAGGAATTCGAGACACGCTTCGCCGCCGTGTGGGACCTCCTGCCTGCGGGCACCCATGCGGCCGAGGTGAACAACCTGGTCATCGACCGGGAGCAGGCTCAATTCGAGCTGAACACCGGACAGGTGGCGTTCCTGGCCCCGCTCGATGGTCGCATCCTGGGCGCCGTGTGGCAGGGAACCGGCCACTTCAAGTTCGACCCCGGCACCCAGGCTGAGCAGGACCGGCTCCTCAAGCTCCTCGGGTCACCCCGCGTCGACATTCCCATCACCGAACTGGTGATGTTCTTCTCCGATTCCATTTCCCAGGCGCTGCGGGAGCGCACCGGCGCCAAGGCCGGGACCATTCCGGGCATGCGCAGCAGCGTGCGCATGGCACTCGACTATATCGGTGACGAGAGCGACAAGCAGCTCGATGCCGACCTGCTGGGATTGATGCTCAATGGTGCGCCGGACGGCATCTTCTACGCCTTCGTGACGCGCCAGTCGGGCCAGCCATTCATGTTCGCGTCGAACCCGAACGTGCGGGAGGGCGTGCGCATCCTGAGCAAGTCGAAGGGAATGGGTTACGTCGGCGTGGCTGCGGGCGCGGTGCGGGTGCCGGGATCGACGGAGAAGCTGATCCCGAGCGGCGAGGGGCGGCAGGGTGACGTCGAGATCCGGCGCTACGTCATCGAGACCACGCTGCCGAACACGGTCACGGCCGACGTCGACTTCCAGGCGAAGGCGGAGATGACGCTCGAGGCCGACCAGCCCGTCGCGGGCTGGGTCCCGTTCTCGCTGTTCTACAAGCTGCGGGTCGACTCGGCCACGTGGTCGGACGGATCGGCGGCCGACGTGTACAAGCCGAAGAACAGCAGCGCAGTGTGGGTGAAGCTGCCCAAGCGGCTTACGCCGGGCGACAGCCTGGTCCTGCGCATGGCGTACCATGGCGACGTGACCGACCGGTTCGCCGACTTCTTCTTCATCCGCACCTCGACGGCGTGGTACCCGCAGCCGATGGAGGAGCGCTCCAAGGCAAGCTTCGACCTGACCTTCAACTCACCGAGGGCGTACACCCTGGTCAGCGTCGGCGCGCACAAGGACTCGTCGGTGGCGGGCAACATGGTGAGGACCCGCTGGCTGTCGACGGAACCGATGCGGAACGCCTCGTTCAACTTCGGGCTGTTCAAGGCGACCGAGGTGAACAACCCCCCGGCGCCCGACGTGACGGTGCTGTGGAACGCGGACGCGCACCGCGCATTCGCGCAGGGAGGCGTGCAGGAGAAATCGATGGAGAAGCGGGTCGGCACGGACGTGTCGGCGGCACTGCAGTTCTACCAGTCGGTGTACGGCGACCTCGGCGTCAATCACTTCTACGCGACGGAAATCGCCGAACTCCACGGCGAGGCGTTCCCCGGGTTCATCAACCTCTCGTACGTCACGTTCGTGGCGACGGGCCGGTCGGGCGCCGACGAGATCTTCCGGGCGCACGAAGTGGCCCACCAGTGGTGGGGCATCGGGGTGGACTTCACCTCCTACCGGGACCAGTGGCTCAGCGAGGGGCTCTCGACGTTCTCGGGACTCTGGTACCTGCAGGTGGTGCGGAAGGAACCGAAGCCGTACTTCAACCAGCTCAGGATCTGGCGGACGTCGATCCTCGACCGCAGCGACGAGGCGGGCCCGATCTCGCTCGGCTTCCGGGTGATCACCGACCGGAACCCCAACGACTACCAGGTCATCGTGTACCAGAAGGGTGCCTGGGTCATGCACATGCTGCGCACCCTGATGATCAACCTGAAGACGATGCAGGAAGACCGCTTCCAGAACATGATGAAGGACTTCTTCACCACCTACAACGGGCGCTCGGCGAGCACCGATGACTTCCAGCGCATGGTGGAGAAGCACACCGGGCAGCCAATGGGGTGGTTCTTCGACCAATGGGTGCGCGGGACGCAAATCCCGACCTACAAGGTGGTGTGGGGCATCGAGGATCCCGGCACCGGTGTGTTCAAGGCGACGGTGAAGGTGACGCAGGAGGGGGTGGCAAAAACGTTCAAGATGTACGTGCCGGTGACGCTGACGATGAGCGACGGAAGCGTGCTGCGCACGCGGGTGCTGGTGCAGGGCCCGGAGTCGACGGTGACGCTGCCGGACGTGGCGTCGAGGCCGAAGTCGCTCACCTTCAACGATTTCGAGGGGGTGCTGGCCACGGTCGCCGAGGTGTCGGGACCGAACTAGCCGGGGCCAAGTCGTGAGGGCTATTTTGCCTCCGGCCAGAACGGCCATTCCACATACATCGAGGGTGTGCAGCAATGCTCCAGAAGGTCGCGGTGGTCGGTGCCGGCAACGTGGGCGCGACGGCGGCGCAGCGGCTGGCCGAGAAGAACCTGGCCCGCACGGTGGTGCTCATCGACGTGATCGAGGGCGTGCCGCAGGGGAAGGCCCTGGACCAGTACCAGTCGGGCCCGATCGAGGGGTTCGACACGCGGGTCATCGGCACCAACGGCTATGACGAGGCGGCCGGCGCCGAGGTGTTCGTGGTGACGGCAGGCATCGCGCGGAAGCCGGGGATGAGCCGTGACGACCTGGTGAAGACCAACGCCGGCATCGTGAAGTCGGTGGGGGAGCAGATCAAGCGGGTGGCTCCGGGCGCGATCGTGGTGGTGGTCTCGAACCCGCTGGACGTGATGTGCTACGTGGCGATGAAGGCTACGGGCTTTCCGCGCGAGCGCGTCATCGGCATGGCGGGCGTGCTGGACACGGCGCGCTATCGGATGTTCCTCGCCGAGGCGATCGGCGTGTCGGTGGAAGACATCCAGGCGATGGTGCTGGGCGGGCATGGCGACACGATGGTGCCGCTGCCGTCCTACACCACGGTGTCGGGAATCCCGGTGACGCAGCTGCTCGACCAGGCCAGGCTGGATGCGATCGTCGACCGCGCGCGGAACGGCGGGGCGGAGATCGTGGCCTTCCTCAAGACGGGTTCGGCGTACTACGCGCCAAGCGCGGCCGCCGTGCAGATGGTGGAAGCGATCGCGCACGACAAGAAGCGGATCCTGCCGTGCTCCGCCTGGCTCACGGGCGAGTTCGGCCTGAAGGACGTGTTCTGCGGCGTCCCGGTAAAGATCGGCCGCGCGGGTCTGGAGCAGATCGTGGAGATCAAGCTCTCCGCCGATGAGCGCACGGCCCTGCATGCCTCCGCCGAGGCGGTGCGCAGCACGATGGTCACCCTCGAGGCGTAAGACCGATGAACCGGCTGGTTGCGTTCTGGGATTCCTCCGTCGGCAAGAAGGCGGTCATGGCGGTCACCGGCATCATCGGTGTGCTTTTCGTGATCGGCCACATGGTGGGCAACCTGCAGGTGTTCCAGGGGGCCGAGCGGCTCAACGCCTACGGTCACCTGCTGCATGGCCCGCTCAACGAGCTGGTGTGGGGGGCCCGGGTGGTGCTGGTGCTGGCACTGGTGCTGCACGTGATCGCGGCCTACCAGCTCACGATGCGGAACCGTGCGGCGCGGCCGGTGGAATACGCCACCAGGACGCCCCAGGTATCGACGCTGGCCTCGCGGACACTCCGCTGGGGCGGGGTGCTGCTGCTGGTGTTCATCGTCTACCACCTGCTCGACCTGACGATCGGCACGGTGAACCCGGCGTTCGCGGAAGGCGACGTCTATGCCAACCTGCTGGGATCGATGCGCCGTCCCCTGATCGCGATCTTCTACATCGTGGCGATGGCGGCGCTGGCGCTGCACCTGTATCACGGGGCATGGAGCAGCCTCAGGACCCTGGGCGTGGCCCAGGCCTCGGCGTCGCCGCTCAAGCGGACAGCGGCGGCGGTGATCGCGATCATCATCGCGGCAGGATTCGCGGTGGTGCCGGTGGCGGTGCTGCTGGGGTGGGTTCGGTAACTACAACAGTGTGAGGGGAACTGCGACCGCGTGAGGAGGAACCTCAACTGCGGACGCGGGCCCAGGATCACGATTCGTCTACTGGAGATGGCATGGAGTTGAACGCCAGGGTCCCGGCTGGTCCGCTCGCGGACAAGTGGGAGCGTCACCAGTTCGACCTCAAGCTCGTGAACCCCGCGAACAAGCGGAAGTTCACGGTGATCGTGGTCGGGAGCGGGCTGGCGGGCGCATCAGCGGCCGCGAGCATGAGCGAGCTGGGCTACAACGTGCAGTGCTTCTGCTTCCAGGACTCTCCCCGCCGGGCCCACTCCATCGCGGCGCAGGGTGGCATCAACGCCGCCAAGAACTACCAGAACGACGGCGACAGCGTCTGGCGGCTGTTCTACGACACGATCAAGGGCGGCGACTTCCGCGCGCGCGAGGCCAACGTCTACCGGCTCGCCGAGATCAGCGTGCGCATCATCGACCAGTGCGTGGCGCAGGGCGTGCCGTTCGCGCGGGAGTACGGCGGCTTCCTGGCCAACCGGTCCTTCGGCGGCGCGCAGGTGTCGCGCACCTTCTACGCGCGCGGGCAGACCGGCCAGCAGCTGCTGCTGGGGGCGTACCAGGCGCTGGAGAAGGAAGTGCAGCGCGGCGGCGTGCTGATGAACTCGCGCAGCGAAATGCTCGACATCGTCACGGTGGACGGCCGGGCGCGGGGGATCGTGACGCGCGACCTCGTCACCGGCGAGATCGAGTCGCACGCCGCCGACGCGGTGGTGCTGGCCACCGGCGGCTACGGCAACGTCTTCTACCTCTCCACCAACGCGCGCGGATGCAACGTCACCGCCTCCTGGCGGGCGCACCGCCGGGGCGCGCTGTTCGCGAATCCCTGCTTCACCCAGATCCACCCGACCTGCATCCCGGTGAGCGGCGACTACCAGTCGAAGCTCACGCTCATGTCGGAGTCGCTGCGCAACGACGGCCGCGTGTGGGTGCCGAAGGTGGCGGGCGACCAGCGGTCGCCGGACAGCATCCCGGAGCCGGAGCGCGACTACTACCTGGAGCGGAAGTACCCTAGCTTCGGCAACCTCGCGCCGCGCGACATCGCGAGCCGCGCCGCAAAGGAAGTGTGCGACGAGGGACGGGGCGTGGGACCCGGTGGCCGCGGCGTGTACCTCGACTTCGCCGCGTCGATCGCGCGGCTGGGCGAGCCCAAGATCGCCGAGCGCTACGGCAACCTGTTCGACATGTACCAGCGGATCACGGACGAGAATCCGTACAAGGTGCCGATGCGCATCTATCCGGCGGTGCACTACACGATGGGCGGCCTGTGGGTGGACTACAACCTCATGAGCACGGTGCCGGGCCTGCACGTCCTGGGCGAGGCGAACTTCTCGGATCACGGGGCCAACCGCCTGGGGGCGAGTGCGCTGATGCAGGGACTGGCCGACGGCTACTTCGTCATTCCGCTCACGATCGGCGACTACCTGGCCAATGCGAAGCTGGCGCCTGTGGGAACCGACCATCCCGAGTTCAAGCGGGTGGAAGCCGAGGTGAACACGCGGATCGGCACGCTGCTGGGATCGAAGGGACGGCGCACCGCCGACTCGTTCCACCGCGAGCTGGGCAAGATCATGTGGGAGAAGTGCGGCATGGCCCGCAGCGCGTCCGGCCTCAAGGAGGCGCTGGCGCGAATTCCAGAGCTGCGCGCCGAGTTCTGGAGCGACGTGAAGGTCCCGGGCACCGGCGCGGCACTCAACCAGTCGCTGGAGCAGGCGGGCCGGGTGGCGGACTTCCTCGAGCTGGGCGAGCTGATGTGCCGCGACGCCCTGGAGCGCGAGGAATCGTGCGGCGGCCACTTCCGGGTGGAGCACCAGACGGACGACGGCGAGGCGAAGCGCGACGATTCGCGCTTCTGCTACGCCGCGGGGTGGGAATGGGCAGGCGAGGGAGCCCCGCAGCGCCTCAACAAGGAGCCGCTCGCGTTCGAGAACGTGACGCTGTCGGCACGGTCCTACAAGTGAGCCACGAGACCATGCAGATCACGCTTCGCGTGTGGCGCCAGGCGGGACCGACGACGGCCGGGTCCATGGTGTCATACGACGTCACGGGCGTGAGCCCGGAGATGTCGTTCCTCGAGATGCTCGACGTGCTGAACGAGCGGCTGATCAACGAGGGCAAGCTGCCGATCGCTTTCGACCATGACTGCCGCGAGGGGATCTGCGGCACATGCGGCCTGATGATCAACGGCGTGGCCCACGGCCCGGCGAAGGCGACGACCACCTGCCAGCTGCACATGCGGAGTTTCAGGAACGGCGACGTGATCACGGTGGAACCGTGGCGCGCCGCGGCGTTTCCCGTGCTGGCGGACCTGGTGGTCGACCGCCGCGCGCTGGACCGCATCATCGCCTCGGGCGGATTCATCTCGGCCAACACCGGTGGTGCGCCCGACGGCAACGCGATCCCCGTGGCCAAGCCGGACAGCGACAGTGCGATGGATGCGGCCGCCTGCATCGGGTGCGGCGCCTGCGTGGCGGCGTGTCCCAACGGCTCGGCGTCGCTCTTCACCGCGGCCAAGGTGACGCACCTGGGCTTCCTGCCGCAGGGCCAGGCGGAGCGCTACCGCCGCGCCCTCTCGATGGTGCAGCAGATGGACATCGAGCACTTCGGGAGCTGCACGCTGTACGGCGAATGCATGGAGGCGTGCCCCAAGGAAATCAGCATCGATACCATCACCCGCATGAACGGTGACTTCCTCCGGGCCACGGCCCAGCCGCCGGTGAAGGAGGCCGCGAGCGCCGGTATCTGACCGCTCGCGGCGCGCGGGCCGTGCCCGTGTGACAGCCGCCACTTCGTTCGTCTCCCATGGCGGAACCCATCCAATGTCCCTTTCCCGGAGCGCCTGCGCGCTCGTCGTCGCACTGGCCACGGGAGCTATGCCCGCCGCCGCGCAGCGACTCCAGGGACACGTGATGGCACAGGCGCTCCCCTCGGTGATCACGTCCGATCCGGTGCCTGGCGGAGGATCGCTGAGCGAGGTGACGGTGCTGCAGCCGATCCTGATGGGGACCCTGGCGTATGGACCGGCGCTGCGGGCGAGGATGATGCTCGACTTCGAGGGCGTCACGATGCCCGAGGGCGAGCTGGCGATGGGCGGATGGGGCGAGGGTTTCGTGGACCGGCGCCATCCGCACACGTATCTGCACGAGGCGATGGTGTGGGGTTCGGCGCCGATCGGGCAGGTGGTGGCGGGCGGGCTCGCGGGAGGGAAGGGAATCGTCCCGTTCGGGACCGACGACCCGATGTCACGTCCCTTCGTGCGTTTCCCGGTGAACCATCACCTCGCCCAGATCGTCGAGCGGGCCGAGCTTGCAACAGGGTGGCGGGTTGGCATCGTAGGACTGGAAGGCGCGCTGTTCAACGGCGATGAGCCGGAGAGTCCGGAGCAGTGGCCGGACATGAGCCGCTTCGCCGATTCGTGGTCGACGCGACTGACACTCTGGCCGATCCGGGGCCTGGAACTTCAGGGCTCGTATGCCTCGGTGCACTCGCCGGAACACCGGCCTGGATCGGGCCTCGACCAGTCGAAGTGGAGCGCGTCGGCACGGATGCAGCGGACGGTGGGACGCACCGGCATCTATGGCCTGGTTGAATGGGCCCGCACCGAAGAGGGCGACAACATCTTCGTGTACGCCTCGGTGCTGGCGGAAGGATCGGTACTCGCGGGGCGGCACCGCTTCGGATACCGGGTCGAGCGGACGGGCCGGCCGGAAGAGGAGCGGTTGCCCGACGACCTGTTCCGGTCGCGGCGCCCGCTCATGGACAACAGCATCCTCGGGCAGTCGCGGTGGACGCTCCACACGTTCAACTACGCGCTGCAGTTCTCGCTGGCGCAGGGGAAGTTCGGGGTGCAGCCCTTCGTCGAGTTCACGTTCGGGGTGGTGAGCGACATCGGCGGGGGACTGTTCGAGGCCGAGGCACTGTACGGCAGCAACGATGTCCGCGGCCTCACGGTGGGAATGCGACTCGACTACGGCGGCACGATGGGACGAATGGGACGATACGGCGCGGTGGCGGTACCTGACGAACAACTTACCGGGGAAATGCATGGACACGAACACTAGGAGGACGCCATGAAAATGACCTTCGTGAAGCTGGCACTCGCCGCCGGCGTCGGCATGGCGACGCTGGCCGCGTGCGGCTCCGAGAATGACGGCTATGACCCCAACGTCCCGACCACGATGCTGTACATCGGGGGCTCGGGCCAATCGGCGGAAACTGGCGCTCCCGTCGGTGAACTGCTGACCATCAAGACGGTCAACTTCGTGGGCGACCCGGTCGGGGGCGTCTCGGTGGAGTGGTTCGTCGTGAACGGCGGCGGGACCGTCAGCAAGGGCGAGACGGAGACGGACGCGAACGGCATTTCGCAGGTGAGCTGGATCCTGGGCCCGGTCGTCGGCACCCAGACCGTGCAGGCCGTCGCGACCCTGTCGGGATCGCCGGTCTCGTTCAACGCGACGGCGCGCACGGGTGACGGCGGCGGCGGCGGCGGCGGCGAAGAGGAAGGCCTCAGCGCGGTGCGCGTCACCCGATGAGGCACGCCCTCCGTCGCTCGCTGCTCCTCGCGTGCGCAGTTGCGGGAGCAGCCTGCGGCGGGGACGACGGCGGGGAGCCGATCGTGCCCCCGCCCGAAGGCCAGGGCTTCGTTGCGGCGGGTGGTGCCGGCCAGAGTGCGATCGCCGGTACCACCCTTCCCGTTCCCTACACGGTACAGGTCACCGACGACGGCGATGTGCCGGTGCCCGGACTCACGATTCACTGGGCGGTCGGCACGGCAGCCGGTACGCTTTCCGCAAGCACCAGCGTCACCGATGCCGCCGGGCATGCATCGGTCCTCCACACCCTCGGCGCCGCCGCGGGGACCCAGACTGTCTCCGCCTCGATCGAGGGAACTTCCCAGACACCGGTGGTATTCAGCACGACCGCGCTTGCCGCGGCGGCGGCGGTTCGTGTCGCCATGGTGCCGATTCCGCCCACCTACGGCATTCACGACACCTTCGTGCGCGATGGATTCGCATTCGTGTCGGCGTGGGACGCGGGATTGATCATCTACGACGTGGGCAACGGCATCCGCGGTGGAAGTCCGAGCCTGCCGAGAGAGGTGTCGCGCATCCTGCCGCCGCCGGGGGTCGTCACCGGCATGGTGGGATCGATCCACAATGCCTGGTGGTTCCACAATCCCGTGACCAGCGAAAAGCGCTACGTGTTCCTGGGGCAGGAAGGACCGGGTGTCGTCGGCGACGTGTCGCGCGGCGATATCTACGCCGTGGACGTCTCCGACATGCGGCACCCGCAGGTGGTCGGGAGTTTCGGCATCGCGGGCGC
>Ga0070672_100003013_pt1 | contig 10851 bp, 8 predicted proteins | sample KBSM13metaG_FD_66151 | JGI IMG/M metagenome (GOLD analysis project Ga0070672, IMG submission 66151) | Miscanthus rhizosphere microbial communities from Kellogg Biological Station, Michigan, USA - KBS M1-3 metaG | ecosystem: Host-associated > Plants > Roots > Rhizosphere > Soil ... | reverse complement strand
GTGCCGCTGCAGCTCTTCTCGATGTTCGGCATGCTGGTCGCGGCGCTCGCGCTGATCGTCTACGTGATCGTCATCGTCTATCGGCTGATCCACGTCCACCCCGACGATGCGCTCGCCGTTTTCTGGGATCGCGACATCCTCGCATTCTTCCTCGTCGGCATGATGCTGTTCGGCCTCGGGCTCATCGGCGAATACGTCGGTCGCATTTACCACCAAGTGCGCGCGCGACCGCGCTACATGGTTCGCGCCGTCCTCGAGCGCCCGGGCGAGCCTGCGGAAGCAGCGGAGCGCGCGAGCGAGGCACCGGCGCGATTGCAGGCGCGATCTCCGCAATGACGCGGGCGGTCGTCTTCGCCTATCACAACGTCGGGGTCCGCTGCCTGCGCGTGCTGGCGGCACACGGCGTCGATGTGCGGCTGGTTGTGACGCACGCCGACGATCCGCACGAAAACCGCTGGTTCGGTTCCGTCGCCGACGTCGCGCTCGAATGCGGGATTCCGACCTGCACGCCGGACAATCCCAACGCGGCCGACGTCGTGGCGCGCGTGCGAGCGCTCGACCCGGAGTTTCTGTTTTCCTTTTACTACCGGGTGTTGCTGGCGGCTCCGCTGCTTGCGCTGCCGACGCGCGGCGCGCTCAACATGCACGGCTCGCTGCTGCCTCGGTATCGAGGCCGGGCGCCGGTCAACTGGGCAGTGCTCCACGGCGAGCGCGAGACGGGCGCGACGCTTCATTACATGACGGAAAAGGCCGACGCAGGCGACATCGTCGCGCAATCGGCGGTGCCGATCCTTCCCGACGACACGGCGAGGGAGGTGTTCGACAAGGTGACCGTCGCGGCGGAGGTCGCGCTGGACGGCGTGCTGCGGGCGCTCATTTGCGGCACGGCACCGCGCAGGCGCCAGGACCTCTCGGCGGGCCGCTATTTCGGCGGTCGCCGCGCGCAAGACGGCATCATCGACTGGAGCCTTCACGCGAGGGCCATCCACAATCTCGTGCGCGCGGTTGCCCCTCCGTATCCCGGCGCGCTGACCACCCTGCGCGGTATGCCGGCACGCGTGCTGCGCACGCGCGTCCTCGACGCAGCGTCAGCGGCAGCATCTCCTGTCATCGAAGCGCGTGACGGCCGCCTGCTCGTTCGCTGCGGCGGCGGCGGCACGCTTTCGGTGCTTGCACTGGAAATCGCCGGTACCCTGTGCAGCGCACAGGCATTCCTCGCCCGCTTCGGAAACGACCCGGTCGCGTTGCCGCAGCTGGGGTCATCTGAGGCAAGCAGCGCCGGCGACGTATAATCCGCTCCTCCCGAGCGTGCCCAACCCCCGCGGAGCGCCCGCGGCGCCGCCATCGCCGCCCGGCGAATCTCACCGACAATGCGCAAAATCCTGATCCTCGGCGTCAACGGATTCATCGGCCACCACCTGTCGCGCCGGCTCCTGCTCGACGCTCCCGACGCTGAGATCTACGGGATGGACATGCAGTCCGACCGCCTGCACGAGGTGCTTGCCGACCCGCGGTTCCACTTCTTCGAAGGCGACATCACGATCAACAAGGAGTGGATCGAGTATCACATCAAGAAGTGCGACATCGTTCTGCCGCTCGTCGCGATCGCGACGCCCGCGACGTACGTCAAGGACCCGCTGCGCGTATTCGAGCTCGACTTCGAGGCCAATCTGCCGATCGTGCGGGCGTGCGTCCGCTACGGCAAGCGGATCATCTTTCCGTCGACGTCCGAGGTGTACGGGATGTGCGGCGACGACGAGTTCGATCCCGCGACTTCCGCGCTCGTTCTCGGGCCCATCGACAAGCCGCGATGGATCTATGCCTGCGCGAAGCAGCTGATGGACCGCGTGATCCACGCCTACGGGATGCAGGCCGGCCTCGACTACACGCTCTTCCGCCCGTTCAACTGGATCGGCGCGGGCCTCGACTCCATCAACACGGCGAAGGAAGGGAGCTCGCGCGTCATCACCCAGTTCCTCGGCCACATCGTGCGCGGCGAGCCTATCAAGCTCGTGGACGGCGGAACGCAGAAACGCACCTTCACCTACATCGACGACGGGATCGCTGCGCTGATGACGATCATCGCCAATCCCGCCGGAGTCGCGTCGGGGAAAATCTACAACATCGGAAATCCGGCGAACAACTATTCGGTGCGCGAGCTCGCGACAATGATGCTCGAGCTCGCCCGCACGTACCCCGAGTACTCCGATCTCGCGAGCAAGGTCGAGCTCGTCGACACGACTGCGGACGAGTATTACGGCCGGGGCTACCAGGACGTCCAGAATCGAGTGCCCAAGATCGACAACACACGCGCCGACCTCGATTGGGAGCCGCGCATCGCGATGGATGAGGCCGTGAAGCGCATCTTCGACGCGTATCGCGGGCAGGTCGCCGAGGCGAGAAGTCTGGTCGAGTAATGCTCCTCGCGCTCAAGGTCGACGTCGACACGCTGCGCGGCACGCGCGAGGGAGTGCCGAACCTCGTGGTTCTCCTGAAGAAGCACGCAGCAGACGCGACGTTTCTCTTTTCGCTCGGGCCGGATCACACGGGCCGCGCGATCAAGCGCGCATTCCGCCGCGGATTCCTGGGCAAGGTGCGGCGCACGTCGGTCGTCCGCCATTACGGCATGAAGACCCTGATGTACGGCACCGTGCTGCCCGGGCCGGACATCGGACGCCGCGCCGGCGACGTCATGCGCGCAACGAGAGACGCGGGATTCGAAACGGGCATCCATTGCTGGGACCACGTCCGGTGGCAGGATGGCGTCGCTGCCGCAAACGCGGCCTGGACGCAGAGCGACATGCAAAGCGCGTGCGACCGCTACCAGGAAGTGTTCGGAACTGCGCCCCTCGTGCACGGTGCCGCCGGCTGGCAGATGAACGTGCACGCGCTGCGGCTCACGCAGCGGCTCGGATTCGAATATTGTTCGGACGGGCGCGGCACGCACCCTCACCTCCCCGTGTGGAACGGCGAGCTGATCCGCTGTCCGCAACTGCCGACGACCCTGCCCACGCTCGACGAGCTGATTGGGCGCGACAACATCACCGAGACGAACGTCGCGGCGCATCTCCTCGAGCAGACGAAGTCGGCGCGTTCGGCGCACGTATTCACGCTTCACGCGGAGCTCGAAGGCATGCGGCTCGCGCCCGTGTTCGAGCAGCTCCTCGCGGGCTGGAAAGCGCAAGGCTGGACGCTCGTGTCGATGCGCACGCTCCTGGGGACGCTGCAGCCGCTCGCGCTGCCGCGATGCGAAATCGGCCCCGGCACCGTCGACGGGCGCTCCGGCACGGTGCTCGTGCAGCGCGAGGAATTCCTGGCCGACGTCGACCTGGGGCAGACGGCATGGCAGCTGCCCGCCGGGCGCTCGGTTGCCATGGGCGACGCAACTGCAACCGCGGCCGCTCGCGCGATAAGCCCTCCAGCCGCTTGCGTGTAAGGCCCGACCTCTTCGGAACCGCTCGATGAGCACTCCGGCCCTTCCCTCGGACCGGTCCTTCGGCACGCTGTTCACCTGTGTCTTCGCGCTGCTGGCCGCTACTGGTGGTGGCGGAGCAATGCGCTGTTTCCGTGGGCGTTCGGCGCTTCCGCGCTTACGCTCCTGATCAGCCTCGGCGCCCCGGGGTGGCTTGCGCCCGCGAATCGCGCCTGGATGAAGCTTGCCGAAATCCTCAACCGGGTCGTAGGCCCCGTCGTGCTCGGTGCGATTTTCTTCCTGGTCCTGACTCCGGTGGCCGTCGCGATGCGAGTGATCGGTCGCGATGCGATGAAGCGTCGCTTCGAGCCCGCCGCATCCACTTACTGGGTCGAGCGTGATCCGCCGGGCCCCGATCCGGCCGGCTTCCCCGACCAGTTCTGACGGAATCCAGCATGTCGTTTCTGCGCGAGTCGTGGCAGTTCCTCGGGGCGAGAAGAAAATCTCGCTTCTCCGGATCAGCGTGGTAACGGCCGTCATGCGCGGCCTTCTCGTGCTCGCCTGCGGCGGAGCCGTCGCGCCGTTCATCTACAGGCTGTCCTGACGCTCGAAAGCGTCACCGCCCATGCGCGCCCTGGGAATTTCCGCGTATTACCACGACGCCGCCGCGGCGCTGGTCGTCGACGGTCGCATCGAGTACGCGGCGCAGGAGGAGCGCTTCACCCGTATGAAGCACGATCCCGGGTTCCCGCACGGTGCGATTGCCGCATGCTTCGAATCGACGGACTGCAAGCCCTCCGACATTGATTTCGTCGCGTTCTACGACAAGCCGTTCCTGAAATTCGAACGGCTTCTGGAAACCTACCTCGCGTTTGCGCCACGCGGATTTACGTCGTTTCGCCAGGCGACGCCGCTATGGCTCAAGGAAAAGCTCTTCCAGAAAGGCCTGCTCGTGAAGGAGCTAGGCACCGTTGCAAAAGGCGTCGACTGGGAGAGGAAGCTCCTGTTCTCCGAGCATCACCTGAGCCATGCAGCGAGCGCGTTCTTCCCGTCGCCGTTCGAGCGCGCCGCCGTGCTCACGATGGACGGCGTGGGCGAATGGACAACGACCTCGCTCGCGCTGGGCGAGGGCAACAAGCTCAAGGTGATGCGCGAGATCCACTTTCCGCATTCGCTGGGGCTGCTCTACTCCGCATTCACGTACTACACGGGCTTCAAGGTGAACTCGGGCGAATACAAGGTCATGGGTCTCGCGCCCTACGGCACGCCGCGCTACCTCGACCTCATCAAGGAAAAGCTCGTCGACATCAAGGACGACGGCACGTTCCGCCTCGACCTCGACTACTTCGACTATTGCACCGGACTTACGATGACCAATGGCCGCTTCGATGCGCTGTTGGGTGGACCGCCGCGCCGCCCGGAGGCGCGGCTCACCCAGCGGGACATGGACCTTGCGGCTTCCGTCCAGGCGGTGACCGAAGAGATCGTGCTGAAGCTCGCGGCGTCCGTTGCACGCGAAACGGGCGAACGCAACCTGTGCCTCGCCGGCGGTGTCGCGCTAAACGGCGTCGCGAACGGCAAGCTGCTGAAGCGTGGCGTTTTCGACCGCATGTGGTTGCAGCCGGCGGCGGGCGACGCCGGAGGCGCGATCGGCGCCGCGCTCGTCGCCGCGCACATGTACAAGCGCGAGCCGCGCGCGCCAATCGCAAGCGGCGACGGCATGCGAGGCTCGTTTCTCGGGCCCGTCTATGCGCAGGACGACATCGAGCGTCGGCTGCGGGTCGCGGGCGCGAGGTTCACCTCGCTGCCCGACGCAGCGCTCATTGCGCATGCCGCCGGCGCGCTCGCCGAGGGCAAGGCGCTGGGCTGGCACCAGGGCCGGATGGAATTCGGGCCGCGCGCCCTGGGCGGGCGGTCGATACTCGGCGACCCGCGCTCGCCGACGATGCAGAAACTCCTGAACCTCAAGGTGAAGTATCGCGAGTCGTTCCGTCCGTTCGCCCCCTCAGTGCTGCGAGAGGACGTCGCCGACTGGTTCGAGCTCGACACCGACAGTCCCTACATGCTGCTGGTCGCAGACGTCGCCAACGCGCATCGCATTCCGATGACGAAAGAGCAGTCGTCGCTCTTCGGCATCGACAAGCTCAATGTTCCGCGGTCGTCGATCCCCGCGGTTACCCACGTTGACTATTCCGCACGCGTCCAGACGGTGCACAAGGAGACGAATCCGCGCTATCACGATCTCATCAGCCGTTTCAAGACGCTGACGGGTTGCCCGGTGCTCGTGAACACGAGCTTCAATGTGCGCGGCGAGCCCATCGTCTGCACGCCCGAAGACGCATTTCGCTGTTTCATGGGCACGGAGATCGAAGCGCTCGCGGTGGGCAACTGCTTCCTGCGCAAGGAAGACCAGGATCCGGCGCTCAAAGAGCGCTACGAAGGCAAGTTCGACCTCGACTGAACGTGACGACCGATCGCAGGGGCGAGGACGACTTCTGTTCGCTATCGACGGTACAATGAAATCAACGAGAAAGTCGCGCCAAAGAGGCGCGCTGATGAGCGCGGTCCGCCCCCGAAAGAAGGCCATCCCATGGCAGGCAAGAAGTTCTCCGACTTTTCCCTCCCGGCCACGGGCGAGGCAACGTTCCGCCTGTCCGATCACAAAGGCCACCCGGTCGTGCTCTATTTCTATCCGAAAGACAACACGCCCGGCTGCACGACCGAGGGCGCCGACTTCCGCGATCTCCATCAGGAATTCCGGAAGCTCGGCGCTGTCGTCGCCGGCGTTTCGCGCGACAGCATGAAATCGCACGAGGGCTTCAAGGCGAAGATGGAATTTCCGTTCCCGCTCTTGTCCGACGCCGACGAGACGCTGTCCTCACTGTTCGGCGTCATCAAGATGAAGAACATGTACGGCAAGAAAGTGCGCGGCATCGAGCGCAGCACATTCGTCATCGACGGCGAGGGTGTGCTCGCGAAGGAGTGGCGCGGCGTCAAGGTGCCGGGGCACGCCGCGGAGGTCCTCGAGTTCGTGCGCACGCTGTGAGCTATCGGCGCTCGCCCGCGGGGCGTTATCTTTTCACCACAACCGGTGCTGCCGAGCTCTTACCGACGCCCCCATTGCTTGTGTTTTCGCGAAGCGGCGCGCTAGGATGGGTGGCAAGCGGTTCTTCGAGGATCGCTTGCCCCTGTCGACGTCCTCAAGGAGGCTCATGGTCGAGCGCAAGATCCGTCCCGCGCCCTTAACCCTCGTTCCACGCAGGTCCGCCAAATCCGCGAAATCCAGTGCTGCTCCCCGCCTGATCCCCGCCAGCAAGCTCTTCGTCCTCGACACCAACGTCCTGATGCACGACCCGACGAGCCTGTTCCGGTTCGAGGAGCACGACATCTACCTGCCGATCCTGACGCTCGAGGAGCTCGACAACAACAAGAAAGGCGTGTCCGAAGTCGCGCGCAACGCGCGGCAGGTCTCGCGGTTCCTGGACGAGCTCGTCAACGCCACGCCCGACGGCATCGGTGAAGGCATCCCGCTCGCTGAAAAATCGGGCGGCGCCGCGACGGGCCGCCTCTACCTGCAAACGGAAGTGATCACCACCGTTCTGCCCGCGTCGCTCGCCAACGGCAAGGCGGACAACCAGATCCTCGCCGTCGTCATGCATCTGCAACACCTGCACACGAAGCGGAGCGTCATCCTGGTGTCGAAGGACATCAATATGCGCATCAAGGCCCGTGCGCTCGGCATCGCCGCCGAGGACTACTTCAACGACAAGGTCCTCGAGGACACGGACCTCCTGTACAGCGGGATGCGCGAGCTCCCTGGCGACTTCTGGGACAAGCACGGCAAGGGCATGGAGTCGTGGCAGCAGGGCGGCCACACCTACTACCGGATCGCCGGGCCGCTCGTCGCCTCGCTGCTCGTCAACGAGTTCCTGTTTCAGGAAAAGCCGGGCGAGCAGCCGCTCCACGTCCTGGTCAAGGAGATCACCGGCCGCACCGCGGTGCTGCAGACGCTCAAGGACTACACGCACCAGAAGAACAACGTGTGGGGGATCACGGCCCGCAACCGCGAGCAGAATTTCGCGCTCAACCTGCTCATGAACCCGGACATCGACTTCATCTCGCTCCTGGGGCAGGCCGGCACGGGCAAGACGCTGCTCACGCTCGCGGCCGCGCTCATGCTGACGCTCGAGTTCAAGGTCTTTTCCGAAATCATCATGACCCGCGTCACCGTGCCCCTGGGCGAGGACATCGGGTTCCTGCCCGGGACGGAGGAGGAAAAGATGAACCCGTGGATGGGCGCGCTGGAGGACAATCTCGACGTGCTCAACAAGACGGACGACGACGCCGGCGAGTGGGGCCGCGCCGCGACGCGCGACCTCATCCGCTCGCGGATCAAGGTGAAGAGCCTCAACTTCATGCGGGGCCGCACGTTCATCAACAAGTTCCTGATCATCGACGAAGCGCAGAACCTGACGCCGAAACAGATGAAGACGATGGTCACGCGTGCGGGACCTGGCACGAAGGTCGTTTGTCTCGGTAACATCGCGCAGATCGACACGCCGTATCTGACGGAGGGCAGCTCGGGCATCACGTATGTCGTCGACCGCTTCAAGGGCTGGGTGCATTCCGGGCACGTGACCCTGCAACGCGGCGAGCGCTCGAGGCTCGCCGATCACGCGGCGGAAATCCTCTAGCAGCGCCTTCGCCGCGGCACTTGCCGGGGCGCGCCACGATGCAGCAGCCGCCCATCCTTTCCCTCGAAGCGGCGCTTGCAGAGGCGACCACGCGGGCTGCGCGTGTGCGGGCGCTGGATGCGCTCGCCACGGATCTCGCAAAAACCGGGCACGCTAAACGCGCGCTCACGCTCGCGGGAGAAGCGCGCAGCATCGCGGAAAGCCTTCAGGATTCGGAGCTCATTGCGCGCGCGCTTCACACGCTCGCCCGCTGTCACTTCTACGTCACGGACTTCGTCGCGTCGCTCGAGCTGCTACTCGAAGGGACCCGCCTGTACCGCGGACACGGAGACCTGGCCGGCGCGACGACGGCGCTCGCCGGCGTGGGCTTGTGCCAGCACCGGCTCGGCGCGCAGGAAGATGCGATCGCCTCGCTGCTCCTGGCCCTCGAGTCGGCGCGCGACTTGAAGCTCGACGCGCTGGAGATCAACATCCAGAACTCGCTCGCGTCGGTGGCGCTGACGTCGGGCCGGGTCGACGAGGCGGAGCGTTACCTGAAGCTCGGTGTCGAGCTTGCAGCGGCGCAGAACAACAAGAACCTGCTGACGAAGCTCGTTCACAACCGGACGCTGGTCGCGCAAAAGCGCGGCGACCAGGCCATCGATCGCGAGACGGCCCAGCGGGAATATGCGACGGGGCTCGCGCTCTCGCAGGAGGCGCTCGGGCTCGCGCGCGAGCTCGGCAACAAATACGACGAGGCGCATTCGCTCGGCCAGTCGGGAACCATGTACCGGCTTCTCGGGCGAGACGAAGAGGCGCTCGCGTCGCTCACCGCTGCGCTCGCGCTGGGCCGCGATCTCGACGAGACGCGGGTGCAGGCCGAGGCCCTGCTCGAGCTGGGACGCCTCTGCGCCGGGCGCGACGGTGCGGAGGCGCGGCGCTACTTCAACGAGGCGATCGCGCTCGCCGAGTCCACCGACGCGAAGAGCCTGCTCGCCGACGCCTGCTCGGAGCTGTCTGCGCAATACGAGCGCGAAGGAGACGTCAAGGCATCGCTCGTCGCGTTCAAGCGCTTCCACGCGATGCGTGAAGCCCAGTTCTCGACGACGCGGGAGCATGCGGCCCGCGCCGCGCACCTGTGGCTCGACTTCCAGCACGCGACGCGTGAGGCGACGCAATTCCGCGAGCAGGCCGAGCTCCTCGCGGAGGACAAAGAGGCGCTCGCAAAGCACGCCGAAGCGCTGACCGAAGCGTCGGAGCACGATCCGTTGACTTCGCTGCTGAACCGGCGGGGGCTCGACGCGAAGGTCGGCGTGCTGCTGGCGGCAAGCGACAGCAACAGCGTGCCGCTGACGGTGGCGTTGATCGACATCGACAACTTCAAGGCGATCAACGACTCATTCTCGCACACGGTCGGCGACATGGTGCTGAAGCGCGTCGCGGCGATCATCGCCGAGCACTGCCGCGCGAACGATCTTCCCGTGCGCTACGGCGGCGATGAGTTCCTGCTCGTGCTGGCGGGCGCGGACCGCGACGGGAGCGCACGGGTGCTGCGCCGTTTGAAGGACGCCGTCGACGCCTGCCGCTGGAGCTCGGACTCCGACGGCGGCGCCCTCCTGGTGACGCTATCGATCGGCGCAGCGACGCGCGTTCCCGACGCGCCGATCGCAACGACGATCGCTCATGCAGATGAGGCGCTGCTGACCGCGAAGGCCGGAGGGCGAAACCGGATCGTCTACTGGCCTCCACCGCGTGCCCAGGGGTCGTGACGCAAAGCCGAGCACATCGACGCGCGGGCTGCGCTAGTAACTGCCGGGCCCCGCGGAATTCTCGAACCGCGTGTGCTCGCCGAGGAAGGTAAGCCGTACCGTCCCGATGGGACCGTTGCGCTGCTTGCCGATGATGATTTCCGCGACGCCCTTGTCCTGCGAGTCCGGGTTGTACACCTCGTCGCGATAGATGAAGAGGATGACGTCAGCGTCCTGTTCGATCGCGCCCGAGTTGTGGCTGACGATGCCGTCTGCGAGCCAGGAAGACGGACCCGGCACGGTCAAGTCGAAGACTTCCTCCTCCCCGTCCTGGCGCACGTCGACGACACGATCCCAGAAAAGGTCTGCGTCGGCGAGGCTGTGGAGGTCCGGCGAGTCGAGGATCTCCGCGTAGTCGCGAACGGTCGTCCGCGAAGGCGCAAAGCGGAAGTGCGCAGCGCCGCCGCAGGCCGTCCCGCGCCGGGCGGCCATTGCCCTCTGCGACACGCCCCGCGCGCGCATCGCTGCGCGGACCTGCTCGAACACCTCGATGGGAAGCGTGTCGACGTTCGTGTTTTCGACGGTCGTGGCGAGAACGTCACCGAGTTGTCGCGCCGGCTCGCAGCGTGGTCCGAAAGCGCCGACCCGATCCAGAAAGCGCTGTTGCTGGCCGGCGCCGGAGACGTCGACGGTGTGTACGGGCCAATGCGGCCCGCTCGTGACGCTCCGCAGTCGCGCAACGATGCCGACGCGCAACAACAGCGCGGCGACATCGTGGGCAAGCCCGTGGCTGCACGTGCTGAAATACACGCGGTGGCTCCCCCTCGTTCCCGGCTTGCGCACGGCGATGCAGCCATCGGTGGCCCACAGATGACGAAGCAGCAATCCGACCTGCGCATCGCCCAGGCGAAACACATCGGAGGGCAGGCGCTTTTCATGCGAGCGTTGACCGAAGACGCCGAGCTTGCGCAACCACAGGTTCACGCCAGCCGGATGCCAGCGATTGCCGTTGCCCGCG
>Ga0070672_100003010_pt1 | contig 10855 bp, 18 predicted proteins | sample KBSM13metaG_FD_66151 | JGI IMG/M metagenome (GOLD analysis project Ga0070672, IMG submission 66151) | Miscanthus rhizosphere microbial communities from Kellogg Biological Station, Michigan, USA - KBS M1-3 metaG | ecosystem: Host-associated > Plants > Roots > Rhizosphere > Soil ... | reverse complement strand
TTTCAGGACATTGAGGATTTTCACCGGCGGATCGATGACCCGCAGCTTGATATCGACGAACGCTGCGTTATGGTGCTCAAGAACTGCGGACCAAAAGGCTATCCAGGAATGGCGGAGGTTGGAAACATGCCGCTGCCGCCCAAGCTGCTGAAACGGGGAGTCACCGACATGGTGCGCATCTCGGACGCGCGCATGAGCGGAACGGCTTACGGCACCGTCGTGCTCCACGTCGCACCGGAAGCGGCCGCGGGCGGCGTCCTCGCCTTGGTCGAAAACGGCGACATCATCGAGTTGGACGTGGAGCGGCGTCGATTGCAACTGCTCGTCGGCAAGGCGGAGCTCGCGCGTCGCCGGAAGTTATGGCGAAATCCGCAACCGCCGCTATCGCGCGGGTACTGGCGCCTTTACTGCGAACATGTGCTGCAGGCAAATGACGGAGCGGACTTCGATTTCCTGGTCGGTACGAGCGGCGCTTTCGTCCCGCGGGACAATCACTGATATCTTGACGGGGTCCAGCGCTTGTTGCGGCACGCGCCCTCAGGTGCGCTTCCATCCGACGAGTACCATCGCATATGCAGCGTTTGAACGCCGTACCGTCGAGCCATCCCATGATAAAAATTGCGCGCTTCGAGTCGGGTGAAGAATTTTCGGACGAGCGCGAAGTCGCCATCATGCGGCACACACTCCCCATCGATGCCGATATAGTCAGGCGGTTCTTTATCGACCGCCTCTCCGACGACGAAGTAATAAAATCCAGTCATGCCAAGAGAATACGGACAGCTATCCGCAGTCGGTATTGGACTAAAGTCTTAGCCCATCGGATATAGGCGCGCCGTAGTTGCAGGGCCGTTACGGTTGGATTTACCATCGTCGCGTCTTTCGTGAATGCTAAACTGCCGGTATGTCGAAAATCGACAACATGTAAGGCGCAATCATCGCTGGTCATGTCACAGAGCTGTAGCTCAGGGCGTCAGGGTCGCTCGTCGATCGATAACATATGCGGCATTTGCCGTCAGATCTTGTTGTCGAGCGCCTTCCTGCTTAGCTCGGGCGTAGCAGCGCAGAGCATTGACTACCAGACACGTGAAGTAGAAGCTGCTCTGACTCGAAATTCTCAAGAGCGGCAATCCTTGTATCAACAGTTCAATATGGTGCAGGAGCTGCGTCGCAACGAAGAGCGACAGAGCTTCGCAGCAGCCAACTCGCCGCCCAGTTCGCCGCTTTACGACGACGTCAAGCGTGAAGAGCAAACCCGCGCCCGGCGCATCAAGGATTACCAGGCGGACTTAGATCAGCTTTACGCGCGATACCGGGAACTGCAAGCTCAAGAGAGGGTGCTCGTTCAGTCGTTGAACGCGCTCGCGCAACAGCGCCTGCAGCAGCAATAGTACGATCGCGAACATGCCGTTCGGTATTTGTCGAGTCGCTCGATCTCACTCAACGCCCGGGGCCGTTATGCACAGTGGCGCGTCGCACGATCGGTGACACGTTCATTGCGGTCAGCTTGTCTGCCTGGGCTGACGTTTCCTTGCGCTGTTCCCGCCGGATCCGGGCAAAAGTTTTTCGCAGGTCAGTGTCGCCACTCCGTATATAGCGGAATGAGGGATCAAGTATTGACTTTGTTTTCATCGTTTCACCTCGAGGTCGACAGCGGACGAAATGTGGGCGGGTTGCTTGCAGCCTGCGCCACATTGATTTCTACTCATGCAGGATCGCGACAAGCACAGGGGACCGGTCAACCGAACAACGAGCGCCCGGCCCCGCAGGCCTCTCACTCTTAGCATCAGGTTTGACATGACATTAAAACGCCTGTACATGTTCGGCTACTGTCGCGCTCGCCCAGTTTCGCGGAAACTGCGCCGGCAAATAGCTAATCGGCGCCAATGATTCCGGTTCCGAAACTCTCTCGGGTTGATGCTCAGCCGCATTGATGTTTCTCGAATGCTGGACTCCGATAACGAATAAAAGGGCAACCACCCACGCTATACCAACGACGTTGAAGAAACGGGATGCAAACTTCTCTGCCGGATCCGACTGATGCTTGCGGGTTTTGTCTACGACGCCGTCCATTTCCATGTCGATCTCCTTAGGCCTACTTGGCCGCTGCAACGATGATTCAGTCTAGGAGATCGCGCTCGGGATTCCTGTTAAGCCGGCAACCCGATTGTTGTGAGATATTTACAGTGTCTGGTTCGAATAGTCGTTACTTCCTGTTCTTACTTAGGCGCCTGGGCGACGATCAGGAAACCGCGCGCCGTTTTGGAGTCTTTATCGACTGTATTCATCGCGGTCCACAAATCGTCGCTTAGCACCCAAAAAGGCGCGTATTTGTAACGCGCCGTATCCAAAATAAGAAAGCGGTCGGTCTTTGCATCATAGGCCGCGAGCGGCGAAAAATGTCCGCCGCCTTCCTGACCGATAGCACTGCGTAGAAAATTGACTATTACATAACGGTCGGTCGAGCTCACGGCGGCTTGCGCAAGCCGGCGGAAATCGGCGGCGGAGGTAGTCGTCGCCGGGTGCTGCTCGACGCGTACACCGAAAGTCGCCAGAACGTCACCGAGTTCAGCGAGCGTCAGCCCGTCGCCGGCGATGTTGCGCACGGGTTGCATAGCGAGGACGGCCGGCGTAAAAAAATTCTCGTGATTGAATTTGTTAAACGGATAAATCATCGCTTGCTGGATCGCCGGCTTGACGCCCAGCGCATTCAGCACCATCGTGCTCGAGGTCACCGAGCAAAACGTATCGATCCGCTGCGTTTCATAATAGCGGCTCAACTGCCAATAGTTCCCTTTACTTTCGGCCTGCGTAAAGATCTTGGCGCTTTCCGGCTGATCGAAATAAACGAGTGCTCCGGCAGCGAGCGCTGTGCACGGCAGCAGCAGGGCAAACACAACCGCCGCTCGTCGGGCGTATCTACGCGTTAACGCATAGCTCAGGCCCATGGTACTGCCCTGACCAAGACAGGCTGCCGCATGTCGGGGAAATATACTGCCATGAGCAAGTCCGACTAACCGAGAGAGTAGGGAGCTCGGGCGGCCCCGGACGCCTGCCACCTGGCGCCGTTGGAACGAGGAGACGACGCGAGGCTTCGCTGCTTGATCCGGTGACTGTGCACGAGGGTTCACTGAGAGGCCGCCATCGTCATGATATTGCATTCGACCCGTCCCGCTTCATGCGCGCATCCCGAGACAAGCCACGCAAATGACGATAGGCGCAATCATGCCCTATCGCATATTGGACTAAGGTCTTATACGTGGCGAGCTAGACGGAGATTACGGTGCCGCGTGCGTGAATCGAAGGATTACGATGCATAACTCGCTTACTCTTCGCGCGTCACATGCACTCGAATCGTCATCAGTGCAGATTCCGCATCTATCCATATCCGGATCAGATCCACCGTCGCCCGCGCGACGACCCGATAACCCGCGCCGCGTTCAAGGCGCCGCAAAATGGCCTTAATCGAGTCGATCTCTTCGGAAAGCCATTTCCGAATAATGTATATGGTGATTATCGGTTCGCGGCTGAGCACTGATCGATCGTAGGGCGCTTCGCCCGGGTGCAGGCCAAGTTTGTCTTCAAGAATTCGTATCTCGGCCTGAATTGCGCGTGTTGCCTGCTCAAAATCCGAGCAAAACTTAGTGATGTCAGCACGCTGCCGTTGATCAACATCGTGCGGCGGCAGCTCGGCCATGACGCGTTGAACGATCGCCGCCATTTCGGAGACACATGAGTGCAGCCGAGCCACTGCTACAGCCGTAGGCACCGGCTGTGCGCCAACTGCTGCGCCGGTTACACGCTCCGGACCTTCGGCGTCGTGCTCACTGCGCGCCAGGATGGCTTGCACGCGTCGGAACGCGGCCATGATGTCGCGCTCGGTTTCGCGCCGGCATGGAAAACTTTGTCATGGGTGCTATCGATAAAAAGTGGGCCGCCGTTTAGGGCGGCCCACAAAGCCCGCTGCATGCGGGATCTAGGGAGGTTTCTGCAGGCGAAAACCTGCGATGGGAGAATCGCCCAATCAGGGCGACAGTGCTATTGGACGAAAGTCCAATAGCACGACATCCGGCGCGATTGCCGCGCGTGTGGGGTTCTGCTGAAAAGCTGGCGTTCCGCGGTAAGGACGCTAACTCGCGTCGACCAGCCTCAACCATATCAGGCAGAGCGACGTGGAGGCGCTGCTTTCTATGTTATTTCACTTGGCGTCGGTGTTCCATCGCCTGCTTCCATCTTCAAGATCGATCGCAGGTTCGCCATCAGCATAGCCTCGTCAGACGGTTTGCGCAGAGCAGTCACTGCGCCGCATGCAAGCGCCATTCGGAAAATTCCAGGCTCGCGCGCGCCGGTAAGGAAGATAACCGGCAGGCCGGGCCGGCATCCTGCCAGTCGTCCCAGCACCTGAGCTCCGTTCAGCACCGGCATATGCATGTCGAGAATAACGCAGTCCGGGTGGAAAGACTGCATATGCTGTATCACATCGACGAATTCAACGCTCGACGTAAATGTCTCGGCATCGATGCCGTGCGACTTGACCAGGCGCTTGAGAGAACGGCAGACGCATGCATCGTCATCCACAATCGCGATGAACGGCTTTCTTCTTGCGGCAGTCATTTTGATACTGTGCTGAATCTGAGCATTCATTGAATATTCCTGGTGCCTGGAATTCTCGGCAGCGTTGTGAAAACGATGATGCTTATGCTTGCTGATTTTGAGGTTAGCGGCCGGCTTCGTCTTGACCGCCGACGACACTGAGTTGTCAGTTGACGCCGCGCAGATTGGAGTGCGACACGCACGAAGGCGCGCCTTGCGCGCAGTGAACATAGACTTTCGCTGTAACCTTCGGTGGGAGGAGCGAGAGTGCCTCGAACGGCTCCGGGCTGCGGGTTTTTCTTGCTAGCGGCCTTGCACTGGCGATCGCCGGTGGCTCGCATCTGAAGCGGCGCTCTTGGCCATACATGTTTAGAATCGGCAGATGGTCTATTACTTTCAGATCGGGGAGCAGGCGCGTTCGACGGGTCCCGGTCTGTTCATGGGCAGGGACGGGCACCCTGTACGCGGTTGCCATAAGCTCGCGCCGCTCATGACATTCATGAATCTACGTGACGCGTCTAACTATCACGTAAGTAAGAGGGGGGTCTTCGATGGAGAGATCCTGCACCTGCGGCACTCACCTCTAGACAGGTGATCGTTACTCAACAACGTTGACCATGCGATTCGCCACTCTGAGGACATCGAAGGCATGGCGAACGCGAGCCTTGTGACTCGTGCTTATGAAGAAAGCTTCGCTTTTAAGCACAAAGATTACACAGCGGCCAGCGACAATCCGAACGCGGTTGGTCTATCGCTGCATACAAAGGAAAAGGATCGCGACGGTCCACGCAATCCAGATTGCCCAAAACACTCTCTCGCTCAGAAGCGGTTCGTCGTCTGGACGATCGTCTTCGCTTCCGGTATTCCTGTCTTTCCCGCTCGCCACGATAGACCGCCTTGCCCGTTGAGTTGACGAGCGCGGAGGTTATCAATCGGCGTCAGTCTCTTATAGGACAGTGCGTGCCATATTGCAGACAATGCACGCCATACGAGATATGAGCGCCAGGAGCCTAGTCCGGTTGCTTGAACCAGTCACCGATATCGAGATCGCGACGAGTGTTCGCAATGCATTCGTGCGCGATAGTGATTATCGTCTGCAGGTCAGCATCGCGAACGGGCTTGATAAGCCAACCATTGAAGCCCGCCTGTCTCACTTTCCGTTCATTGATCGAACCGGAACACGCTATCAGTAGCGTGTGCGCCAGGACAGGGATGGCCCTTAGACGGCGCGCCGCCTCGTATCCACCCATCGTTGGCATAACGATGTCGTGCAATATCAGATGCGGTCGTATAACAACCGCGAGTTCAAGTGCGTCGCTGGCACGATACGATACGTGAACAGTATGCCCGTGCGCGTGTAGCAGTCTCTCGAGGTCGATCGCTGCTGCGGCGTCGTCGTCAACTATGAGAACTCGCAGAGCCTCTTGGTCCATCACCTATTTCGACTTTCGAGCTTGCTCCAGTCATTCAGTGTTTCAGGCGCATATCTGACCTGAATTGCGACTACATCGCCGAAGCTGTTTTGTCCGAGCGCTTGCGACAACTCATGACTCTGCGTCTCGGTTCGCATCTGCACGAATATGAGACGGCTCTCCGACAAGGGAGGCATAAGCTTGATATCGATGACTTCACCGAATCCTGTGCACTGTGCTCTGACCAAGCTGACCAATGCACTTGCGGATAGTCCACGCGGCACGACGATGATTGCGCTCCTGCCCGGTAAAAAAACCCCGGCGATACTATCAGCGCACTCAGTCTCTGCACAGGACCATCGGCGCCATATCGATACAATTCGCGCCAGCGAAGCGCATGAAAATGGCAGGAGTTATGACAAGCGGACCGCCTTTGAGGTGGCACGTTGAAAACGCGCTAACCACGCAGGAGCAAGATAGTAATCAGTGTACGGAGGAGCTATCAGCGACCGCGCGACGTTGCGGGCGCTTGCCGACATTTCAGCAAATGTCGTGCGAAAAGCGAGAGAGTAATTGTTAGCAGAATCGTGAATCGAAAAACGGCTTGGCTGGGTGAAGGTCTCCTGCCATAGCGTTAAAGAACGACGCCGACAGTTGACTCTTCAAGTCAGAAGCGGTCTGCGAGGCCCGAGAACGCTCAGCCAATCCGAATTAGGAGAAAGCGTGAGTAAGGTATTGCCCTTCGTTATGAAGCTGTCGCAGAAGATCACGGCCAATCGCTATCGAAGAACAGCAGGAGGAAATCGATGCGCGCAGGGGGTCAGTAGGCGTATCCCATCTTGAGGTAAACGCCCGAATTTCCGCTCTTGCCACGCGCATACTCGAGGTTAAGAACTATTCCCTGCTTAGGTTTAAGAATGTACTGAACACCAGCGCCGGCAGCCGGAAATAGGTTTGCGCTTTCCCCACAGCCCCCGCCTCCGGCGCCTTCTCCATAGAGGCACGCCACGCCCGCGAAAATCGTGGCTGTCCATCTCTCTGCAAGCCGTAGCCTCTCCTCGCCCTCGATCGAAGACATGTACTCAGAGTTGTACTGCCCGATCTTGTAGCCGCGAAGCTGAACCGGTGCTCGTGTCTGAGTGGGTGCGTTGTTCGTGAGGTGGTTCAGCTGGCGCATGGCAAACACATTTCGATCGCCGTGCGGCATGAAGTACCTGAACTCGACACGATAGACGTCGAAGTTGTCCTGGCCGCCTAACGCTTCACGGTAGGCCAGATTGTTAAGGTTGAGCAGCGAGCCGCGTGTCGGCATGTCCTCGCTGTCCCGTGTATCGCGCTGGACGACGATACCCAGCCCACCAGACTTGTATGGCTTGACACCAAGGACATCGAGTACTTGATTATCGAATTCCGTCTCGCCGGCGATGAAGAAATTCTGATAGATGCCCTGCACGCCGATAAACCAGTCGTCCTTGATGCGGTACGTGTAGCGCGCAATGAACGAACGCATCTCGGCATTATTTTTGAGCGGAACTCCGGTTCCGAGGTAATCGGCGTAGTCGTTTTTGATGTTCCCGTACAAGAGCCCAGCGAGTAGTCGTTGACGGTCCTGGTCGAAGGAAGTCCTGGCAAAAGCGCCGCCCACGATCGAGTCTGTATTCGTATACTGGCCCGAGACGGCGAATATGGACGGCCGCGAGTTCTCATCGAACAGATGCAGATAGCCGCCGAGTACTCCGAACGAGGCGCCGAGCTTGGGATTTTGATTGAATATGGGCGCGAGCAGCCACGGGGAACTCTGCGCGGGAGCAGGTGGGGCAGTTTCAGTCTGCGCAACAGCGAGGAGCGATGTCGATGTCACAGCCAGCGCAATGATCCAGAGCAGCTTGTTCCTAATCTCCATCAGGGCGTCCTGACATTTCAAAAATCTTAACTGTGTGCCAGACCGATGGGAGGCGTGATCGTCATGGCAGTCACAAGCACGAGCGCGCCGTGTGGTTGCGCGTTGTCGCCTACGAGTCTAAATCTTTCCTCCAGTCGACAGGATTAGCCTTTGGACCAATGCGGAGCGGCTAAACGTATGTCCCGTCAAAGGGCGCGACCGATTGGTGAATGACACTCCCGCCGTAGCAGTGTAGCGCTCGTGAGTCAAAGCAAGGGGAGCAGTCTACTGTGGTCCCTGTTTGGCTCGTTTGGCCGATGTGCTTCTCTACCGAGAAGCAACAGCATGCCCGAAAGTGAAATCGGGCGCAGCGCGAGTACCACTGCCTTGCTGCTGTCGGAATGACTTGAACGGACAGCGGTCGAGCGCACATTCACCGCCGATGAACTTTACGATGCACGCGTGCACTGGTGGAAGTTCGGCGTAATGATACTGAGCAAACACCCGACGATCATTGCGAACGGTCAGGTGCCGTTACGCGTGCGCCTCGCGCACGGGCCAGGTAAACAGCATCCGCCAGTCGCGCCCGAGGATCATGGTAATACCGCCGCCAGCCAAACCGACCAAACGGAAACACTGAGCACGCCATAAGAAGTCGCACGCTGACATGCGCTCGGGAACTTACCGAAGAAGGATTATCACTGCAACAGTGCATAATCGGTAGATGCACACATCGTCGCTTTATTATTTCAAGATTGGAGAGGGCGAAGTGCCGGGGGGGGGCGAATACGTCGGCGTGGACGGCTTACCGGTCGTCGGATGTGGCGACTTGAACAAGCTTCTGACGTTCGCCGCGCTGTCGAGAGCGAGCGATTTTCATGCAGAGCACAGAGGGCTATACGAGGGACGCATTCTGCGTCTAGAGTTCCGCCGTTTTTAGTTAAGTCGCGGTGTGGCCCGCATTCAGCATGAGCCATCCGGGATTCGTGCACTACTTTGTAGTGCTGGAAACGGAAACGTGCGAGGTCCGATATTTGGGCGCTAATGGGCAATTGACTGAAAGCGCAAACACGGCGGCATTACACACCTTCGACTCGCTTGCTGACGCATATCGGTTCTTTGAAAGTATGGGCGGACGTTATGCCGGCGGTCGCCTGAAGCTGCGATGGCACGCGAGGAACTTGCCCTCAGACGAGGCCTGACCACTCGCACGGCGAGAACTTCTTTTTGCCCGCGGATGATTAGCGTTCGTAACGAGCGACAACCGGAGTGATGGCTCTCCTAGGCCCGGAAGCGACCACGGGCCGCCGTGATATTTGATCAGTCTGCCGCGAGTCACTAACACTCGAAGTGGCCCTCTCTTGCAAGCGCCGCCCGTACGCGGGTAACCTTACGAGAGCCTTCCGACACCAAGAACAACACGCGGAGTGATTATGGAAATGGCTGCAATTTTGCTCGTCATCGTCGTGGCGTTCGGAGCCGGATGTTTCGCCTGTCGCGCCGTGCACAAACGTGTTCCGACGCGTCGCGCGACCGACTTGATGTCAGTATCCGACGAACTGCAAACGATAAAGCGCTTGGTCGCCAGTGTCGTTAACATAACAGACCGGACCGCCCATGAGCATCAGCAACGCGCTTTGCGTCTCAGCTTTGAAGCCGTTGAACGAACACGCTTACGGCATCGTGCCCAGGAACGCCGGTCACAGCAAAAAAGCCATTTAGAAATTGCGCAGCCGGCAGACCGCGAGGTGGCATGAGGCCGCGACACGAATTGTCAGGCGCGTCTCTGCGATAATTGGTACGCGTTGCCCCTCTAACTGAACAGTTCTCTATTGTGAGTCCGGATAAGGCGCACGGCAGGCCTTAGCGTTCGAATCACATTTGCGGCTTTCACTGCCTCTTTTCTCGCCAGGTCTGCTGCGGCGCGAAGCTGGCGCTGTTCTAGCGCGTTCTCGTTTGCCGACACTCGCACTTTAGCAGCGTATGCCTTCAGTGTGCCGACATCACGCAGGAGGTCCCGGACGTGACTCCTCATTCGCGTTTGCTTAGCGGACGTGACACGTACGCCACAAAGCCAACCCATGACACAGCCAGCCGCCAGTGCGCTCACTGCTACGCAGAAAACGATGGTAAACATTACTTCCGCGCGTCTAGTGTAGACGAACGCGGTTGAGCGACGAAAGTAGCTCACGGCCGCTCGGGGAAACATCAAGGCCCGTAGTCGTGCTGCCGGTAGCCCACCCTCGTGCAAGCAGATATTCGCCTAGCCGCCACGTTTCATAGGCGTAAGGAAGTGTCGGTTTCGGACCGCAATACAATAGTTGTAACAAGTCAATTGCCGCGACGACTTCGGCATCATCTTCTTCTTTTGAGACTGTGGGCTGTTGCTGCATCGCTGGTCCTCCCCGACCGGATTGTGCATTACAAGCAGTTAACCAGAAGCTAAGACTCGCATCGGATTGATGGTTGTTTTCCCGTGCGGCCGTGCTTACTGCGCTCTCGTTGCATCTCAGTGATGCATATTGTTCGGACGACTTTGTATTAATCGTTGTCGTACTGTCTATTGCAAATAATAGTTTCAACTCTTTACTTTGTCATGTCAGCGTCTGTCGCATTCGATGCCGCTGGCATGGTATCTCGCGGTAAAAATCTAACAAAATGTCAGGTTTCACGGTGATGAATCAGCCGAGCACCGCTGCGCGACGATGTGCAGACACGGCCGCGAGTCGCTTTGGATTTATACAAGCAGTGTGTTCCGCCGTGCTCGACGTCCGAACGCAGCGTCATCCCGCCCAACTCGTACATTCGCAGGGCGAAACCTACGGATGCGCCAGGTATCCGCATGCTGCGCCAAGACCTGTCCCGGACTGTGCGTCTCGCGACGCGTGACCCGCTACTGAATCAAAAAGAACGCGTCAGTAAGCGCGGCGGGCGCGACACCTGCAACGGTGAGCAGCGGGACAAAGGAATT
>Ga0070672_100003006_pt1 | contig 10862 bp, 5 predicted proteins | sample KBSM13metaG_FD_66151 | JGI IMG/M metagenome (GOLD analysis project Ga0070672, IMG submission 66151) | Miscanthus rhizosphere microbial communities from Kellogg Biological Station, Michigan, USA - KBS M1-3 metaG | ecosystem: Host-associated > Plants > Roots > Rhizosphere > Soil ... | reverse complement strand
GATCGGGATTGCGGGCGCCGAGGTTCTGGCCGGCGACCGCGGCTGCCGCGCCCATCAGTCCAACCGACGTCCATGTGATGAGCGAGAAGAGCTGCGAGTAGCCGATCGCGAACGCCGCCTGCGCTGCGGGCCCCTGCGCCACTGATCCGATGAACGCGAGCATCAACGTCCCGCCGACGTTCATCGCGATGCCCTGAATACCGGATGGCAGCCCGAACTTGAACAGCGATCGGATGATCTCCCAGTCCGGTCCGAATCCCTGGCCGCGTGGAAATTTCACGACCCACGTGCCACTCCAGAGCTTCACGAGCGCGTACACCATGATGATGCCTGACGCGATGCACGTTCCCACCGCCGCGCCCTTGGTGCCGAGCTCCGGAATCGGGCCCAGTCCGCGAATGAAGACGATGTTGAGCACGAGGTTCAGCACCGTCATGACGATGCCGAGCATCATCGGCGTGCGCGCGTCACCCGCGGCGCGCAGGGCACCGCCTAACATGAAGAACACCATCATGCCGATGCTGCACAGAAACATGATGCGCAGAAACGGCAGCGCCTCGGCTTTCACCTGCGGTGCGGCGTTCACCAGGTCCAGGAGGCGCGGCGACGCGAACCAGCCGATCGGCGCCATGATCAACAGCGAGATCCCGACGGCCGTCAGAAACGCCTGGTAGACGACGCGGTCGACCTTGTCTTCATCGCCCGCGCCGGCGAAGCGCGCGACGAGCACGCCCATGCCGATGAACAGCGACGAGATGAACGCGATGACGATGAGAAAGATCTGCCACGCGACGCCGATGGCCGCGTTGCCCTTGTAGCCGACGAGGTGGCCGACGAGCACGTGATCGACGATGCCCTGCATGCCGCCGATGATGTTCGTGAGCATCGTCGGCCACGCGAGGTTCCACACGGCGGCCTTGAGCGGCCCCTCGATGATGGACCGGTCGTAACGCCGCCGCTCTCCCGTCGTCGTGAGAGCCGACGTGACGTGCGGTGTGGGCGTGCTCGTGGATGTTGCCTTGGGCGGCGCGGACGCGGATACGTCGGTCACTGGACCCTGCGGTTCCTGGGCTGCATGTCATCCCGAGGAGTCGGGAACCCGCCGTCAGGCGGGTGCATGACGAGGGACCTTCTGTGCTGTCATCGTAGCCGGCCCGGCCACAAATATTTCACAAACGTTCCCTCGCTGTCGCTCGGGATGACACGCCTGGCCCGATGCGATCGTGTCGGTCGTGTCGAGTCTCGACCAGAGAATGTAGTCCCGGCACCGCGGGGGGTGCTATTTCGCCGACGTCATCGTTTGGTGGGGTATTGTCATTCCGAGCGATCGGCTCTCCCATATCGACGACCGAGCCCAAGCACCGACGCCGGAACCGCCACACCACTCGGCACCGCCGCATCCACCTCGGGTGCCCCCACAGTCGTAACGAGCGGCACCACCCCGCACCACGTCGCCGCCGAATCCGTGTCGTAGTCCTCGTTGACGCCGCCGTCGCGGATCTTCGCTGACCCCGTCTCGATTTCGACCTTGAGCACTGTCGTGGCCTTGAGGTGCTGCGCCGACGGCACACCCGCCTCGGCCCATCGGCCCGGGATCATGTGCTCGACGATGCACCGGAGCGCGTGCAGCCGCTCGGCTTCGCCTTCAACGACGGATGCGCGCCCGTGGATGACGACGGCGCGGTAGTTCATCGACGAGTCGAACAGCGAGCGCGCGACGACGAGCCCGTCCACGAGTGTCACGCCGATGCTCACCTGCTCGCCGGCGGGCGTGGTGGTGATGCGTCCCTTGCGAGCCGCGTGGAGGAACAGCCGGTCGCCGTCCCGGCCGTACGCCATGGGAATCACGACAGGCCGGCCGTCGTCCACGAAGGCGACGTGGGCGACGAGCCCTTCGTCGAGGATGCGGAAAACGGTCGCGTGGTCGTAATGGCCGCGCTGGTGATAGCGCCTAACGCGATTGACGTCCGTGACGTCGAACGAATCGCCGGCGTCGGAAGGCGTCGTCACCAGATCTGGCCCGGGTCTTAGGTGGAAGTTGCTTTCACGATGCGCCACACCAATGATATGATCAAATACTCGAGCCGACATGGGCGCGGCGCCGCGAACGCTGCGTCCCGCGGCGAGTCGGCGATACGATGGGCCGACGCGGGAGTGGGGCCGCGGTCTGACGCGCGGTTGCATCGAACGCCGAACAACGCTGCCGGAATGTGCTGGCGACGGACGCCAACCGGTCGTAGTGTAGACGGGCCTCGACGCGTGAAACGTGTGGTCGACCTTTCCTTGTTTCCGCAGGTAATCGCCGGACGATACACTTTGCGTGGCGAGATCGGCCACGGTGGGATGGCTCGCGTCTATCTCGCCGACGATCTCGCCACGGGAACGACTGTCGCGGTAAAGATTCTCCACCCCGAGCTCGCTGCGTCCACCAGCGCAGTGCGATTTCGGCGCGAGATTCTGTTTCTCGCGCAACTCCGGCACCCCAACCTCCTCCCTGTGCTCGACTCCGGGGAGGATTCCGATCTGCTGTACTTCGTGATGCCGTACGTCGCCGGTGAAACGCTCACGGCACGGCTCGCCCGCGAAGGCCCACTGGCGCTCGACGAGGCGCTCGAGGTCATCCGGGCCGTCGGCAGGGGCGTCGATTACGCGCATGAACACGGCGTGATTCACCGTGACATCAAACCGGCCAACATCCTGCTCGACGGCAGCCATGTCCTCCTCTGCGATTTCGGCATCGCGAGGGCGCTGCTTCGAACGGCGAACGATGTGTTTTCGTCGAGCGGCCTAGTCGTCGGCACACTCGAATACATGAGCCCGGAACAGGCCGGAGCAGGCGATGTAATCGATGGCCGAGCCGACATCTATGCGCTCGGCTGTGTCGCATTTGAAATGCTCACGGGAGAACTACCGTTCAGAGGACAGACCCCGCAGGTCATTATCGGCCGACATCTGACCGAACCGCCCCGCTCCATCCGTAGTGTGCGACCGGACGTGCCGGTGCACGTCGAGCGGGCGATCCATGCAGCGATGGCCAAGGCTCCGGCGCGCCGGCCACAAACCGCTGGCGCGTTCATCGATTTGCTGGACGGCGCAGCTGTCTGACGATCGCGGTCGCTAGGACGAGGATGAGCAAGATGCCAACGGCGCTGAGCCATGCGGGACCGCCTGCCCAACTTCGCGAGGCGCTCGCGTCGCGTTACCACGTGGGCGACGTCCTCGGCGAGGGCGCAACCGCCATTGTATTCAAGGCTCACGACCTGAAGCACGGGCGCGATGTCGCGATCAAGATGTTGCGGCCGGCCGTCGCCGCGACGGTCGGCGCCGAGCGGTTTCTGTCGGAGATTCGAATCGCCGCTAGCCTGAGCCATCCTCACATCCTCGCCCTGTACGACTCGGGTGCCGCGGATGGTCTCCTGTATTTCGTCATGCCGTACGTCGACGGCGAGTCACTTCGTCAGCGCCTAACGCGTGATCGCCAGCTCTCGCTCGAGGAGGCCGTGCGCATCACCCGCGATCTCTCGAGCGGGTTGCAACACGCCCACGATCATGGAATCGTTCATCGCGACGTGAAGCCCGAGAACATCCTGCTCGCACCCGACGTCGCGTGCATCGCAGACTTCGGGCTGGCCACCGCGATGCGCGGCGTGTCGGTAGGACGGCTTACCGCCGAGGGGTTGGCGGTGGGAACCGTGGCGTACATGAGCCCGGAACAGGCGGGCGGCGACGAGCCCGATGGCCGGTCCGATCAGTACAGTCTCGCCTGCGTGTTGTACGAGATGCTCGCCGGGATTCCGCCGTACCACGGTGTCAATGCGCACGCGGTGGTCGCGCGCCATCGATCGGATCCGCCGCCGCAACTGCGCCATGTGCGGCCAACGGTGCCGGTCGCTTTCGACGAAGCCGTCTCCCGTGCGATGGCGAAGCTGCCGGCGGATCGATTCCAGAGCGTCGGCGCGTTCGTCCAAGCCCTCGAGGCGGCCGTCACGGCGAATATGCTCGCGACGAGGGGGAGTAACGAGCATCGTTTTGCACTCGACGCCGGCGGCGCCACCGGTCGCGTTCGTGGCATTCCGGAACGGCGATCGATGGTATGGATGGTATTCGGCGTCTCGGTCGCGCTGACCGCTGCCCTGGCGGGTTATCTGACTTTCGGCCGCGACCACGGAGTAGCGTTCGCACCTGTCGCGCCGGACATGCGGTTGGATGCGAACCGCCTCGCCGTCGCGCCGTTCATGATCACGCGCGCTGGCGACAGCCTGTGGGCGAACGGACTCGCCGACCTGCTGTCGCGCAACTTCGATGGTGCTGGCCCGCTGCGGACGGTGTGGGCGACTCTGGCTATCCGAGCGTGGGAAGGGAGGTCCGACCGGATGTCCGCGCTGAAGGTCGCGCAGCGCACCGGCGCCGGGTTGGTGCTGGTCGGGCAGCTCGTCCCCGCTGGAAACGATTCCTCGCGAATTACGGCGACGTTGGTCGATGCGCGTACCGGTGAGGACATCGGTGAGGTCGACATTCGGGACGAATCGTCCCGGGTCGAACGAATGGCCGATTCACTCACCGTGCAGCTGCTGCGAGAGCTCGGGCGCGTACGCGCGATTGCGGCCGTGCCACGGTCATCCATCGGCTCGCGGTCGCTCGGAGCTCTCAAGGCGTTCCTGCAGGGCGAGCAATACTATCGCGCCAATGAGATGACCGCCGCGCGGGATGCGTACGAGCGTGCGATCGCGCTCGACAGTTCGTTTACGCTCGCCTATCGGCGGATGCGGAGTGTGTTGCGCGCAATCGGCTCGGGTCAGGAGTCGGATCCCCTGTCGTTCCAGTACGCGTTGAAGTCAGGCGTTCGTAATCGTGGGTTGTCGCCGCGCGACAGCCTCCTCATCCTCGCGGACTCTCTGGCCGCTGCGTTCTCGGCGATTAGTCCAATCGATGGCGTCGCTCTGGGGTTGCTCAGACGACGTCTCACCGTACTGGATCAGAGCGTCGCGAGCTATCCGGATGATCCCGAAGGCTGGTACGAGCTCGGCGAGTTCCGCTATCACTATGGCGAGCGATTCGGGTTGTCACAGGAACAGGCCCTCGACGCCTTTGAGCGATCCACGCAGATCGATTCAGCGTTCGCCCCGGGGTATTACCATCTCATCGCGCTCGCCCCCAACCTGCGTGGCGCCGCTGCCGCCCGCCGCCTAACGCTGCAGTACCTAACGACTAACCCCGGCGACGCGCGGATGCGCCTCGTTGCTACCCTCCTCGACACGAGTCGCGCCACATCACCCGAGCGGCAACGGCTCCTCGACACGGTACCCTCCGCCACGCTCAGTGCTGCCGGCATCATGCTGCGGCGGTGGGCCGACCCGCAGGAAACAGCGCGACATCTCTTCGAGCGGCAACTCGGCAGAAAGGATCTTTCGACTAGCGAGCGTCAACTGGCGGAGCAGTTGCTCTCGTTGACGTTGCTCTACCGGGGGCACGCTCGTGAGTCGCTCGCAAAGGCATCGCTGGAGCTTCTCGACGCCGTACCGATTGCTCTGGTGTCGCTCGCCGAATACGACGTCGTCCCACGCGACACTATTCGGTCCTTCATTTTCAGGTGGGCGCATGGGTCCGACCTCCGCAGACTTCTGGCCGTCCTTCCACTGGCGAGCGACGTGTCAGATACCGCGTCCATCCGTCTTGTCACGACGCGGTGTGATTCGGTAATCACGAGTCACCAGCGGCCCCCAACCGTGCCGGCCCATGCACTGTATTGTGCCCGCGCCGGCCGTGCGTATCTCCACCTGGCTCGCGGAGATTCGTCCGCAGCGGTACGCGAATTCTCGACGCTACCTGATACGCTCTGCCAATCCTGGTGCTCGCGGGACCGTACGACCGCCGCGCGCCTGCTCGCGTGGAGCGGCAAGCCCCGAGAGGCAGCGACTGTGCTCGATCGGAGCCCGCCGCTGGCGGTAACGGTGATGATCTCGGAAGTGGCCTGGGCTCTCGAGCGTGCGCGTCTGGCGAGCCGTCTCGGTGACACCACGACCGCGCGCCGACTGGACGCATTCGTCCGCGCCGCATGGATTAGTGCGGACTCGGAAGTGATCGCGTCGATGGGTGATGTCAGCCCGAATCTTCCGGGTCAGCGGCCCGGCGTGACCGGCACACCACCGTTCCGTCCGCGTCGTTAGGACGTTGGGTCCTGGGAACCAGCGGTCGTAGCTTCCGGCGACGGGCTTGCGAGTTCGTCGAGGAAAGTGTCATAATAGCACCCCACACCGCAGCACCGCGTCGGCAACGCGAGGATGCGCGCCGTCACGTTTGCAGGCTACCACCCTTAGGGAGGGCCGCTCCGTGACGTTCCAGCTCAAAGACCTATTGGTCGTCGTGGTTCCCACCGTAAAGAAGAGCAAAATCACGAAGCACCACGCGACCGCCGTCGTCTGCGGCAAGTGTACGAGAAGCACCGCGCGTGGAGGCGTCCCCACACCATGTGGCGCCTGCTCCAGATACACGTGCGTGAAAGCCTGTGGCGTCTGCACGAACTGCACGAACTGCACGAACGGAACCACGTGCGGGGCGTGTACAGGGTGTACGGAGTGTACGCACGTGACCGGCCGCTCCGAGTGTGTCCCGCACTCCGGTGACGCGGATGCCTGTGCCGGTACGCTCTCCTACGACGCGAAGCTCAAAGTCCTGGTGCTCGAGCTACGCAAGAAAAAAGGGTGAGTAGCCCGCGCCGCCACTCGGCGCCGCCAATACGCTCACTCGTCACAGAGACGTTCCGGGCAAGCCCGCTGTACGACCTGGTACCGTATGCATCGCTCACGCGAAGCGAGCGTCGGGACCTGGGATCGTTCCGGTCGCCTGGTAGGGGCAGCGCAATTCTGCGCCCTGTAGGCTCGAACGCGCTGACCCTGAAAATCGCGGACGCAAATACCGTTGCGCTGCTCACGGCGCTTCGTCGCGGCCGTCGGTTGCCCGGGCACATCCGCGATGTCTACGACGAACAAACCAACGTCGCGATCGCGCGGCTGGTGCTCGACGGCGTGATCCAACTCCGCAACGGCCAATCGTATGTCACCGCGGCCGGCGCGCACGAACGAGTCTTCGAGACGTCGGCTCTCCCGTCCGCTCCGGACACGCTCGCGCAGCTATCACTCGACGCGCTCAGGCACGCGCAAACGCTCGACATCCCGGACGTACTCACACTCTCCGCCCGGCTCTACTTCTACAATCGCGCTCCTGTTACGCCATACTGGCGTCAGCGCCTTCCTGATCGTCGTGCGATTGAAGCGATGCTCGACCTCGACCATCACGGAGCGACGCGGTTGGCCGTGGATCGCGACTGGCACCGCAACGGGGCGGCGAAGAGTTGGATGACCTGGACACGCCGCTCGCGCACCGCACGAGCGAGTGCCCGACCTTTGCTGTACAAGCTGTATGTGAGCCCATCGTGCGAGGCAATGCGGGAGGCGTTCGCACGCACCGTCGTCGTGCTCGCCGACACGGGCGCCGGCGTGTTCAAGGTCGGCATGGACGTCAATGGTCTGCTGCGGCCCGACAAATTCGTCGTCTACTTCCCCGACCATGCATCGATGCGTCGCGGCATCGAAGCACTCGTGCCGGCGCTTCGCGGACTTCCGGCGCACGGCGTTCCCTTCACCGCCGCTGCCGGCGCGTCGCCAATCCTGTCGTGGGGGGTCGATCCGCCGCAGCAGGACCCCCTCCCGTCCTGGCGAGAGAGTGAAAGCTGGCGTCTCTGGGTAACCAATCGGCTCGCTCTCTATCTGCTGGCGGCGAAACAGACCGGGCGCGCGGCGCTCGAGCCATGGCGATTTGCGCTCGATCGACTCGGCCTCGATGGCGTCGACGTCGCAACGTGGACCGCACACGGTGTACCGTGAACGCGCGTCGATCGGGACGCCGAGGGGCGGCCATGGGCATCAATGCACGCCACGTCCTCCCTGCCGACGTCACGTTGGTGCCCGTTCGCGAGCTCGACGACAGCGTACGCGAGAAGCTGCATACGAGCGATGACGACTTCGCGCTATGGCGTCCGATGGCGCGCACGTCGACCAAAATCGTGGACGGAAACGCCGCGCGAATGCTTCAGCTCTTTCGGAAGCCGCGACGCATCGTCGATGTGATCGTCGAGTTCAGCAGGAAAGAGCAGCTGGATCGCGAAACGACGCTGCGCGAGGCGTTCCCGCTCCTGTCGAACCTCATAGACGCGGGGATCCTCGTAGAGGAAGGCTCTGATGGCGAGCGGCCCATCGCGCCCGTGTATGACGTGGGAGCACGCGTCGGACGGTGGGAGGTTGTCGCTTGTATCCAATTGTTGAACGACGTCGAGCTGCATCAAGTGCGTGACGACACTGGTCGCACCGGTGCACTGAAGGCGTCACGCTCCGACGCTGCCGGCACGCGCGGGCAATTGGAACGAGAGGCGAAGGTGCTCTCGAAGCTCGCGGGCAGCGGCGCACCCCGACTGCTGGATGTCGGGGAGTACGAATCACGGCCATTCCTGGTGATGGAGTGGCGTACAGGTGTCGACGCGTCGACCGCGGCGAAGGAACTGTGGGCGCTTCGTGCAGCCGCACCCCGGCGCTGTCTCGAGCTATGCTGCGCAGTCGCCGACGCGTACGCGGCGTTGCACGCCTCCGGCGTGTTGCACGGCGACGTGCACGAGCGAAACATCCTGGTCGATGCGTTCGGCAACGTTTGCATCCTCGACTTCGGCCTCGCGCGAACAATCGACGATGCCGGACAGCCGCCTCCGCGAGGCGGCATAGGGACATACTTCGAGCCCGAGTACGCCCAGGCTCGGTACGAGGGTCACAGGGTTCCGCCGGTGACGGAGAGTGGTGAGCAGTATTCGATCGCGGCGCTCTTGTACTACCTCTACGCGGGCGCGCACTACATCGAGTTCGCGCTCGAGACGCGAGATGCGTTGCGCCAAACCGCTTCCGCCGTTCCGCTCTCATTCGCTGAGCGATCGGTGCGTCCGTTTCCCGCGCTCGAGCGCGTGCTGGCCACGGCGATGTCCAAGCATCCAGCACAGCGTTACGCGACTACCGCGGAGTTCGCGCAGCGACTGCGAGACGTTCTCACGTCGATGGACGTCGTCGCGAGCGATGGTGCATCGTTCGGTGGGTCGGCCGAGCGACGCGCCGTCATCGATGCGGCGCTCAACGCCCTCGCGCCACAGGCAGCGTTGTTCGAGCACGGCGCTCTCGATGCACCAACGTGCTCCGTGAACTTCGGCGCCGCGGGTATCGCCTGCGCACTGTACCGAATGGCGCTCGCACGCGACGACGCGGTGTTGCTCTCGCAAGCCGACGCGTGGTGCAACCGCGCGAAGGCATGGCTCACGTCCGACTCGGCCTTCGACGCGCCTGCCCTCGACATCACGCGCGAGGGTATCGGCTCCATCTCGCTCTACCACTCGGTGACCGGCGTATACGTGATCGCGGCGCTGATCGCGAATGCGATGGGAGACTATGCGTCCCTGCAATACAACCTCGACGCGTTCGTGTCAGCGGCTGCACAACCGTGTGACAACCCTGACCTGACGCTCGGCCGATCGGGAACGCTGCTGTCATGCGCGCTCCTGCTCGAGGCCATTCCGCGCACGCCGTTGGTGAAGACCGCTGCTGTTCGTCGCCTCGGGGCGACAACCTATCGCGGCATTTGGGCTCAGATCATGACGCATCCCGACGTACGCGAACCAGCTCCATTCCTCAATCTCGGGATTGCGCACGGATGGGCGGGAGTGCTCTACGCGTCGCTCCGGTGGGCTGGCGTGTCACGCCGGCGTCCTCCGCTCAGGGTGCGGGATCGCCTCGATCAACTCGCACGATGCGCCGAGCCCTTTGGCCGCGGACTGCGATGGTCGTGGCGCGAGCCGCGCGCCGTCGTGAGTAGCCGGGGCTACATGTCGGGCTGGTGCAATGGCAGTGCTGGTTTCGTGTATCTCTGGCTGCTCGCGCACGACATGCTCGGCGGAACTGCGTACGAGCGACTCGCTACCGGCGCGGCCTGGAGTGCGTGGGATGGTGCCGACGAGAACAGCCCCGACCTGTGCTGTGGAGTCGGTGGCCGAGCATACGCGCTCCTGGCAATGCACCGTCACACCGGCGACGAAATCTGGCTACAGCGTGCGTCGATGTTGGGTGAGACCGCCGCGGCGCTATCAGCCGGCGTTGGACCGAGGGAGCTCACCAGTCTGTACAAGGGACCGTTAGGCTCGGCATTGCTCGCCGTAGAGCTCGAGCGGCCCGAGCGAGCACGTATGCCACTGTTCGAACGCGAAGGATGGCCGGCGCCGTGATCGTGGTCGAGCGCCGGAAGGTGGAGGAGCCATGACATCCATTCTGAAATTCGCAGGCACGGGGTGCCTAACGTTGGCGATGGGTTGCGCGCGCGCGCCGGCACCGCCGGTGACAACCACCGTAGCGGCTGCGCCGCCGGTCGTGCCGGTATCTGCGCTCTCGGTCGTGGTTGCCGCGCCGGATTCCGTCATGCTTCGCATCGCCAAGACGACGACACTCGCGTTCGTGGGTACGCTTCGCGCGCGTGACAGCGTCACGATGCCGATCATTCCGGCCGCTCCGAACATCTGGGTCGTGCACGTGGACACCGTTCTCCTATCGCCAGAGAGCGTTGGCCGATTTCGGGGTACCGATGTCACGGTGCAGACGCACGACTCGACGTCGCTCGCCGTCGGAGGCACTGCGGTCTATTTCACGCACGGTCTGATCGCCGGGACGAGCTTGTACGTCGAAGAGGTTGGCCGGTTCCCGCTCACGAGTCCCGGTGACAGCGCGGGGATCGGCAAGGTGTATTCGCGATTTTTCGTAGCCGATTCGGCGAACACGGACGAC
>Ga0070672_100003005_pt1 | contig 10862 bp, 9 predicted proteins | sample KBSM13metaG_FD_66151 | JGI IMG/M metagenome (GOLD analysis project Ga0070672, IMG submission 66151) | Miscanthus rhizosphere microbial communities from Kellogg Biological Station, Michigan, USA - KBS M1-3 metaG | ecosystem: Host-associated > Plants > Roots > Rhizosphere > Soil ... | reverse complement strand
CCGACGAGCTGGTCGAGGCGGCGCGCGTCGACGGTGCCGGGCCGATGCGCTTCTTCAAGGACGTGCTGGTGCCGCTCTCGGCGACGTCGATCGCGGCGCTGTTCGTGATCCAGTTCATCTACGGCTGGAACCAGTACCTCTGGCCGCTGCTGGTGACGACCAACGAATCGATGTACCCGGTAGTGATCGGCATCAAGCGGATGATCGCCGGCGGCGACGCGGTGCAGGCCTGGAACCTGGTCATGGCGACCGCGATCCTGGCGATGCTGCCTCCTGCCCTGGTCGTCGTGCTGATGCAGAAGTGGTTCGTCAAGGGCCTGGTCGATACCGAGAAGTAGAAGAGAACAAAGACATGGGTGCGATCTCGCTACGCAACGTCGTCAAGCGCTACGGCCTCGGGCCGAAGGCGAACCAGGTCATCCACGGCGTCAGCGCCGAGATCGCCGACGGCGAGTTCGTCGTCATCGTCGGCCCGTCGGGCTGCGGCAAGTCGACGCTGCTGCGCATGGTCGCCGGCCTCGAAGAGATCAGCGAAGGCGAGATCTGGATCGCCGGCCGCGTCGTCAACGATCTCGAGCCGTCCGAGCGCGACATCGCGATGGTGTTCCAGAACTACGCGCTCTACCCGCACATGACGGTCTACGCCAACATGGCGTATGGCCTGAAGATCGCCAAGGTTCCGGAAGCGGAGATCAGGGCGCGGGTCGACAAGGCGGCGGCGATCCTGGAGCTCGCGCCGTTCCTGCTCAGAAAGCCTCGCGAGCTGTCTGGCGGGCAGCGCCAGCGCGTCGCCATGGGGCGAGCGATCGTGCGCCAGCCGGCGGTGTTCCTGTTCGACGAGCCGCTCTCGAATCTCGACGCCAAGCTGCGTGCCCAGACGCGGCTCGAGATCCAGAAGCTGCACCGCGAGCTGCGAACGACCTCGCTCTTCGTCACCCACGACCAGGTCGAGGCGATGACCTTGGCCGAGCGGATGATCGTCATGAACGCCGGCCGCATGGAGCAGATCGGCACGCCCGACGAGGTCTACCACCGGCCGGCGACGACCTTCGTCGCCAGCTTCATCGGCTCGCCGCCAATGAACCTGGTGCGCGGTCATGGCGAAGGCGCGGGCTTCACCGCCGGCGGCCAGCTGCTGCCCTTGCCTGCGCCGGCGCCGCGGGCCGGCGAGCTGGTGATGGGGATCCGGCCCGAGCACGTCGAGCTCGGCACCGATCTCACGACCGCCGGCTGGCCGCTACGCGTGCAGGCGCTCGAGATGCTCGGGGCGGAACGGCTGGTCTACGGCCTGCTCGGCGACACGCTCTTCACCGCGCGGCTCGACGCGACGCTGGCGCATCCGAAGATCGGCGACATCGTCAGCGTCAAGGCCTCACCGTCGCACCTGCACTGGTTCGACGCCGCGACCGCGACCCGCGTCGGCGACTGAATCGACGCCCGCCGCGGACCTGACAATCCGCCCCGTGCCCGCGCCGCCGCTTTCACCCTGGCCCTATCCGCGCTGGATCGCCCACCGCGGCGCCGGCAAGCTCGCGCCCGAGAACACTCTCGCCGCGTTTCGCGTCGGCGCCTCGTACGGCTATCGCGCGTTCGAATGCGACGTCAAGCTCTCCGCCGACGGCGTGCCGTTCCTGCTCCACGACGCGGCCCTCGATCGCACGACGGCGGGCATGGGCCCGGCGGCATCGTTGACCTGGAGCGAGCTCGCCCGCCTCGACGCCGGCGCGTGGCACGGTCGCCTCTACGCCGGCGAGCCGCTGCCGAGCTTTGCCGCGATCGCCGCGTACTGCCTGCGCAACGACTTCGCCCTCAACGTCGAGATCAAGCCTTCGCCGGGAAGCGAGCGCGAGACGGGTCGCGTCGTCGCCGCCGCTGCTGCCGCGCTGTGGGTGGCAGCGCCGCTGGCGCCGCTCCTCAGCTCGTTCCAGCCGATCGCGCTCGAGGGTGCACGGGAGACGGCGCCGCAGTTGCCCCGGGCCCTCCTCCTCGACACGCTCCGCGACGGCTGGCTCGACGAAGCGCGCGCGCTCGGCTGCGTTGCCGTCGTCACGAACTACGCCGTGATGGACGGCGCGGTGCTCGGTCGCATCCACGACTCTGGAATGCGCGGCCTCGTCTACACCGTCAACGATCCGGCCGAGGCCAGGCGGCTCGACGCGTTCGCGATCGACGGCCTGATCACAGATGCCGTCGATCGCTTCTCGCCCGGAACGCGCGTCGCTGATTGACCAGGCCGCTGAACGCGGCCACGCGAGCGGTGCACTGTCGACGGGTCAGACGCCGGCCGGCCCCATCGGCTCCTCGGCGCCGCGAACCCGCGCGTAGACGCGCGTGCTGCGCGCCTCGCCCTGCGGCGTTGCCGCGTCAAAGCGCAGGATCGCCTCGAGCGTGAAGCCGGCGCGCTCGGCGAGGCGCCAGCTCGCCGCGTTGTTGTCGTCCATGCGGATCTCGACCCGGCGCGCGTCGAGCACGTCGAACGCCAGCCTTGCGACCGCCTGAACAGCCTCGGTCAGGAAGCCGCGACCTTCGCAGCCGGTCTTGCGCCAGTAACCGATCTCGAAGCGGCGCAGCGGCCAGTCGATGCGGTGCAGGCCGGTGCAGCCGACGAGCTCGCCCTCGCTGCCGTTGCCCTGGCGCAGGAAGACCAGGAGCACGAAGTCCTCGCGCAGGATGAAGCGCGCCTGCTGGCGCCGACAGTGCGCCTCGGACTCGTCGACGCTCGGCATCGCTCCCGCCCACGGCATCCAGGGCGACAGCTCGGCCAGCGACGCGCACACCGCGTCGTTGACGAGCGCGCCGTCGCCGCGCCGCGGCGCTCGCAGGACGAGGCGCTCGGTCTCGATCCGCTCGGGAACGTCAATCAGCAGCGGGTCCATGCGCGTTCTCGCTTCAGGTGGTGAGAACGCGCGGGCCGACCTCGCCCTCGGCGCCGAGCCAGTCGTCGACGCGCTCGGCCGCGGGCAGCTCGCGAACGCGCCGGATCAGGCCGAGCTGCCAGCAGACCACGGCCAGCAGCAGCGCACCGCCGCCGGCGACGGCGAGCGAGGCGCGCAGGCCGACGTGCTCGCCGAGCCAGCCGCCGAGCAGGGCGCCCGGGCCGGCCGGGATCAGGATCAGCCAGCGCATCGTGCTCGTCATCCGGCCGAGCAGCGGCGCCGGCGTGACCGCCTGGCGAAGCGACAGGAAGTTGATGAAGATGAAGACCGCGCCGGTCGAGAACAGCATCAGCATGATCGCGAACGCGGCGACGCCCCAGGCGTTGACCGGCGCGATGGCGAGCAGCAGCCAGCCCGCGCCGCAGATCGCGAAGCCGAGGATCAAGCACGGCCCCGGGCCGATGCGCCGGCTGATGCGGTTGCCGAAGACGCTGGCGAGCACGGTGCCGACGCCCATGCCGGTGAAGCAGAGACCCACCGCCTGCTCCGAGAGTCCGAGGGTTCGCGTCGCGAACAGGATCTGGACCACGATCGCCGCCTGATGGCACGCCTGCCAGCAGCCGACGGCGAGCGCGAGCGCGACCAGCAGGCGATGGCGAGCGACGAAGCGGACGCCTGTCTTCAGGTCGGCCCAGAACTGCTGCGTCGACGTTCCGGTGGCGCGCGGCTGCCAGCGCGGTTCGGCGATCGCGATGCCGCGCAGGATCGCCGCCGAGACCGTCACCAGCGCTGCGTCGACAAGCAACGCCAGCGGTGCGCCGACTGCCTTGATCAGCATTCCGGCCAAGCCCGGCCCCGCAACCTCTGCGCCCGACGAGGCGAGCGCGTTCTTGGCGTGCGCTTCGACCAGACGCTCGCGGGCGACCACCTGCGTCAGCACGATCTGGGCGGCGCTGCCGGCGACCGTGTAGACGATGCCGATGACGAAGCCGCAGACGTAGAGCCAGCCGATCGAGAGCCAGCCGAGCCACCAGGCGACGGGGACGCTGGCGACGACGACGCCGATCGTCAGCTCGCCGGCGATGTAGACCGGGAGCTTCCTGATCCGGTCGAGCCAGACCCCGACCGGGAGCGAGAACAGCACGAATGGCAGCAGCTCCATCGCGGTGAGCAGGCCCATCTGGGTCGGGCTCGCGTGCAGCAGCACGGCGGCGGTGAGCGGCAGTGCGAGCATCGTCACCTGGCCGCCGAACGAGCTGATCAGGATCGACGTCCACAGGCGCCGGTAGGCGAAATCGCGCAGCAGGTCGTGCTCGGGCAGCGCCGGCAGCAAGCGCCGCGCGGAGGCCTTCCAGCTTGTCGGTATCGGCAACCACGTGCTCATGGTTCACCCAGCTCTTTCTTCTTCGCGGCGCCCTCTGGTGACGGGAGCCTGTTGCGGGCCGGAGCCCGAAGCAGCGAAAAAACGAGGGTCGATCGGTTTTCCGCTGATCCCTCAGCGGCCTTCGATCGAAGAGCTGAGGTGCTAGATCGGCGCCGGGCCGATGCCCGCGACGCGCTGTGCCGCAACGCCGCCGAAGCCAAGCGCCATCGACCAGGCGGCGCGATACGCGCTGCGGGCGGAGTGGAGGTTGGTCGGCTTCATGGGTCGGGCTTTCAGGCGAGGCGCCATCCTAGCAGCGGGGTCGCGCGCCGGAAAGGCAATATTCACGCGCATTGTTGCGGCGTGCCCACGCAGCAATTCGCGGCGCGAGCGCGCGCCGCTCACGAACGGTAGTCGGCGTTGATCTTGACGTAGTCGTAGCTCAGGTCGCACGTCCAGATGGTCGCGCTCTCGGCGCCGCGATGCAGGTCGACGCGCACCGTGATCTCGCTTTGCTTCATCACACGCTGGCCGTCTTCCTCGCGATAGCTCGCGCGCCGGCCGCCGCCCTCGACGACGTGGACGTCGTCGAGGAAAAGGTCGATCTTCGTCTGGTCGAGGTCAGCGATGCCGGCGTAGCCGACCGCGGCGAGAATCCGGCCCAGGTTGGGATCGCTTGCAAAGAACGCCGTCTTCACCAGGGGCGAATGACCGATCGCGTAGGCTGCCTGCCGGCATTCAACGACGCTCGCGCCGCCTTCGACACGGATGGTGATGAACTTGGTCGCCCCTTCACCGTCGCGAACGATCGCCTGCGCGAGCCGACGCGAGATCTCGACCACCGCGTCGCGCAGGACCCGCCCTTCGCCGCTGGCCAGGCTCGTCACCGGAGCGTTGCCGGCGCGGTGCGTGGCCATCAGCACGAACGAATCGTTGGTCGACGTGTCGCCGTCGATCGTGATGCAGTTGAACGACTCGTCGGCCGCCTCGCGAACGAGCTGCTGCATCAAAGAAGGATCGATCGCCGCATCGGTGGCGACGAAACCGAGCATCGTTGCCATGTTCGGCCGGATCATCCCGGCGCCCTTGCTGATGCCGCTGACGACGACCGGCCTGCCGCCGAGCTGCACCGTGAGCGACGCCGCCTTGGGCACGGTGTCGGTGGTCATGATCGCCCGCGCGGCTTCGGCCCAGTGGTCGGGGCGGCAGTCGGCCAGCGCTGCCGGCAGGGCCGCCTCGATTCGGTCGTGAGGCAGTGTTTCCATGATCACGCCGGTGGAAAACGGCAGCACCTGCTCGGGCGCGCAGCCGAGGAGCCGAGCGAGCGCCGCGCAGGTGGAGCGGGCGCGAGCGAGGCCATCAAGGCCGGTGCCGGCGTTGGCGTTGCCGGTGTTGACGAGAATCGCGCGTACCTCGCCGCCGGCCGCAAGATGCTCCCGACAGACCTGCACGGGCGCGGCGCTGAAGCGGTTGGCGGTGAAGACTCCGGCAACCGAGGCGCCGGGGTCGAGCTTGACGACGGTGAGGTCGCTGCGGTTGGGCTTCCGAATGCCGGCCTTGGCAGTGCCGATGGCGAGGCCGGAGACCGGGCGAAGATCTTCGGAGCGTGGAGCAGTGAGGTTAACGGCCATGGCAATAGTTAGGTGACCCATGTATGACGATCGATCGTCCCCCAGTGTTGCTTTCCGACACGACCGAGGGCTTCAGGGATGGACGTATTCTTCGCGGTCGCAATGCAGAGAGGGCAACGAGTGATTTTCCATCGACTACGAGCGCCATGACCAACTTCTTCGTCGAACTGGTGACTACGACGGACGAGGCGAGACGTACCTTCGAGAATCATCCTGTCGCTCTCGACGCAGTCGCGAGCGGCCTGTCCGTCGAGCGCTATCGGCGCCTCCTGCTGGAGCTGTACCAGGTGGTCTGGCACTTCAATCCGATGTGCGCTGCGGCAGCAAGCCGCATGCAGGACGATCACAAGCAGGTCCGCCAGTTTCTCTATCACCACATGAGTGAAGAGTCGGGTCACGAGGATTGGGTGCGCAACGACCTTCAGGCGATCGGGGTCTCGCCCTCGATGCTGGAAGCTCATCGGCCGGACCACTCGACGCTCGCCATGGTCGGCTACAACTTCTGGTGCGCGGACCGACGTCACCCATGCGCGGTGCTCGGCATGATGTATGCATTGGAAGTCATCGCCTCTGTCTATGGCGGCCTGCTTGCGACGGCCGTCCGCGACTCGCTCTTGCTCGAAGGCGGCCAGGGCACGTCTTTCCTCAGCTCGCACGCTTCGCTGGACACGAAACACATGGTCGACTTGCGCCTGATCCTCAACGTCGTCGGTGATCGCAAGGCGCAGGAAGCGGTGGTGGAGTCGACCAATGTCAATTTCGACATGGTCACCCGCGTCTTCGGCGCCATATGAACAGACAGGACGGAGACAGCGCCCACGGCGTTCCCGGGCTGCTGGCGCGGCCTTACCGATTCCTGCGCCTTGAATGGACGTCCGATATTAGGCTGCTGCGCGTGAGAACGTGCGTCACTCCCATCCAGTGCTTCAGTCTGGCCGGGATGGCGGAGATGCAACGTGTCCTCGACGACATTTCCGCCCAATCGGGTCTCGTGCGGCATCTCGTCGTCTCGTCCGACGTGACGGGAGTCTTCAACTTTGGAGGCGATCTCTCGCTCTTCGTGCTACTCGTGCGGGCCCAGGACCTTGAGTCGCTCCGCCTGTACGGGCGTCGCTGCGTCGACATGGTCTGGTGGCTGGAGAATGCCGCGGAGCTAGGCGTGCACACGACGGTGCTCGTGCAAGGCGACACCCTCGGCGGTGGGCTCGAGTCAGTCATGCCATTCCACAAGGTGATCTTCGAGCGCAGCGCCCAAGCCGGCTTTCCCGAGGTGCTGTTCAACCTTTTTCCGGGCATGGGCGCGTGGCATTACACGATCCGTAAGGCCGGCTTCGCAGTGGCGAACGACATGATCCTCACTGGCAAGCTCTACACCGCCGAGCAGCTCTATCGACGCAGTCTGGTCGACCTCGTGGTCGACGATGGCGAGGGCGAGACCGCCATCGACATCGTCCTTCGCTCGATCGATAGCCGCTTGCGAGGCATCCTCGCGGCGCTCCATGCGCAGCGTCTGGCAACGCCGATCACGCGCGAGGCCTTGATGGCGACGGTCAACCTTTGGGCCGAGTCAGCGCTGAATCTGACCGATCGCGATCTGAGGTTGATGGAGCGCCTCGCTCGGGCGCAGGTTCGCAAGGCCGGCGGTGCCGCCGAAGGCGCCGTCGACGAGATCAAGCGCATCGAACTGGACACCGCCTGGGGCGAGGAGCGAACCGGCATCACAGCCTGGACGAGCCTGGCCTAGGCCGGCTCGTCGCGCCGGCGGTGCTCTACGGCAGCCAGGAATTGATCAGGTCGCGGAGTTGCTCGCGCGTGTAGGGCTTGGCCAGGTGCGCGTCCATGCCGGCCTGCCGCGACCGATCCGCGTCGTCGTCGAAAGCGTCGGCGGTCAACGCCAGAATCGGAACGCGCGCCCGACCGCGTTCGGCTTCGCGACGGCGGATGGCCTCGGTTGCCTCGTAGCCGTCCATGACCGGCATCTGGCAATCCATCAGGATCAGATCGACGACCCGGTGCTCGAGGAGGTCCAGCGCCTCCAGGCCATCGCTCGCTTCGAGCACGTCGAGCCCGAGCGATTCGAGCGTCTGGGTCGCGATCATGCGATTGACCTCATTGTCTTCGACGACGAGTACGGTCCCGAGCATCGCCGAGACGCCGTCGAGCCCGCCCATCGCCGAATCGATCGGTGCCGGTCGGCTCGACGAGTCGTCGGGCTCGAAGGCCAGGGTGAACGAGAAGGTCGACCCTCGGCCCAGCTCGGAGAAGACGTCGATCCGGCTGCCCATCGCCTCGACGATCCGCTTGCTGATGGCCAAGCCTAGCCCCGTGCCGCCTTGCCGCCGACTGCGGCCGGCATCGACTTGATGAAAAGGTTGAAACAAGTCCCGGACCGAGCTCTCGCTCATGCCGATGCCGGAGTCGGCGACCTCGAACGTCACGCTGACCAGCGGTGGCGCGACGCGTGCGGTGCGCAGGCGCAGGTTGACAAAGCCGACACTCGTGAATTTAGTGGCGTTGCCGACGAGGTTGAGCAATACCTGCTTGACGCGCTGTGAATCGGTAAGCACCCAATCCTCGACGTCCTCGTCGATCGTCAGGGACAGATGCAGCCGCTTTGCTTCCGCGTTCGACGTGAACAACGCGATGACCGAGTGCGCCATCGCATGCAAGGACGCTGGCGCGTACGACAGCGTCAGCTTGCCCGCCTCTATCTTGGAGTGGTCGAGCACATCGTTGAGGATCGCCATCAGCGACGATCCCGACGAAGCGGCCGTTCTCACCAGACCGCGCTGACGCATGTCGAGATCGGAATGCCGGAGCAGATCTAGCGCGCCGAGAACGCCGTTCATTGGCGTCCGGATCTCGTGGCTCATGGTCGCGAGAAATTGGGACTTCGCCTGGTTGGCCGCCTCGGCTGCTTCCTTGGCGAGCTGCAGCGAGGCGACTGCCGCGTCCGCCGCCAGGCTGTGCTGTATCGCCTGCTTGGCGGTAGAGGAAAACTCCCGCGATGCGCGGAACATGGTCAGCCCGAAGACCGCGATCATCATTCCCAGCACGATCGCCACCGGCGTCTTCTGCAGGAAAAGGACGATCACGATGCTGCCGAGTTCGGGAACTGCCAGCAAAATGAAGGAACGTCCGACGAGCGACAGGAAGAAAGCCGCGATCGCGATCCCGCCGCAGGCGAACACCGCGTAGGCAGTGGCGTACTGGCCATCGAGGTAGGCAAAAATGCCGAACGCGCTGACACACCACATCAAGCCGGCGAGCAGGGAGTTTCCTTCGATCTGGCGTCGAGCAAGTTGAAGCTCTTGCGACGAAAGGCCCCGCGATGCCTTCGCAAAGCGCCGTGAAATCGCGAAGCGCCAGATCGCGACCGCGAAGCCCAGCACCGCCGTCGCCGCGGCTGCAATGCCCTGCCCGCTTTCGATCCCGAAAAAGACGAGGACAAGGACAGCGAAGATCTGGATCGGAACGCTGCGCGTCGAGTTATGCAACGCGAGGCGCATGACCTCACGATCGACGGCTATCTCGGTACTTTGCTCCGAAGGCATCGTGCAAAGGATACTGCGTGCTTGAGCGGCCACATTTCCCTCACCCAGAGGCGTCAGATGCTGATCACGGCCGACCGCTCCGACTCCAGAGTGTCAAAGGACTCATGGCAATGCACGCGGACACGGTTGCGCGAAGTGCATTTCTCGCGAAGGTCAGCCATGAACTTCGATCTCCGCTGCAGGGGATCGTATCTGCGCTCGACGTTTTGGCGCTGCGGCATGGACCCACGAACGTCTCTGAGCAGGAACTTATCAGCCGAATTCGCAGTACTCGCAGGCGCATCGCCGCATGACCGGCGCTTCCCCTGGTCGCTGGAAGATCTGGCGCGAGTGGCGGCGCTGTTCGGGGAAACGCTCGCCGAAGTGGTCGCCGTAGCGCATGCACAGTCATCCGTTCCCGCGGTAATGAGCGTCGGCGGCGCACGGCTTCGGTGCCAGCTATGGCTGGGCGAGGTCGCCGTCAATCCAAATCCGGACGCAGTGGTTGCGATCAAGACGTCGACGGGTGGGTCAGCGGTCGCTGCGAGCGAAGCCACCGAGGGCGTCGTTTACAGAATCGACCGCCTGGAGGCCAAGCTCGAGGCGGCCACGCGCCGAGTTGTCGCCGTGCTCGACGACGACGAGGATCTCACCAACTCGATCTGCGCCCACTTCGAAGCCAGCGGCTACGACGCCCGCCCGTTCTACAAGACCGTCGACCTGCTCTCGGCTGCGGCGGCGCAGCGCTACGACGGCTACGTTATCGACTGGATCGTCGGCGAGACGAGCACGCTGAAGCTGATCGGCACGTTGCGCGAGAACGACCCGAAGTGCCCGATCGTTGTCCTCACCGCCCAGGTGCTGACGGGCGTCGTCGACGAGGCCGATATCGCCGAGGCGGTCAAGCGCTACGACTTGGTGTTCAGCGAAAAGCCGGTGCGGACGTCGATCCTGGCTGCGACGCTAGCGCGCGCGTTCGCCGCGTCGTAACCCGAAGCCGGGCGCGCTCGTCACCGCCTCAAGCCAGCCTGCCGTGGCACTGCTTGTACTTCTTCCCGCTCCCGCAAGGGCAAGGATCGTTGCGCCCGACCTTCGGCACCGAGCCCGTGGCGACGCGTGACGACGCCATCGCCGCCGCCACGGCGCCCATCGCTGCCTGCGCCGCAGCCGACTCGCTGCCGCGCTCTTCCGAGACGCTGCCGTCGTCGTTGGGGTGGGTGTAGGTGACGTTGCCGATGTGCTCGGCGCGCTCCTCGATCGCCATCGCCGCCTCGCGCACTTCCTCTTCCGACTGGACGCGGACGCTCATCAGGATCCGCGTCACGTCCATCTTGACGACGTCGAGCATCTGCGAGAACAGCTCGAACGCCTCGCGCTTGTATTCCTGCTTCGGGTTCTTCTGCGCGTAGCCGCGCAGGTGGATGCCCTGGCGCAGGTAGTCGAGCGCGGCCAGGTGCTC
>Ga0070672_100002989_pt1 | contig 10891 bp, 11 predicted proteins | sample KBSM13metaG_FD_66151 | JGI IMG/M metagenome (GOLD analysis project Ga0070672, IMG submission 66151) | Miscanthus rhizosphere microbial communities from Kellogg Biological Station, Michigan, USA - KBS M1-3 metaG | ecosystem: Host-associated > Plants > Roots > Rhizosphere > Soil ... | reverse complement strand
AGAATGCCTCCTCTTCGGGCGGCGCAGCGTCTATGCCGCCGAACAGGAGACTTAGATCATGACGTATAAGAGTACATTCCAGGACCGCGCCGGCCAGGCCGCGGAGGCGAAGCAGAAGGCGCTGAAGCAATATAAATCGAGGCCGCCGGTCGACGAGAAGGCCGCCGCTGAACGCGCGGCAGCCGCGCAGCGGCGCGAAGAGGCCAAGGCCGCGAAGGCTGAGGCCAAGAAGGCCGCCGCAGAAGCGAAAGCGGCGGATGCTGCGGCCAAGGCTGCCGCCTCCGCTCCGCTCACCGAAGCCGAGCGCAAAGCCGCTCGCGACGCCCGCTACGCTGCAAGGAAAAAGCGGAAGAAGTGAAGGAGTAGCCGAGCGCAGGTGAGCGAATTCGGAGAATTCGGGAGCCAGCGCGTAGAGACTACGACGACCCGGCCGGCTCCGCAGTTAGCCGCAGCCTCATGGTGCTCAGGTCCTAGTCCACCTTCTCCACCCGCTCCCGGAACCAGTCGGCAGTCTCTTCTTCGCTGAGCTCTCCGGCGGCGAGCGCGACGAACGCAACGACCAGTTCTGCATCGCTCGCAGTCAGCCGATAGCCGTTGAGGATGAGAAAGGTTTCGGAGACGACCAGCGATGTCCGCTTGTTGCCGTCAACGAACGGATGGTTCCGGGCAATACCGAAAGCGTAGGCCGCAGCGAGCGCCGCCGCATCAGGCTTCCCATAGGCCGCCAGGTTGCGGGGCCGGGCCATTGCGCTTTCGAGCAGCGTCACGTCTCGCACGCCTTCGCCGCCGCCATGCTCGGCCAGCTGCTCCGCATGAGCGGTGGCGGCCACGTCTAGCGTGACCCAGTACCAGTCGCGCCGCGGCACTTATTTCGCGAGTTCGCGCAGCGCGTGCTTGCGCCGGGCCATCACTTCGCGTGCGGCGGCCATCTGCGCGTCGAACTCAGGGTCGCGCACGGATAGCTCGATCCCATGCGGAGTCTTGCTGACCGACAGAGTTTCGCCGACTGAGGCGTCGAGGTGCGCGAGGAGATCCTTCGGCAGGACAACGCCAGCGGAGTTGCCGATCTTCCGGATCTTGAGTTCCGTGTTCATACGAATGTTATAACGCAATCGTGGGTCAAAGACAATTCCGAAGCGTCTTAATCTCGGTGCTCTCGCTACAAAAACCGGACACCCGGACCCTTCGGGTTCACGATGGCGCAGGTGGGTGAGGCCGAGCCGTCACGAACTAAATTGTCCTGGACGGTCATCTTCGATTCCGTGACGTCGATCGACACGGCTTCGCCGGTCGTCGGCCGCTCTGGCTTCGCATCTCTTCGCGCTGCTTCGGCGACGCGCATGGGCGCGTCGGCGGCGCTGCGCTCGGTGCTATCGTCCGGCAGCACACCCGTCCGTTGGTACGCGACCCAAGCCTCCCGCATTTCCGCCTGCTTGTCCGGGCCGTTGCCGACGACCTCGCCCAGCCAGCCGTTCTCGGCCGGGATCATCGTCTCGGGCCGGCGCATGTTGGGAATGCCGTAGGGCTCGTTGGCCTGCGGCTCGAGCCGGTGGGCCTTCTCCCAATCGACCGGGCCGCACAAAATTTCCCAGGCAGAGCGCTTGAGCGGGTCCTCGCGGATCTCGAACAAATAGAGGCGGCGGCCGACGAGGAGGCGATTGCGGATGTGGTTCTGCGTATCCTCATGCTCGCGCCGCTCCGCCTCGCCGTCCTCGAAATCGTCGGGATCGAGCCTCGCGAGGACGCTTGAGGCATTCGTGGCAAGCTCGCCGAGATTCTCGCGAAGGCGGGTGAACTCGCGCTCGCGGGCGAGGTCGATGGCGGCGTCCCAGGCTTCGGCAAAGCTGCGCCCGCCGCGCGCCTTGCGCAGGGTCTGGGCGCCGAACTCATGCTTGCCGATGGTGCGCGCGGCCGCCGTCGGGCTGCCGGTGATGGCGAGGGCGGCAATAAAGGCGCGCTGGTGCTCGGGCTTCCAGCCGTCCGAGCGGGCGCGGCGCGGGACCGGATCGAAGGCGAGGATATCGGGGATGCCGGCGAAGCCATCGTCGCCGGCCGTGCCCTCGGCCTTGCAGCGCTCGCAGATGACGGGGAGGGCTGGGACGGCCAGGGTGGGGTTGGGGTTCAGCTCGGATGCGTGCATCGGCGAGCGTGGACCAGATGAAATCCAAATAGGAAAGGGGTGGGAGAATGGCCGAGCCGTCACGAACTAAATTCGTGACGTCGATCGACACGCCTGCGGCGGTCGTCGGCCGATCTGGGCACGCATCTCTTCGCGCTGCTTCGGCGACGCTTTGCGTCGGCGGCGCTGCGCTCGGTGCTTCACTTAGCCACAAGTGCTATGCGAGGGCCATGAAGGCTCTCAGTCTTCTCGTCGCGGGTGCGGCGACGGCCGTCGCAATGGCCTCGACTGCGGAAGCGCAGCAGCGCTCCATGGGCGGCGCGCCGCGCGGTCCGACGCTCGCCAATCACGCCGGAATGCACGCCGGAATGCACGGGGGGATGCATGGCGGGCTGCACGGCGGGCAGGGCGTCTTCATTCCCTATTACGTGGAGCGGGAGCCCGTCATCATCGAGCGCGAGGTCGTGCGGGAGGTGCCGGTCGTGGTCGAGCCTCCGCCACCCCCGCCTCCGCCGAGAGAGCCGTACGTCATCGGCAAGAGCTACGCCTCGCTGCCGGGCGGGTGCATGAAGATGATCGAGGACGCCGCCTCTTATTATCTGTGCAGCGGAGAATGGTACCGGCAGGTCGGCAGCGGCAGCGCAGCCAGGTATAAAGCGATCGTGCAGCCTTAGAGGGGCCGTCGTTCGCCTTGCTCTCGGTGCTTTACGCGGGGGTGAGCCGGGCGACGAGCCGGCCGCGGTCCCAGACTTCCGCGGTCAGGCAGTCGGCCATCATCGCGCGGGCGCGAAGGATCGCATCCTCGTCGCTTGGCGCTTCGACATTTTCGGTGCGCGTGAAGCGCTTCATCCCATCTAGGCAGTAGATGCGATAAGCAGCCACAGCTTCCCCCAGAAGCGGACCCACCTTCGGATGGCCGGGCGGCTGCAAGGGGCAAGCCGCCCGGCGAGTGCGGGGTCGGGGTGGGGTAGAACGTCCCCGCGAATCAGATACTTAGCACATCCAATGAGCGATTCGCTAATCTGCGTTATGGGTGGTGTCGGCGCTTCACTTGGCCATGACCTGGTCGACCCACTGCCCGTCATCGATGAACGTCCGGTACTTCTCATAGCCGGCGATGGCGGCATCGTTCTGCGCCTTGGTGAAGGCCGCCTCGATCTCGCGGTCGATGGCCTGGTCGCGCTCCTTGTTCGGATCGAGAGATCCGAGCGAGGGGGAGTGGGTCAGGATGAGCACGTTCGGCGAGCCCTTGGTGTAGCCGTTGCGGGTCATGAACTTATAGTCGTCGATGACGCCGTGCTTCTTCAGCGTCTCGAAGGTAGGGATGAGCGACTTGCGCAGACCAACGAGATAGTCGTCGATATGGTTGGGATCGACCTCGATGGCGTTGATGTCCCAATAGCCTTTCTGCGGTGTGTAATCGACGTAGGGCTTCGCGGTGACGGCAGTGGACGCAAACGCAATTGCAGCCGCGCCGAGCGCGGTGAGAACGAGCTTCTGCATTGGGTAGTCCCCCTATTCCACAGCGGCTTGAGCGCCGCCGGCGGAGGGAGAAACCACATGGAACCGAGTCGCTCCTAACTTAAATTAAATGGAACGGCATGTGGCGGGCCGGCGCGGGAACCGCTCTTGGCTTAATGTTGTTAATCTCTGGCGGATGGTGCGGCATGCTTCGCACGTGACTCTTGGGGGGAATCGCTTCAGCATGTTCGAGCCATGGCCGACACGGCTAAGCCTTTGAAGCGCAAGGCCGCGACGCCTTCGCGTCCTGCTCCGCCCGTCCCCGGCGGGAGCTTCGACTTTGCCGGCATCCTGGCGGTCGCGGACATGCTTCCGGTCATGGTCGCCTTCGCCGACCGCGACCTTCGCTACCGCTTCATGAACAAGCCGATGGCGGACTGGTTTGAGAAGCCGCGCTCGGAGTTGCTGGGCCTGACGATGCGCGAGCTGCTGGGGGAGGAAGCGTGGAAGATGCGCGAGCCGCTGGTTGCGGCGGCCATGGCGGGCGAGCGAAAGTTCTTCGCGTCCGATTTCGTGCACCCGACGCGCGGAAGTCTTGCGGTGCAGACCAACTACATGCCGTGGGCGGACTCCTCGGGCGAGGTGTTCGGGCTGATCATCCTAGTCCAGGACGTGACCGAGCAGCGCGCGGCGGAACGGGCCTTGCGCGAAAGCGAGGAGCGTTTCCGGAGGATCGCCAACCAGGCGCCGGTGATGATGTGGGTCACCCGGCTCGACCGCACGCGCGATTTCGTCAACGAAGAATATGTCGAGTTCGTCGGCGGCGACCGCGAGCTTGCGCGGACGCTCGACTGGCGCGAGCGGATCCATCCCGATGATCATGACCGGATCGTGCAGGAGTCGATCGCCGGCGAGGCGACAGGCGAAACGTTCACGCTCGAAGGGCGCTACCTGAACGGTGACGGTCAATATCGCTGGCTGAAAAGCACGAGCTCGCCGCGCTTTGGCCCGGACGGAGAACTCGCGGGTTTCATCGGAGCTGCGACGGACATCACCGTGGCAAAGCAGGCCGAACTCGACCTCAAGCGACAGGTCGAGGAGCGGACCGCAGAGCTTGCACGCCGCGAAGCGCAGTTCCGGGCGGTGTTCGAAGCGGCGCTGGAGGTCATGGTGCTGCTCGAGCCTGACGGCACCGTTCTCGCGGTAAACAATCGGCGCGAAAGCTGGCGTGACCAGTCGCCTGACAATGCGCTTGGAAAGAAGCTGTGGGACGCGCCGACGATGCGCAACTATCCGCAGCACCAGGCGGTGATGAAGGCCGGGATCGCCAAGGCGGCAAAGGGCGAGATCTTCACGACCGAAGTGCGCATGGAGCGCGAAGGTACTCCAACGGCCTTCCTCGACGTATCGGTCCAGCCGGTGAAGGATCCTGAAGGCAAGATCATCTACTTGCTGTTCGAGGCACGCGACATCACGGAGCTGAAGGCCGCACAGGAGCAGCTTCGTCAGAGCCAGAAGATGGAAGCACTCGGTCAGCTGACCGGTGGGATCGCGCACGACTTCAATAATCTGCTCACGGTCGTGGTCGGTGGGCTCGATCTGCTCGCGAAGAGGATCGAGGACGAGAAGCTCAAGCGCTACGCTTCAAATGCGTTGACGGCCGCGGAGCGGGGGGCCCGGCTCACCGGCCAGCTGCTCGCATTCAGCCGCGTGCAGCGGCTCGAGGTGCGCGCAACCAATATCGCGCCTCTGATCCAGAACATGCGTCCGCTGCTCAAGAACGTCCTCGGTCCGGGCATCGAAAAGAGGTTCGACCTCGACGAGGAAATGCTCCCCGTGCTTGCCGACCCGACGCAGGTCGAGGTGGCGGTGCTGAACCTCGCGATCAACGCGCGCGATGCAATGCCGACCGGAGGCGTGCTCAGCTTCACGTCGCGGCTTATGGAAAGCGCGGGCGATCCAGAGTTGGACGACGGCCGCTACATCGAGCTGTGCATCAGCGATACGGGCGCCGGCATGCCGGCAGACGTTCGGGAACGGGCGTTCGAGCCGTTCTTCACGACGAAGGAAGTGGGTAAGGGGACGGGTCTTGGGCTTTCCATGGTCTATGGCATGGCTCGCCAGTCAGGCGGGATTGCCCGGATCGAAAGCGAGCCTGGCAAAGGCACGACCGTAAGCCTTTATTTCAAGGAGGCGGACGGCCAACACGAGCAATCATCTACGCATCGGGATTCGGACGAGCACGACGGGGCTCATCAGCCTGGCGCGGAGAAAATCCTTGTCATCGACGACGATCCGGACGTTCGCAATTTCATCAGCGAGAGCCTCGCCGAGCATGGCTACAACGTCTTCCAGGCGAATGACGGACGTTCGGGCCTCAGCGCCTATGCTGCTGAGCGTCCTGATCTTGTAGTGCTCGATTTCATCATGCCCGGTCTTTCCGGAGCGGACGTTGCGAGCCGAATATTGTCGAAGGCGCCGGACCAGGCGATCCTGTTCGTGTCGGGCTACAGCGAGACCGATTCAATCCGTAGGATCGCCCCCGACGCTCCGCTTCTGACGAAGCCCTTCCGGGCCGAGGCGCTGACAAAGGCCGTGCGCGCAGCAATCGCGAAATTAGAACGGTCCTGAGCCTGCGCCCGAGACGGCTGCAGGAACAGCGAGAGATCACCGGCGTTCGAATATGTGGCGCCTCCCAGGACGGCGCCTGTCGGCGGAAAGGAGCGGCCCGGTCGCGCGTGCGACCGGGCCGTTTCCTAAGCTGCGACGGTCGCCGGCGCGACGGCGAAATCCCGCCTCCGGATATTGTGCCGCAGGTGCACGGCGATGGCCGCAGCCGCGATGAAGAAGAGCGGAATGAGCGACAGGCCGAAATGATAGGAGCCGGTGGAGTCCTTGCTCATTCCCCAGAAGACCGGGACGGCGAAGGCGCCAAGCTGCGCGAGCGTGTTAATGACGCCGACGGCGATGGCGAGCATCCGGCACGGCACGACTTCGGTCGCAACGAGGTTGGTCGAGAGCGTTACTGCCGGCCAGAAAAAGCACATCGCCAGATAGCTTGTAATGAGCATCGCGGGAGTGCGCGCCTGGCTCATTACGATGAAGGACATGGCCACGAGCAGCATGCTGAGAATGAGATGCCCAAAGCGGCTGCCGATGCGGTCACTGTGCCAGCCCGAGGTGAGCATTCCAGCCACGGTCATCAGGCCGCCGCAACTGATGAGATAGCCGACGTGCAGGACGTTCATGCCGGTCCCCGTCATCAGGACCTGCGGCGCAATGAGAACGAATCCCATATATGCGCCGACCGTGAGGCAGGCGATTACCGCGAGCTCCAGGACTCGCGGGTTCTGGAGCGCGCGAAGCGGATGCGGCCGGGCGCCCGCAGCAAGCCGCTCGTTTTCGGCGGCCAGCTCACGAATGAGCCAGGTCCGCTCATCCTCCTTTAGCCAAATTGCAGTTTCGGGTTTGTCCGGGAGGAGCCAGAACATGGCCGCACCAAGCATGACCGTTGGAAGCCCCTCCAGCAGGAACAGCCACTGCCAGCCCTGCAAGCCTCCGACACCGTCTAGAGAGAGGAGCCAGGCCGAGAGGGTGCCGCCAACGACGCCGGTCACTCCGCCGAAGCAATAGAAGCGGCTGATCGCACGCCCCCGATGCGCAGACGGGTACCAACTGGAGAGATAGTACATGCAGGTCGGCCAGAAGCCTGCCTCCGCGGCTCCGAGCAGCAACCGCATGACATAGAATTGAAGCGGCGTGCGGATGAACATCATCCCCGCCGAGATCAGTCCCCAGCTGATCATGATACGCACGATCCAACGGCGTGCGCCAATCCGCGGCATCAGGAGCCCGGATGGGATTTCCAACAGCGCATAGGTCAGGAAGAACAGGCCGCTTCCCAAGCCGTAAACCGTGGCGCTGAACTTCAGGTCGACGTTCATCTGCGTCGCGGCGAAGCTCACGTTCAGCCGATCGAGGTAGGAGCAAAGATAGCCGAGCCCGAGCAGTGGGATAATGCGCCACGAAGCCTTGTCGACGGCGCTCTCGGCGACCGAGGTGGATCTCCCCACGCACCTTCTCCTGTCGAGGAGTGCAGAATGCTTTGCCGAACAGGGAGTCGTAGGCGGGAGCGATCAGAGCCCCAGCGGCGCCTCGGAAGAGCGGCGCGGATTATGAACACAAAGTCACCAAATGTCACCGCGGTGCGATTCAGGCCTTTATCAGGCCCCTTGAGCGGCGCAGCCTGCGTTACCCTCAGGCCGCCGAAGTGCTGTTCGGCGCACGGTTGATTCCGGGCTCCTAGTCGAAGCGGACCTCAGCTGGATCGTGCGGGCCACCAGTTCCATCGGCCGGCGACATGCATCAGAGCAGGACCAAGCACGGACCTGATAACTGTCGCATCAACCAAGACGGCGACCGCAAGGCCGAGCCCGATCATCTGCACGACGACGTCGCGCGTGAACGCGAAGGCCCCGAAGACCGCTACCATGATCAGTGCAGCGCTGGTGATCACCGATCCCGTATCCGCAAGCCCCTCTCGGATGCTCAGCGCATTGTCCCCGGTCTCGTTGAAGATGGTCCGGATACGGCTGAGCAGAAAGATTTCGTAGTCCATGCTCAAGCCGAACAAGATGCAGAATATTGCGAGCGGCACGGTGGTGGGCACTACCGTGGTCGGGTGGGCAACGCCGAAGATTTCCGAACCGTGGCCCAGCTGGAAGACGAGGACGACGACGCCGTATCCGGCGGCGACGGAGAACAGGTTGAGAAGGAGCGCCTTGGCTGAAGCGACCGGCGCGCGGAAGACGAGCAAGAGGACCAATACCGACATGCCCAGCACAAGCGAAATGGTCAGCGGATAGGAGTCGCTGACGGCATTTTCGAAGTCGTTGAAGAATTGAGCCTGGCCGCCGACCTGCACCGTCAGGCCATCCACTTTCAACAGATGCGACATGTTGCTGGAAAGGTCCCGCAGACCATCGAAGGTCGAGCTTCTGGAAGGAATGATCAGGAACAGGAGCCTGCTGCGGTCCTTGCTGATGAATGCATCCCTGGAAAGCGCGGCGCCCATGCTTTGCTCGATCGAGCCGTCGGACGCGGACCTGAGCGGACCTTCAACGGCACGGACGAGCGGGTCATGCTGCAGACGCGAGACGAATTGGCGAAGCCCATCAACCCGGTCTGGGGTCAGCGCTCGCTGTCCATGCACGTCACTGACAATCACGACGACCGGCGAGACGAGGCCCTTGAGATCCATGCGTTCGAGCATCCCCATTCCACGCGTGAATTCGAGCTCGGGCGGCAGGAACTCGCTCTCGGGGAAACCCGTGCGCGTGTGCCAGGCTGGCGCGGCCATCGCGAGGATGAGGCCGAGGCTGACGACGATCGACACGGCTGGCCGCGATTCAATGACGTCGGCCCAGCGGATCCAGAGTTTGCGCGATCGTTCGCGACGTTCGGCTCGCGAGAGAGTGCGGGGCCATTCCAGGATCCTGGTGGGAAGCAAGCCGAGAAAGGCCGGGACCAAGGTCAGTGACGTGGCGAGGGAGACAAGGACCGCGAAGAGACCGCCCATCCCGATCGAGCGCGTCTGCATCAACGGCGTCGCGAGCAGGGATCCGATCCCGATGGCGACCGTCGCGGCGCTGTAAAGGACAGCTGCTCCCGACTGCGACATGGCGCGGCGCAACGCCTGTTCCTCCCGATCCCGCGCCTCCATGGAAGGAGTTGATGCGGCGATCCGCTCGAGCTCGCGGCGATACCGGTGGATGATGAAGAGGCTGTAGTCGATGCCGAGGGCAATCGAGAGCATCGTCACAACGCTAAGCACCAGGTTGGAAATGTCGACCGATGCGGCGATCCAGAAGACCATGCCGAGTGCCATGGTGCGGGTCGCGACGGCAAGCACCAGCGGAAGCATTGCCGATACGATCGAGCCGAAAGCAAACAGAAGGATCAGGAGGGTCAGGGGCAAAGCACGGAACTCTGCACGCGCGGTATCCTGCGCATCGAACCTGCTGAGGTCGTAAGTCAGCGCTGCCCGGCCGGTGATGGCCCAGTCGAGATCGCGGTGCTGCGCCTTTGCCGCGTCGAAGACCGGCGTCGCGGCCTTGCGCAAGTTGGGAAGCTGCTGCTCGGCCTCGAGAACGTCCTCTGTCTTCAGGTCGATCAGTACGAAGTGCCCGGTCCCAGGTCTGGGCAACAGGCGCTCGTCCTGGATGTCACCTTCCGTGACGGACGTGTTGACGGACGGATCCTTCTGCAGCTGTTCCGAAAGGTCGTCGAAAAGTTGGGCGAGCTGTGCCGGGTTCCCATCGAGGCTGCGCGACTGGAAGACCACGATGAGCGATTGGCTGTCGCCGCGACCGAAATCCTCGCGAAGGACGCGGTCAACATGCGACGACAGGCTGCCAGCGATTTCACCCGCGCCGCTCAGCAATCTTTCCGGAAGTCGTTCCGCAACCGTGCCGGCGGCCACTGTCGCCGAGATCCACAGCAGAATGACAAGGATGGCGTGTCGCGAACAGAAAGTGCCGAGCGAAGCCAACCCTGTTGCGAGAGGACCGGCGGCTCGAGACTCGGTACGTCGCTGACTGGCGGTATCCAAGTATGCTGCCTATCCGTTACCGCGTTGGTCGAGTTGCGGCGCTATCCTCACCGCAATTTGATCAATCATACAATCGCAATCAGCATCCCTCCGTTACTGCACGCGCGTCCAAGCCTGCGATTTGCACCCAATGTTCGCAATCAGGCAGCCACGAGCGACGATCGTGTTCTGGTCCCTGATCGTTGCGGTGCCGGAGAACACGCTGTTGAGATCCGGCACGAAGACCTTCCCCTTCCAGACCTTCGGGCTCACTTCGCGGAAGTCGCGGAAGAGTTCGGTACCCACCAGGTTCTTGGTGCCGCCGCGGGCGGAATCCGCTCTTGCTTTCGCGTTTGCCCAAACGACCGTGGCGCACCGGCCCTTGCCGCATGCGTGGATGCGCACGTGGACGCTGTTTTGAGGGTTCCGGAAAACGCCGACCTCACCCGCGCTTTGCGCGATGGCATTCGTGGATGAGAGGAGGATCGACAGGGTGAATACTCTGGCGAATATACGCATCCGACCCCTCGATCGACCTAAAAGGGGAGTGCTAGGGTCGGTGCGCGAGCATCGAAATCGGGATAATCTCGGAGATCAGAAGCCCAGGCGCGCCGTGAGACGGATGTCGCGACCTGCGAGCGGCGCAAAATCCTTAAGCTGGCTTGTGCTGCGCCTCGCTTCGACGTCGAATAGGTTGTTGGCCTGCAGGGAAAGGCTGAGAG
>Ga0070672_100002987_pt1 | contig 10897 bp, 10 predicted proteins | sample KBSM13metaG_FD_66151 | JGI IMG/M metagenome (GOLD analysis project Ga0070672, IMG submission 66151) | Miscanthus rhizosphere microbial communities from Kellogg Biological Station, Michigan, USA - KBS M1-3 metaG | ecosystem: Host-associated > Plants > Roots > Rhizosphere > Soil ... | reverse complement strand
GGCCTCGGGCTTGTGGCTGACGGGGCCGCCCGACGCGCGGAGCTCGTCGCTATCGGAACCGTCCGCGTCCTTGGCTTCGACGCTGGTGATGACTGCCCGCAAGTTGTCGGTCACGAACGAGACGTCGATCTCGCTGAGCACGGCTTTCGGGTCGGTAGCGAAGCGCCCCCGCACCTGTAGATAGCGGGCCGCGGGGCTCTCGATCAACGAGGGCTTGTTGACGCCGGCGCTCCAAGCGCTCCAGGTGTCGTCGGGCTCCTTGGTGTTGCCGGTGCGCGTCGAGATCTGGATCGGCCCGGTCGCCTCCCATTCCAGCTTACCGAAGCGCGCGCGCAAGCCGGCGTCCAACACTTTGCTGGTCCACACGGCATCCGGGCCGCCAACGCCTTTGATGGGATGCACGACCGCCGGATCGCTGGCAATCACCAGTTGATCTTTGCCGGCTAGGACGAGCCCGCTCACTTGCCGCTCGTCCACGTCGGCGACCAGCGCCGAATTGTGGCTTTCGTCGACCGTGTACACGCGCCCTTCCACGCCAGTACCGACGTACGGGCGACCATCAGCGCCGAGCGCGAGGCTCGTGTAGTGCTCGTCGGAGTCGTCCAACAGCTGATCGGGCGCGCCGTCCGTGCCGAACTTGTACAGCGTGCCTTTGCCCTTGGTCTTGGGCGCGGCGCTGTTCGGTGCGGCCGGCGTGCCATCGCTGCGGTTGGCGCGGCTCGGCGCCTGGTTGCCGGTCTTGATCTCGTTGGCGATCGCGAACACTTCGCCCTGCTTGTTCACGGCGATCGCGCGCACTTCCGTGCGCTCGAAGTCGTACAGCACGCTGGCTTTGCCGGGCGCCGTGATCTTGTACAGCTTGGCCTTGTCACTCGCGCCCGCGTACACGGTGCCGTCCGGAGCGATCGCCACGCTCATCAGGTGCTGTTCGGGGGCATCGAAATAGACCTGCGCATCGCCCGACTCGCTGATCCGGTACAGTTTGCCCTCGGGGCCGGTGGCGGCAAAGAGCGCTTTCTTCTTCTCGTCGTAGGCGACCTGCCACACGTGCTCGGTGCCCTTCAGAGTCACCAGATCGGTCAGCTTACCGCGGTCCCACTTCATCACCTTGCCGTCGGGCAAGCTGCCCATCACGACCGCCCCGCCCCAGGCCTCGGCCAATGACGTGATCACCAGCGCCTTGGTTTCGGCGAGCACGCTGAGTGCACCACCCGACAGCTTGAGCAACTTGCCCTCGTTGCCCGTCCCGAGCAGCACCGAGCCGTCGCGCAAAGGCAGGGCGGCCCAGATGGCGCTGCCTTGTGACACCGGCACGCTACCGAGATTGAACCCGGCGCGGACGTGGCCGGCAGCATCGACGGCGACTCCCTTGAGGTCACCGCCTTTGAAGTCCGACGCCTTCGAGAGCGTGAAGCGGCGCGTGCCGACAGCCGAAGCCTGCGCCGCAGCGAGCAGCAGAGCACCGAGGAGCGAGTAACGAAGGAATCGGTTCATGGCTTCATCTGCGAAAAAACGGAGAACTAACGAAAGTGGGCAATGTACAGAACGACGCGCTCAGCGCAACACCGGGCGAACGGTAACCGACACGCGATCGCGGCCCACCATGAATTGCGGCAAATCGACCACCACGCGCGTGGTGGTCGCGAAGGCCTCGGGGGCAATCGAAGACGTCTCCGGGCGAATCACATCGAGCGCGCCGGGGGGAAGATCGTGCGCCACGCGTCCCTTGAAGGTGACCCCGGCGTCGCCGGTGCCGAAGCTGACTACCAGCGACTTGGCTGGATAGACCGGGTTCTCGAAATTCTTGATCAGGTCGGCCAAGTTGTCCGGCGCGGGCTGATCGCGCTCCTCGGCGTAGCCGGGCTCGATCTCGAGATTCACGGTTTGACCTGCCAGGTGGGCCGGGATCGGCACGGACACCACGCGGGTGACGTCTGGGCCCGAGTAGGGCACGAAAGTCAGGCGAATACGCGCTGGCGCGCCGGCATCGATCTCGGACTCCAAGACGTCCGCCCCGCGCAAGCGCAGGATGTCGCGAGCGTAGCGGAGCTCGACGTCCATCGCTGCTGACTCGACGATCGCCGGTTGCCAGGGGTTGTTCAGCACGGTGCCGATGGCGCGCACCAAGTTCGAGCGCACGAACTCGCCGGCCTCCGGCGTGCCGCCCATGGAAACGCCGTAATCTTGCAGGGTAATCTCTGGATAGCCCTTGATTTTCAGCTTGCTGGTCGCGGTCCAGCTCACGTCTTGATGCTCGTTGGCGACGGCCTGCAAGGCGCTTCCAAGCGCGACCGATGCGAACGACGGAGTCATGAACTTGTCGTGCGCGACTTCGAAGCTCCAGTTGGCGTTGGGAAAGCCTGGCGCGCCGTGAATGCTCATCTTGAGCGGGATCACCGGCGCCTTGGCGCTGTGCGACACGACAATCGCCGACTGGCGATCGTTGACCAGAGCGCCCACGTCGCGCACCGCCATGCCGATCTTGAACGAGCGCTGATCGCTGGCCAAAAACCAAAGGACTCGGCCAATCGCCGTGGGCAACGCGGTCACGCCGAGCTCGCTCATGGGATGCCCGAACGCCACCAACTTGTCGCCCTCGACGCGCGTCACGGTGCCAAGTCCCATGGCGCTCATGTCTCCGCGTACGAGCTCTACACCGACCGCACCACCGTCGACGTAGCGCGTGGGGGCCGAGGCTTCCGCGCTCGCGCTACCACCGGCCTGCAGCGGCTCGAGGCCGAGCGGCGTCAGCAATTGCTGCGCGAAGGCGACCGAGCGACTGCTCATGCCCCCGATTAGAATCGGCGTGGAAACCGGCGTCAGCGCGCTCACGGTGTGCGAATTGTCGAGCCCGATCGCACGCGCCAATTGCGCGGCATGTTCGCGTAAGTCGTAGCGGCCGAGCTCGCCCTGATAGCGACGACCACGGTCGTTGCTCGCGCGCGGCTCGCGCGCGGCGCTCGGCTTGTCCGCCCCCGGCACCAGCCGGAGCGGCCAGCCATCGATGCGGTCGGGCAGCGGACGCGCCAGCTCGTCGAGCATGTTGCGAATCGGAGTGACGCCTGCAACCGGTTCGGAGCCAAACGACCAACCGTACGCGTACGCGCCGATCATCTTGTCGTTCAAGTAGATCGGGCTGCCGCTCATACCGGCGACGACCTTGGTGATCTCGAGCCGCGGGTGCTTGGTCTTGACCAAGATCAGATCCTGCTTCGGTCTGAAGTTCTTGAGCACGTCGATCACTTCGACGTCGAAGCGCTCGGGCTTCGTGCCTTGAAACACGGTCAGCCCGTAACCCTTCATGCCCGGATGAATCTCGCTCACCGGCATGATATCGGGCCGGCTGGAGGCGCCATCGGCGTGAGCCGGATGGAGACCGAGGGGCAGCGGAAGCAGCAAGCCGACGAGCGCGGCAGCGAACAGCAGGGAGGAGGAACGCACGGTTTTTCGCAGTCTAGCAGGCTGACCGGGGCATCGTGCAAACCGGCAAATCACCGGCTTTTGGCCGATCCTCCGGCTTGCCCGCCGCCTTCCGGGTATCTTTGCTGGCCCGTGGACCTCGTGCTCATGTTCGGACTCGCAGCCTCGCTCGGCCTGCTGCTGGCAAGCCACGTGGCGCTCAGCCTGGGGCTGGCCGTGCTCGGTCCTTGGCAGCGCGGGCTGATCGCGTTCGTCGTACCGCCCTTGGCTCCGTTCTGGGGCTATAGCGGCAAGCTGCACGCGCGTTCGCTACTCTGGATCGTCGCGCTGGTCGCGCACCTCGCCTGCCTCACGGCGGCAGCCATCGGCGGCGCAGGCAAATGAGCGGATAGCGCGCTGCCTCCTGAGCTTGGCCGCGCGCCCGCGCAGCCGCTCACTTGCGCTCGGGCCGCGCGTCGCTCGCCACCACCGTCAACGGGAAGCCCTCGCTCACCCAGCGATCACGCAGCTTTTGCGCGAGGTCCTTGTGCTCGCGCCAAGGAACCGCCACCGCCACGACCAAGCAACCATCGGCATAGGCCGGATAAGCGGCCCAAGCGCCCGAGAACTCGGAGCTGGTGAAACCGAGATTCACGCGCCCATCGACGGTGCGTGACTCGAGGATCTTGCCTTGCCACTTGCCGAGGCTGGTCTCGAAGGGACTGAACTTGACGTCGAACGGGTGCGTTTGAGGCAAACCCCAAGCCTCGAAGCTGCGCATGCAGGTATCGCTCTTCATCGGCGTACCAGCGGGCAGTGGGCGCGTGAATGCGATCACCAGCGCGTGATGATCGTCGCCGTAACGAAAGCCGACGAAGTGTTCCACGCCGAAGTAGCGCACGCGTTTCCAATTGTCTGAATCCGGCAGCGGCACGTTGACTTGGCCGTCGCGATCATTGCGTACGCCCCAGGGCGCGTTCGCCAAGCGCTCGAGCGCGGCGAAGTGCGGGTCGGGCGCGTCGCCCCCCGGCTCCTTCACGGTCACGCTCGCTTTCGCAGGTGGCACGAAAGTCATCGGCTTCGACTGCTTCGGAGCCTGTGCGCCGCCGCCACACGCCATGACCAGCAGCGCGGGCGCGAAGCAGCCGACCGCGACGCGATTCGCCCAAGCCTGAAATCCCAAATTCGAGCGCACACCCGTTATACGCCGCACCCCGCAAAATATGCCTCAGCTTGCTCGATTGCGCTGCGAGCGGCACATTTTGGGCAATTTCGGCTCTGGATTACCTACACCTACACGAGGCGACGCCATGTTGTTCGTGAAGCAGCTTCGGGACGGCGTGCGCACGGGAAAGATCACGTGCAGCGTCCGGATTTGGTTGCGCCCCCGCGTCTGCGTCGGGCACCGCTACCGAATGGAGGAAGGAGAAATCGAAATCGACTCCCTTCATCCCATCGAGCTCGCAGACCTCACCCCCAAGCTTGCACGCGATTCGGGATTCAAAGGCGTGCTCGAGCTATTGAAGGTGGCCAAGCACGGCCGCGGCCAGAACATTTACTTGGTGAAGTTTCACTATATTCCGCCCGCGCCAAGCCCGCGGGCGCAGCGCTAGCGCTGCGTGCTTTCGACACAACCGGGCGCGCGCGCGGCCGAATAGCGGCGTGTGGTATGTTTGCCATGGTCATGACGGATTCGTCGCTCGCTTCGCGCCCACGCCCGCAACGCAGCTACGTGCGGTCACCGACGCCCATCCACTTCCCGGAGTCGGCGGAAGTGCCTGAAACGGGAGTGCATCTCGAGGTTCGCACGGCGCTCTACCTTTTGGTGCGCGATTTCGTGGGCGTACGGGGTGCAGTCGGGTCGGACCAGTTCGTATATTGGGATCCCTCGGATCCGCGCCAGTGTTTGGCGCCGGATCTGATCGTGCGCATGGGCGCGCTGCCGGGCCCCTTCCCGACTTGGAAAACTTGGGAGCGCGGCGCTCCGCACTTGGCGGTCGAAATCGTCAGCCCGTCCGACGCCAGCGAAGCCAAGTGGCTGACCAAGCTCGCGCGTTACCGCAGAGCCGGCATCAACGAGATCGCGCGCTTCGAGCCGGAAGATGCCGCGCGTCCCCTGCGCCTGTGGGATCGCCTCGAGGGAGATCTGGTGGAACGCGACCTGGACGGCGAGTACGCGCTCTTGTGCGATGCGCTCGGCGTGCACTGGTGCGTACATAGCGACGCCACGCTCGGCCGCGTGCTGCGCCTCTCCCAAGATGCGCTCGGCAAAACCCTGATCCCTTCCGTGCTCGAGCGAGACCGAGCACGCATCGCCGAGCTCGAGGCCGAGCTGCGACGGCGCTAGCAGCCAGCGTGCACCCGCGGGGAATAGCAGCCAATCAGCTCCCCATACGGCGCGCAGTGGAGTAAAGCTTCTGCGTGCGACGAGCGTAGAAAGGTTCGCAACGCTGCGCAGCGGGCAGCTGCCTGGAATGCACGAATCGCCATGAATCGTCGCTCTTTTGCCGCCTTGACGGTCTCGATCCTGACCGAGCCACTGGTCGCGGGCCCCGCGCGAGCGGATGCGGTCGACGAGCGCGACGGTCCGGCCACCGAACCCGCCCCCCGCGCGCACAGCGAAAGTCTCAGCACAGACGAGATCGTGGCGCGCGTGGCGGCGTTCTACGACGAGATCACGACCTTCCGGGCGCACTTCAGGCAGTACCTCAGGGCGGTGCCATACGACAAGAAGAGGAACCTCGACGGCGTCGTGGTCTTCGAAAAACCGGGAAAGATGAGCTGGCGCTACACTAGCAGCGGCAACCGCATCGTTTCCGACGGCAGTCGAATCCAGGTCTACGAACGCGAGAACAAGCAGCTGTTCGAGCTGGAACCAGAAAAGTCGCAACATCTCGCGGCGCTGTCGTTCCTCGGCACGCAAGGCATGCTCACATCGAATTTCAAATTCACGAAGGTCGACGAGAAGCTCGTGAAGCTCGAGCGCGTGCACCGGCTGCTTGCCGAGCCACGGCAGCGCTCCTTAGCCTATGAACAGCTGGTCTTTTACGTTGATGCTCGGACTTTCGAAGTAAGCCGAGTGCTGCTCATGGACGCAGCAGGCAACCGCAATCGCTTCGACCTCGGGCAGAGTAAAGCGAATCCCCGAGTGCCGCCGGACGAGTTCACCTTCAGCCCTCCGCCCGGCACTCGAATCATTCGCTTGTGAGGGCAAAACGACCCGGGCGCGCGCGCTACGCCGCGGCCGTCAGACCTCGAAGCTCGAGACTTTGACCGCGTTGAGATCGTGAATGCCGAGGCCGAACTGGCCGGCGGCGCGGATGTACGCGGGCTCTCGGCCGGCCTCTTTCAGTGACGGCAAATTGCGCGCCTTGCGTTCTTCGTCGATCACTTTCCAGCCGTAGGTGTCCATGGCCACGGGATCGGTCGCGACGTAGACCGCGCCGTGCGGGATGCGGGTCTTCGGATCCTTGTCGAGCGGGCCCTTGTCGTAGGTGATCTTGAACGCGTCCGTGATGTGCAGGCGCACGCGGCTGGTGACGATCGGGTGATTGTAGAGCATGGCGATTTGTGGGCTCGCGTTGTGCTCGTGGTGCTCGTGCGGGTTGTTCACGTTGCCGTGAGTGATGTTCTTCAGCGTGCCCGTGTACCCGCAGATCCCGTGGTCCTTCATCATCGTCAGGTTGATCACGGCCGTGGCTTCCGTGAAAAAACGGCAATAACGGGTCTTGATGCCCTGGTACACCTTGATGTCTGGCATCGGGTGGTCGTTGTTGTTGTGCGTGCCGGAGCGTACGCCGTCCGGCAGCTTCCAATCTCGCACGTTGACGCGCGTGCCGGCGAGGAACGTCGGATATTGCTCGTAGACCGTGATCTTGTCTGCGGGCACGCCGAGCTTCAGCAGGCCCTGCACCAGCGGCAGGATCAGCTCGAAGTTGGTGGCCATCGTGTAGCCCTTCTGACCCGCAATGCCGTTCGGCTTGATCGCCACCACGTCGTCCTTGTGGATGAACTTGGCCAGCGCGTCAGTCAGGTTGCTGGTGCCGGTGAACTCGGTCAGCGCTTTCTCGAGCATGGAGCTTGCAACCTCCGGCTTCGGCCAGAGCTGGTTCGGCTGCATGTAGGAGGCGAAGTCCCCCTTGGCGGAGACTTTCACGATCTTGCCGGGCACGTTCAGCGGCTTGAAGCCCGCGGGGGGCTTGGCGGTCAGCGCTTCTATCTGCGCGGCCTCGGCGGAGGCGGTGCTGGCCAGAGCGCTGGCGGCGAGCCCCGCAGACGCGACGCGCAAGACTTCACGTCGAGAAACATTCGTGGACCGGGTAGAGCGCTTTTGCATCGTGGCCTCCGTCGAAATTACGACAGGCGCAAATATCACGCACAGTGATGCGCCGCAAACCCCAGGCCGCCTGTTTTTGGCTTTGGCCACCCGGAAAGTAGGCGATCGCCAGCCCGGCGCCCGGATACGCGCCGCGATTTCGCGGGTTCGGCGCTCGGCACGGCCTTCGCAATGTCCTGGCTCAAGTCACGCGGTGAATGTCCCGCGTGCAGCACAGGAGAAACAGCACATGGAACAACACAAAATGAAGATCGCGTACGTCATCACCCAACGCAAAGACCGCAATTTTTGGAACCGCGTGGGTGTCGCGTTCGTGAACAGTGACGGGTCGATCAACGTCAAGCTCGAAGCAGTGCCCGTCAGCGGCGAGATCCAAATCCGCGACTACCAGCCGCGTGAAGATCTCGCCGCGACTAGCTCCCGCGGCAACTCGCGCGACCTAATCGAGGAAGAGCCGTACGCGGAGCTCGCCTAAGTGCTACCCGCGGCTTCGACCGCGCGAGAAGCAGACGCACCCGCTAGCGATCTCCCCTGGGGAACCCGCGAAGCGCGTCACTTCTCGCCGGCAGGGGCCGAGCCTTCGGGGGACGATGGCGGGGGTCTGGAGGCCCCCGCCGCTCGGCCTTCGTGGTTCGCGCGCACGCGGGCGACATTTCGAAATAGCGTTTGGGCGCCAGTCGCGCTCAAACTGGTGGGGCTGGCGCTGGCGATGGCCGCACTCTCCGGTATCGGAGTGGTATCGGTGTTGAGCGGCGCGAACGGCGTTCCCGTGCCGCTGGCGGGCATGCTCGGCGCGGATCTTGGCGCAGCCTGGCTGGCCAACAAATCCGCAGCAGGGCCCCGAGCCAGCAACGAATCGAGCGCACACACGGCGCTGGCAACGGTGGCCCCGAGCAGCACGGCCCCGAGCAGCACGGCCCCGAGCAACGCTGCGCCGGCGGCCTCCGCAGACGCAGATGCGCGCTCGGGCGGGCGTGGGCCGACCAGCGCAGGCATGACCGACGATGGCAAGGTGATCCTGAATCTGGCCAGCACGGAAGACCTGCGCCACTTGCCCGGCGTCGGAGCCAAACGCGCCGAAGCCATTCTGGCTCTGCGCGCACGGCTGGGGCGCTTCAAGCAAGTGAACGAGCTCTTGCGAGTGAAGGGCATCGGGGTACGCGGCCTGAAGAAAATCATGCCGCACGTCGTGCTCGACGCGCCCAAGCCGTCGGCTTGATTGGCGGCTTGATTTGTCGGCTCGAAGGCGCGGCCGCGAGGCCCGAGCGCCGGCAAGGAATTCCGAGCGCCGGCAAGGAATTCCGAGCGCCGACAGCGGCGGGCTGCTACGTCGGGCAGCCCGCCGGTATGTTGGTTTGTGCCGCTGACTGCGTGTAAAAGGAGCGCTTCAGCGTGACTCGAGCCAGAATTTTGAACGCCTGGGCGCTCGGCAGCCTGCTCCTGAGCTGCGCGGGTCGACCACTCGATCCACCGGCCGCGGAAGCACGACCCGCGCTGTCGGCAGCCCCGGCCGCGAGCGCGGGGAGGCCCGCGCTGGTCGCGGCGTCGGCACCCGTCTCCGCGCCGTCAGCGGCACAAACGAGTCCCGTCCCGGACGCCGCCACGCCGCCCGTCCCGGCGGAGGGCGGCCCGGTGTGCCCCGCAGGCATGGCGCACGTGCGCTTCGACCACTGTCCGAAGCTCGTGCGTCGCTGCCTGGATAAAGAGTTCGATAAACCGAACAAGATCACGATTTGCAATCGCTTCGCGACCAGCAAACCGGAATGCAAAGAGCCGCGCGTGCCGCTCGATTTCTGCATCGACGAGTACGAGTATCCGAATCATCCGGGCGAAAAGCCTCCGGTGATGCTCAACTTTTTCGAGGCCAGCCAGCTGTGCGAGAAAGAGCACAAGCGGCTGTGCTACGAGCGTGAGTGGGTCACTGCCTGTGAGGGTCCAGCAGAGAAGCCGTTTCCCTACGGCTACGTGCGCTCGAGCAAGCAGTGCAATTTCGACAATCGTTGGGTCGACCCACACCTATCGCGCGTGTACTCGGAGGATGGCGAGGTTCAGCAGGCCGAGCTCGCGCGGCTCGATCGCAGCGTTCCGAGCGGACAAATGCCTGGCTGCGTGAGCGACTACGGCGTGCACGATCTGACCGGCAACGTCGATGAGTGGGCGCTCGCAGATCACGACCGTCCCCGCGCGCGCGCCAAGTTCGCGGCCCTGAAGGGCGGCGCCTGGGGCCACGTCCGAAACGCATGCCGCCCGGTCACGACCAGCCACGCGCCAGAGTTTCGCTACTATTTCATCGGCTTTCGCTGCTGTGCGGATGCCGCCCGCAGCGAGCCCGCGACTGACGTTGCAGCTCCCCCTAGGGGAACACCCGCAGGGGTGGACGTGCGCCCATTGCCGCAGCTTGGTGCCGGTCAGGGTCAGCGCCGCTCCAGCGGCGGGTGATGTTCGGAAAACTCCGGGCCAAGTAGAACTAGGCCGAGGGAGTTGCGCCTGCTAGCGTGCCAGCTGCCATCATCATGCAAGCGCAGGGCTTGGAGGCCAGCGGATCCGACGGCAGTGCGTTGCAAGCGCAGCAGATGGCGGGCGAGCGCCTCGTCAACCAGTGTCGCATTGGACTTTTGGCATTCGGTGTATTGACGAGCCTCACCGCCTCCGGTGCCCAGACACGCGCCGGAAGCGGCGTGTTCATGGCCGTGGTGTGCGTGCTTTCGATCTACTCTGGCGTGGTTTGGCAGTGGTTGAGGAGTGGGCTCTGGCAAAAGTCCACGCTCAAGTACGTTTCCGTGTGGATCGACATCAGCTGCCTGTATGGGCTCCATGTAGCAAGCTTGGTCAATCATTCCGGCGCCTACGAGGTGTTTCGCTCGCCTTCCACGTGGCTGATGATTGGCGTATTCAATGGCTTGGGCGCAGTTCGCTATAGCGCCAAGGCCAGCCTGTTTTCGGCATTTTTGACGCTCACTTACGGGGGCGCGCTGCTTTTGGTCGTGCGTCACGGCGAGGCCGTGCCGTGGCTGGACAGAGCCTCGTTCATCGGACCTGGGCTCAATGTCTTCGAGTGCGCGATGACGGTGGTATTCACAGCGGTTCCGGCGGTGTGCTCGGCCATCGTCGCCTGGCACTCGGAAGAGCTGCTCGCCCGCAGCACGCGCGATGCAGCCGGTC
>Ga0070672_100002985_pt1 | contig 10901 bp, 6 predicted proteins | sample KBSM13metaG_FD_66151 | JGI IMG/M metagenome (GOLD analysis project Ga0070672, IMG submission 66151) | Miscanthus rhizosphere microbial communities from Kellogg Biological Station, Michigan, USA - KBS M1-3 metaG | ecosystem: Host-associated > Plants > Roots > Rhizosphere > Soil ... | reverse complement strand
ATCGACGCGCACGCGGCGAACACGACGGCCAGCACGCCCCAGGCGCCGGTCGCCAGCCGGGCGACGCGGACGTAGTGAGCGTCGCTCTCGTTCGGGCGGTAGCGGCGCCGGTAGAAGTCGACCACCGTGCAGCCGCCGAGGGCGGTCAGCTCGCTGGCGGTGGACGACATCGCGGCGCACAGGATCACCGCCAGCAGCAGGCCAATGACGCCGCGAGGAAGGTTCGCCATCACGAACGACAGGAAGATGTAGTCGGCATCGCCGCTCTCCGCGCGAGGCAGGGCCTGCCTGACGAGGACGCGCGCTTGCCCTCGCACCTCGGCGACTTTCGCGGCGGCGGCCCGCACGCGCGTCCGGACGGCGTCGATCGCCGCCGCATCGCCGCCGTCGAGCGCGGCCGTGAACTCCTGCACCGCGACGCGCTGGCGTTCGAAGGCGGCCCGGTGCGCGGCTTCGAGATCGCGGAGCTCACCGCCGCGCGACGTGCGGTACGCGCGCTGTAGCTCGGACTCATTGAACGACAGCGGCGGCGCGTTGAATTGATAGAACACGAACACCATCACGCCGACGAACAGGATCAGCGCCTGCATCGGGACCTTGAGCAAGCCGTTGAACAGCAGCCCCAGGCGGCTCTCGGTCACCGACCGCCCCGACAGATAGCGCTGCACCTGCGACTGGTCGGTGCCGAAGTACGACATCGCCAGGAAGCATCCGCCCACCAGCCCCGACCAGAGCGTGTAGCGATTGCCGAGATCAGGCGACAGGTCGACCACGTTCATCTTGCCGAGCGCGCCCGCCAGCGACACGGCATGACCCAACGACAGGCCGGGCGGCAGGCGGTGGACGATCACCACGAACGCCACCACCATCCCGCCCAGCATCACCACCATCTGGTGCTTCTGCGTCTGGCTGACCGCGCGCGTGCCGCCCGCGACCGTATAGAGGATGACGAGGCCGCCGATGATCACCGACGTGCCGTTGAGCGACCAGCCGAGTACGCGCGACAGCACAATCGCGGGCGCGTAGATGGTGATCCCCGCCGACAGCCCGCGCTGCAGCAGGAACAGGAGAGCGGCGAGCTGGCGGGTCTTCAGATCGAACCGGGTCTCCAGGAGCTCGTACGCGGTCTGGACGCGCAGCCGGTAGAAGCGGGGGATGAACGCGACCGACAGCACCACCATCGCGATGGGCAGCCCGAAGTAGAACTGCACGAAGCGCATCCCGTCCTGGTAGGCCTGCCCGGGCAGAGACAGGAACGTGATCGCGGAGGCCTGCGTGGCCATCACAGCGAGGCCAATCGTCAGCCAGCGATCGCGATAGCCGCCGTGCAGGTAGGCCGCGGCGTCGGTCGGCCCCCGCGTCCGCCACAATCCGTACGCCACGATGCCGCCGAGCGTTCCGAACAGGACGGTCCAGTCGAGCGCGCTCATGACAGAAGCGACGACAGCGCGATGCCGGCGGCGATCTCGGCCGCGAGCGCGCCCAGCACGATCGCGTAGATCGCGCGCCAGGTGAGGAACGGCGGGGCCGCGTCCATCTCGCCGCGGGTCGCGCCGCGCGCGCCGTCGCCGTCGCGTGCGTCAGCGGCCATGTGCCACGGAGCCGATGCGTCCGGCCGCCAACAGATTGGCGAACAGGCGATAGGCGCCCGGGACGCCGGCCGGGAGCTGCCGGAAGAACGCCAGGCCGGTGTAGATGAAGGTGCCCTTGCCGTGACGCGCCCAGAGCAAGCTGCCGGCGAGCGGCGCCTCGCCCGGATCGTGCATCGCGATCGGCGTCTCGTAGCGGGGATCCCACTTGTCGGCGAAGTAGAGGCCGCGCTCCTGGACCCAGCCTTCGAAGTCGCGCGGGCCGATTGCGTTGGGCGTGGTGAGCGCGGCGTGCCTGGGCGAGAGCACGCCGACCGCAGCCGTCTCGTCGGTGACCCGCTTCTGCCCGATGTCGAACGGCCACGGCCCGAGCGGCGCCGTCAACGGCGCGATCCGGTTGTTGGTGTTGTACTGAACCACCAACGTGCCACCGGCCTCGACATACGCCATCAGCGCGGCGTGCGCGGCGCGCAGCCGTTCGTTGGTGTTGAAGGCGCGCACGCCGACCACGACCGCGTCGAACCGCGCCAGCGCGCCCGCGCCGGCGGCGGCGATCGCCTCGTCGGCGAGCAGCGTGACGTCGTAGCCGGCGCCGCGCAGGCTGGCGGGGACCTCGTCGCCCGGGCCAGGGACGTAGCCGATGCGCGCCGCGCCACCGGTCGCGAGGTCGAGCGGCACGAGCCGCACGTCGGCGTCGACCAGGGTGGTCTGGATCGGGATGTGGGGGTGCTCGATGCGAATGACCTCGTGGGTGAGGCGCCGGCCCGCCGTCTCGGCGACCACGTGGAGGACGCCCGGACCGGCCGCCGGCGCGTGCTGCGCCGCTGCGGCGGGACGGATCTGGAAGGCGACCCGCGCTTCGCTACCGGCGGCGCCGAGCGCGAAGGGCCGGCTCGCCGGCTCGACGGTCCAGCCGGCCGGCACCTCGACGCGGACGACGCCCTCGGGCGAAGGCGCGCCGGCGGTCAGCCGCACGCCCAGCGACTTCGCCGCGCCGCCCGGAAACAACAGGACGTTCGTCTCCGGCCGCACGGAGACTGCGGGCGTCACCTCGACCGGCCGGTACCGCTCGCCCATCACGGGGTCGGTCCACTTGTAGTCGACCTCGCGCCGGACGGTGAAGCGCCGGCCTTCGATCGCGAACGTGAAATCGACCGCGAGCGGCGAGGGACGCTCGGGCAGACCGACAAGCGCCGGATCGGGCGTGTGGTAGGTGCCCGCCCCGGGCGCGGCTTCGAGCCAGTAGGGCGTCGACGGCGGGAGATCCGCGGGCAGCCGCACCCTCCGCTTGGCTTCGAATGCTTTCGCCGCGCCCGACGCCGCCGGCTTGTCGAGCACGCCGCCAACCGTGAGAGCGCCGCCCTCGAATGGGAAGCGCACCTCTTCCAGCTTCACCGTGAGGGGTGCGCGCACGACGGCAGCCGCCGTGATCTCCAGGTCGCCGCCGGGCGCGGCGCGGAAATCGCCGGCCGTCGCCTCCGCGAACAGGCCCGCGCACGCGACGATGAGATCGCGGACTTGCCGCTTCTTCTCGGCGCGCCAGCCGTCGTCTGGCACGTCGTCCAGCGCCGCGTCGATCGCGACCAGCGCGGGGATCGAGGCGTGGGGCGCGGTCGGGTCGAACTTCCGGCTCGCCCGCCCGGCCAGCGCGCCGAGCTTTGCGGCCGCGGGAAACCGGTCCCAGCCCAAGTGGACACCGTCGAGGATCCCGGGGTTCGCCCTCGTCCTGCCGGGCGGCGGCGCGCCCGCGAGCGGACGAAAGGTTTCGATCGTGGGCGCGCGCGAGCGAGCGACGCCGAATCCCTGGCTCTTGTGCATGCTGCGGCTGTCCGCGGCGATCTCGCCGTACGACGCGCCGAGGAGCGCATTGTAGCCGCCGACGTCGAGCTTGATGTCGCCCGCGAGATCGTCGCCGGGCTTGGTCGCCCACGTCGATCGGTTCCAGAAGATGCGGCGCGCCTGCCAGGGCGTCACGCCGCCGGTGAGCTGCTCGGGGTGAAAGCGCGGATCGGCGGCGGCGGTGAACGCCTCCAGCGCCAGCGTCGCCGAGGCGGTGTGGTGGCCGTGGGTGTCGGCCGGAGCGGGCGAAAAGCGCGTGATGATCACGTCGGGACGGAAGCGGCGGATGACCGCGACGACGTCGGCGAGCACGGCGTCCTTGCCCCAGACGCGCAGCGTCTCGTCCGGGCTCTTCGAGAAACCGAAGTCGCGGGCGCGCGTGAAGAACTGCTCGGCACCGTCGCGCCGCCGCGCGGCCAGCAGCTCCTGGGTGCGGATGAGCCCGAGCGCCGGCCCCTGTTCGGAGCCGACCAGGTTCTGGCCGCCGTCGCCGCGGGTGATCGAAAGGTAGGCGCTGCGGACGAGCAGACCGTTCGCCAGGTAGGAGAGCAGCGCCGTGTTCTCGTCATCGGGGTGGGCGGCGACGTAGAGGACGCTGCCGACGACGCCGAGCTTGCGCAGTCCGAGCGCGATCTGCGCGGCGTCGGGCTGAGCCGGCGGGCCCGCGGCGCGCGCGGAATGAGACACGAAGAGCGACCAGAGCGAGGTCAAAAGAACGGAAAACGCCAGCAGGGGGGTGGAGCGCGTCGGGGCGAGCAAAGGCGGGAACAAGACCGTCGAGGGGTGGTTTCAGTTAGTTCGTTGCCGTCGATCGTGCCACCAACCGGGAGCGGCAGCGCGCCGGCGCCCGAGTATAGTTGATGCCCTCGGTGGCGCGCCCGTTCTCCAGTTCCTATCTCGCCGGCGAGGCGGCCACGCGCGGGTTCCTGCCTCTCGACTTCCGGTCGCCGGCCGACCGCGCCGCCAGCGCGCGCGCGGCCGCGGGGCGCCGCGCCGATCCGGCGATGGTCGCAGCGCTGCGGGCGCAGGCGGCGCGGCTGCCGGACAGCGCCGCGCGCGCGGCCAACCTCGAGGCGCTCGCCGCGGGCGAGACGGCCGTGGTCGCGACCGGGCAGCAGGTCGGACTGTTCCTCGGGCCGCTCTACGGCTTCTACAAGGCCGCCTCTGCCGTGGCGATTGCACGGGCGCTGTCGGCCGAAGCGGGTGTTCGCTGCGTCCCGCTGTTCTGGTTGCAGACCGAGGACCACGACTTCGCCGAGATCGCCGGCGCCACCATCGCGTCCGCCGACGGCAAGCCGGTCCGGCTCGCGCTGGCCGACGAGCGCGCGGAGCAGAGCCGCGTCTCGATCGCGCACCGGACGCTCGGGGCGGACATCAATCCGCTGCTCGGCGCGCTCGGCGAGCTGCTCGGCCCGTCGGCGGCCGCCGCCGAGACGCTGGCGCTGCTCCGCGCCCACTATGTGGAGGGGCAGCCACTCGCGGCGGCGTTCGCGGGTGTGCTGGCGGCGCTGTTCGCCGACGACGGGCTCCTCGTCCTCGATCCGCGCGAGGCCGGGATCGCGCGCGCGGCCGCGCCGGTTTACGCGGAAGCGCTGCGCGCCGCGCCCGCGATCGAGCGGGCGCTGGTGGCCCGCCGCGCGACGCTGGCGGAGGCCGGCTTCGACACGCAGGTCCCGATCCGCCCGGACTGCGCGCTGCTGTTCTTTCACCGCGACGCCGCCGAAGGTCCGCGCTACCGCCTGGAGCGGCGCGCGGGCGTCGCCGGCGCATGGTCCCTGTCGGGCTGCGGCGCGCGGGTGGACGACGCCGCGATCGAGCAGGCCCTCGCGCGCGCGCCACTGCGGTTTTCCACGTCGGCGCTGCTGCGGCCGATCGTCCAGGACACGCTGCTGCCCGTCGCCGCCACGGTCGGGGGACCGGCCGAGGTCAGCTATTTCGCGCAGCTGCCCCCGGTCTATGCGCAGTTCGGGCTACCGCCGCCGCTCGTGATCCCGCGGGCGCGCTTCCGCTGTCTCGACGCGCGCACGCGCCGACTGCTCGCCGCGCTGGGCACCACGCCCGACGATCTCACCCGCGCCGAAGCGGACGACGCGAATCTGATGGCGCGGATCGCGGGCGGAAAATCGGAGGCGGCGGCGGCGCAGCTGGCGCGCCGGGTGGCGCGCGAGATCGTTCCTGCGGTCGACGAAGTGACGGCCGCCGTCGCCGCGGCGGATCCGGCCGATCGCAACCTCGTTCGCGCCGCCACGCGCACGCGCACCGCGATCGCGCGGGCTCTCGAGCGGCTGACCGCGCGCCACGCCCGCAAGCTCGCCACGCGCGACGAGGCGATGCTCTCGCGCCTGGCACGGCTGCGCGACGCGCTCGCTCCGGGCGGCGTCCCGCAAGAGCGCGCCTACGCCTGGCCGTCGCTCGCCGGGCGCATTGGACCGAGCGCGCTCAAGCGCCTGGTGATGGAGCGGCTGTCCACGGACGGCCCTTTCTCAGGCGCGCTGCTGGAGATCCAGCCGTGAGCGCGTCCGAGGTCGCGCCGCTGAACAACCCGCTGAACATGGGGCCGTTGCGCATCGGGATCGCCTGCTTCTCCACCTTCGGTGGCAGCGGGGTCATCGCCACGGAGACCGCGATCGCCCTGGCCCGCCGCGGCCACGCCGTGCACGTCTTCAGCGACGAGCTGCCGGGGCGGATGGATCCGCATCCGCCCGGGCTGGCGTCGGAGCTCGTCTTCCATCCCGTCTCACCGCCCAGTTACCCCCAGCTCAAGCAGTCGCCTTACACGCTGGCGCTGACCTCGAAGATCGTCGAGGTGGCGCGACGCGAGCGACTCGACATCGTCCACGCCCACTACGCCGTCCCGCACGCCGCGGCGGCGCACCTCGCGCGCCAGGTGCTGGTCGCCGACGACGGCCCGACGGCGGCGCCCCGCATCGTCACCACCCTGCACGGCACCGACATCACGCTGGTGGGCAGCGACGCGAGCTTTCTGCCGCTGACCCGTTTTTCGATCGTGGCGAGCGACGCGGTCACGACGCCGTCGCGCTGGCTGGCGCGCGCGACGCACGAGGTGCTGAGCGTACCGGAGACGATCGCGATTGACGTCATACCGAACTTCGTCGACGTCGATCGCTTCACGCCCGCCGCCGACGCCGATCGGGCGGGGCGCGGGCGCGACGTTCCAGTCGTCGTACACGTGTCGAACTTCCGCCCCCTCAAGCGGCTCGACGACGTCGTCGAAATATTCGCGCAGGTGCGGGCGGGCCGTCCGGCGCGGCTCCGTCTGATCGGCGACGGTCCCGAGCGGCCGCGTGTGGAGGCCGCGATCGCCGCGCGAGGCCTCAGCGGCGCGGTCGAGCTGCTGGGCGAGCGCGCCGACCTACCGGCGCTGCTGCGGAGCGCGGACGTCTTCCTCCTCCCGAGCGCGGTGGAGAGTTTCGGCCTCGCCGCGCTCGAAGCGCTGGCCTGCGGCGTGCCGGTCGTCGCGTCGGCCGTCGGCGGGCTGCCCGAGGTGATCGACGACGGCGAGGTCGGCTTCCTCCGCCCGGTCGGCGACGTCGCCGCGATGGCGGAGGCGGTCGGTCGCCTGCTCGACGACGAGCCGCTCCGCCGCCGCTTCGGCACCGCCGGCCGCCGCCTCGCCGAGACGCGCTTCGCCCTCGGCCCCGCCGTCGATCGGTACCTCGCGATCTACCGCCGCGTCCTCGCGTCTGGCGCTAGCCCTTCTTCTTCCACTCACCCAGCGTCTTTTTGATCTCGCCCTCGAGGAAGAAGTTCTTGTCCTTCGAGCCGACCTCGTAGGCCTTCTCGCCCATCGCGCGGGCATCCTTCGCGTTCCCCTTCGCGGAGAGGAGCTCGGCCTTGATCCAGAGGTTGTACCAGTCCTCCTTCAGCGCCAGCGACTGGTCGGCGTACTTCATGCCGGTATCGTAGTCCTTCTTGTTCTCCAGCATGTAGCGGGCGGCGTTGGCGTAGGTGCGCCAGGTGCCGTCCACCGCGGTGTTGATGTTCGCCACCGCCTGCGTCGCGGTATCGACGGTGATCGGGATCGAGAGGCGTAGCTTGTCCCATTCGAGGTCCAGCGACGCCTTGTCGTCCGTGAAGTCGGTGATGAGGTACGCCAGCCGCTCCCGGAACGGCGCCGCCTTCGGCTTGACCGTCACGCGCAGAAGATCCTCGGCCTGCTTGTAGTCGCGGGCGGTACCGGACTGATCGGTCTTCTTGTTGAGGATGACGGTCCAAGCATCCTTCGTCGGGATCAGGAAGAACGCGTAGCTCCCGGCGGGGACCGGCTTGCCGGCGAAGGTGACGTTCCGGCTGAAGGTGACCTTGGTCGCCTGATTCGCGCCCGCCCGCCACATCTGATCGTAAGGGACAAGGCCGCCCCAGATCTTGCGTCCTTTGACGCCCGGGCTGCTGTAGTCGACGGTGATTTCGGTCAGCCCGACGACCTGCCAGACCTTCGCGAACGGACTGGGCCGGGGCAAGTCGAGGTCGGCGCGCGCCGCGGTCGCGCCCAGCGCGAGCGCCGCCGTCAGAACGAGGGAGAGGATCGTGAGACGGAGTGGAATGCATTTCATGGGCCCGAACCTTAGAAGGCCGCCTCTCACGGCGCAAGGAGCAACCCGCTGCGTGGGCGGGCGTGATCGTGCATGGCCAGGTGTCTGGCGCGCACACCACGACCACGGCGCCCGACGGGCGCGCGACCGTCGATTTCAGCTACCGGGAGAATGGGCGCGGGATCGGAACCGTGATCTTGGTCGTGCGGTTCGTCGGACAATCGCGGCACAATCGGGCGTGCTCGACCGGCGGATCGGCAAGCGACGGGGCGTAGCGCCGGTGGTTGCGATTCTCGTCTGCGCGACCTGCGCGACGTGCTCGACCACCACGACCGCTGTGCCTTCGACCGCGACCACGACTGGGTTGCCGCCACCGTCGTCGGCCGCACCGGCCGCGCCCGCGCGCGCTATCGACATCGCCTTCGGACGGTCCTTCTGCGTGGTGCGGTCGGATGGGCGCGTCGCCTGCTGGGGGGCGGACGGCGGGTCGCTCGGTGACGGTACTCGCGAGGCGCGCAGCGCGCCCCGCACGGTGCCGGGCCTCGACGGGATCATCGACATTCGCGGCCTTCCGGGCCATGGGCACTGCGCCCGGCGATTCGACCGGTCGCTCTGGTGTTGGGGGTTCGGCGACGAAAATGGGACGGCGCGGCTCGCGCCGACCCGCGTGCTCGAGGACGTCGCCGACTACGTCTTCGCCGAGCCAAAGGGCGTCACCCCCATTTACGTCGGCGGCGGGCCCGGGGTGTGCGCGCGGCGGCAGAACGGTGACGTGCCGTGCGTGCAGTTCACGGTGGAGAGGAAGGGAGGCGCGTGCCTCTACTGGGGGGACGAGCGCCGCCAGAACTGCCTCGAGCCCGAGTTTCGCGTCCGGGCCATCCCGGCGCAGCTGCAAGCGGCCGACGCGCCGCTCGTGTTCGGCGAGCCGGACGACCCGCGACTGAACCGTGGGGCATGCGCGCTTTTCGGGCACGAAGTTCGGTGTCGCGGCAGCAACGATCAGGGCCAGCTCGGGAATCCGGCGCTTTCGGACAGCGCGACATTTGTTCCGGTCCAGGGCCTGGCTGACGTCGTTTCGCTCGCGAGCTTTCCGCACTCGAGCTGCGCCGTGCGCGCCGGTGGGCAGGTGCTCTGCTGGGGACGCAACCACGGCGAGCTGAAAATCCCCGCCGACCCCCGTGACTGCGTGGCGGCGGGGTCCGGCGGAATCACGGTACCGTGCACGCGCCGACCGACGCCGATCCCCGTCGCCGACGTGGTGCAGGTCGTCGAAGGCGTCGGCGGGCTGGCGTTGCTGACGCGCGCTGGAGACGTGCTACTCGGGTGTCCGCTTTGGACCGAGCAGGCCACGCGTTGCAAGCCGGACGAGTTCTATCGTGCAGAAGGTCTGCCGCCGCTCGCGCGGATCCAGCCGGGGCGAACCGGGCTGTGCGGCCTGGACGGAGCCGGCGCCGTTCACTGCTACGGATACGGCAGCGAGCTGGGCGACGGCGCGCCGCTGATCGATCGCGCGCCGGTGCAGATCCCGGGACTGACCGGCGTTCGCGCGGTCCGCGTGCAGTGGGCCGGTGGGGCGTGCGCGGTGCTCGCCGACGGCGGCGTCAGCTGCTGGAACGTGGAGGACGCGCCGCGCGGGCTAGCGGGCATCACCGCGCTGGGCGACGGCTGCGCGCTGGCGAGCGACGGGCGCGTCTGGTGCTGGGGCCTCAACGGCGACGGCGAGATGGGGTTGGGCCGACGGCTGCGTCCGAAGCTGCAGCGCCCGGACAAGACGTTCGACCCGATCGTCAGCGCGACGCCGCTCCCTGTCCCGGGCGTGCGTGACATCAGCGCCCTCACGACGGACGAATCCAGGCGCTGCGCGCTGGACCGAGCGGGCGTGCTGCGCTGCTGGGGCCTGTTTGTCCCGGGGAAGACGCGCGCCTTGTCGGCAACGACGTTCCCGGACCTTCCGCTCTTGCAGGGCGTGCACATCGCCAGCATCGAGATGTTCGCGCTGGCCCGGGACGGATCGATCTGGCACATCGGCGACGACTACCGCGAAGGTCGCAGCGGCGGAGTCCTCGCCACCCGCACCGAGCTCGGGCCCGCATCGAGCTTGCCCACGCACGGCACGGTCAGCCAAGGAAAGACCAGCAACGGCAAACCGATCCTCTGCTGGATCGCGCCCGATCGGAGCGCGCGCTGCAGCGGCACGCCCGGACCGATCGAGATAGCCGGCCCGGTCGCGCAGCTCAGCGTCTCCGAGCATCGCGGCTGCGCGCTGCTGGCGGACGGCCACCTTTCCTGCTGGGGGCGGCCCTACTGCGCCGAGAACAACAAGAGCTACTGCCGCGGCGATGTCTGGAACCGCGTCGAGCCCGTTCTGGATCAGGTCACGCAGGTCAGCGTGGGCGACAAGTACACATGCGCGGTTCGCACCGGCGGTTCGGTCTGGTGCTGGGGCAGCGCCGACATGGTCGTGTTTGGCAATCCCCGCCTGCACGCGCCACGCGTGAGCCGCGTGGACTTGGGCGCGCCGTAGCGAACGCCCGCGCCTCGTCACTGGGCGGGGATGTACAGGATGAACGCGTCCGCCTGGACGGTGCCCTTGCTTCCGACGACGTAGACGTTGCCGACGGCGTCGGCGGTGGCGCCCTGGGGCGAGTCGGAGGTCGACGTCCCGATCTGTTTGGTCCACTGGGTGGCGCCGGCCGGGTCCAGCTTGCGAACGAAGACGTCGCCGGCCCCCTCGTAGGTGCTGCCGAACGCGCTGTCCGTCGAGCCGACGACGTAGACGTTGCCGCCGCCGTCCACCGCGAGGGCCGCGCAGATGTCGTAGCCGGTCGTCCCGATCTGCTGGGTCCACAACGTCGCGCCGGTCGGAGCCAGCTTGCGGACGAAGGCGTCGGCCCCACCCTCGTTCGTGCCGGCGAGCGCG
>Ga0070672_100002984_pt1 | contig 10901 bp, 4 predicted proteins | sample KBSM13metaG_FD_66151 | JGI IMG/M metagenome (GOLD analysis project Ga0070672, IMG submission 66151) | Miscanthus rhizosphere microbial communities from Kellogg Biological Station, Michigan, USA - KBS M1-3 metaG | ecosystem: Host-associated > Plants > Roots > Rhizosphere > Soil ... | reverse complement strand
GTTCCAGGTTGATCAGCTGGGACAAAATGTTGCCGTCGATCTCGCAGTAGCTCCGGGTCAGCCACAGACCGTCGCAGCCGTGCGAGGCGACAATCCTAACTCGTCAAGTAGCGTTGCGATCTATGATGATGGCGTTCAGCGACCCAACGCGATAAGTTTTGGCCACACCATAGACGTCATCGACTTCTCAGCTTCACCGCAGCTGCTTTACGGACACAACAATTCGAATAGCGAATTTGGTTTTCGCAAAATGGCTGCTCCATCTTGCGGGCTCTCCATCTTAAGCGTAAGAGGTGGACTTCTCTCCGGGGCTGCTAATTTCGAGGTCGAGAACGGTCTCGCGTTTGCGACGAATGGACGTCTCGCCGATCCAGAGTTAGGAACTTTACTCGGTGCCTACCCAGTCACCGACGGTGTTCCAATCGGCCCACTCCCAACGGCGGTCATCGCGGACCCGGCTACGAATCGTGTCTACTTCTTCATGAACGACACGTCTGACTTTACGCCGCACACAATGCTGCTTCGCGTCTACGACATGCAGACGTTCTTGCACATCGGAACGCTTGCATTGCCAAACATCTCCGGTAGACCGCGGTCGGTAGTACGTTGGGGAACTGACGGATTCGCATTCCGAACCTCAACCGACAAGGTCTATTTGATTCAGACCTCGTTGATCTCAAATCAAGTACAACCATTTGTGCCGGCACCAACACCAACACCGCCTACTTATACTTTGCGAGGTCAGGTTAGTAGTGCATTTACTCTGCCGCTGCCTCCAGTCACCTTGCAACTCAGTGGTGCTGGCACAACGCAGACAAATGCCGATGGTAGTTTCTCTTTTACAAATCTACCGCTTTGCACCGATTTCACTGTGACGCCGCAGCCAATTGAAAACTACACTTTTAGTCCAACCAGTCGCACGATCACGGCGGCAAATCAAAACAATCCAAACCAGTCGACGGCTTTCTTTAATGCTGTCCCGAAATTGATCTCATTCCCGTTTTTGTCGGTTAGCACAAATGAATCGGCTGGGATCGTTACGCTCACGGTGACCCGAACGGGCGATATCTCAGCGGCCGCCACCGTCAACTACCAGTCCGCGGACGGAAATGCTTCAGAGAAATCAGATTACTCAACCGCGATTGGCACACTGCGTTTCGCACCCAATCAAGCTAGCAAGCAGTTACAAATCTTCCTTGTCGATGATGTGCGCTCGGAGCCGAGTGAGACTTTTACAGTTACCCTGAGCAGTCCTACGGGAGCGTTTCTTGGCACAACGCCTATGGTGCCGATCACGATCGTAGACAACGATGCGACAAATGGGACAACTAATCCCAGCGACAACGCGCAGTTCTTCGTTCGCCAACACTACAGAGACTTTCTGAACCGTGATCCGGACACAGCGGGACTTAACTTTTGGGTAAACGAAATTACGTCGTGCGGTACGGACCAGCAGTGCATCGAAATCAAGCGTATCAACGTCTCAGCTGCGTTCTTTCTGTCGATTGAGTTTCAGGAAACTGGCTATCTTGCCTATCGTGCCTATAAGACCGCTTACGGCGACACTAGTTCACCGAATGTTTCAGGGACGGTGCCAATCATTCGCTTCAAGGAGTTTCTCGCGGATGCGCAACGTATCGGTGAAGGAGTGCAGGTTGGCGTTGGCAATTGGATGCAGCAACTCGAAGACAACAAGAACGCTTATGTGCTTGAGTTTGTGCAACGTCAGCGGTTCGTTGATGGCTATCCAATAACAATGACTGCTGATGAGTTTGTTACCAAGCTGGATCAAAACGCAGGTGGTGTATTGTCAGTTTCAGAGAAAGCCCAGCTCGTAGCGTTGCTAGGCGCTACACCACAAGACGTTACAAAACGCGGGGCAGTGATTCGGGCAGTGGCTGAGAATTCCGGTCTGCGCAACGCCGAACTCAACCGTGCGTTTGTGCTACTCCAGTACTTTGGCTACTTGCGGCGTAATGCCGACGATCCGCAGGACGTGAATTTTGGCGGTTGGAAGTTTTGGCTCGACAAGCTAGACCAGTTCCATGGCAATTTTATTGATGCGGAAATGGTGAAGGCGTTTATCGTGTCGGGGGAGTATCGGAGTAGGTTTGGCCCGTGATCGTTACTCTCCGCAGCGGATCTGGCGGATTAATCATGAGCAAGTTAAGACGATGCTTGAGCCCGCCTCAAACGAAAGAGCGGATAACTCGCTGCCAATAAAATCAGCGTGTGCAGACTTGGATAGGGCTGACGATACAGCCGAAGAATAGAAGCACTGCGAAGACGAGCATCACAGCGGCGCATAAGGATAGGCGTAGGCGCGAAAGGACGAGGCAGATCGGGTTCACGACGACGGAGAATAAACAATGAAACGATCAGCAAGATCGCGATGATGACGATGAAGAATTGTCCAATTGCCAAAAGCAGTTCGAATGTTCCGATTGATGACAAGATGACTGCGCTCACCTCCTAGCCGATCTCAACATCGAAGAGAGCTTCATCTTTGAAGCTAGCCCGTCTAATTGCGTCTCCATTCCCATAGATTCTGAAGCGACCGAGGGCTCCTCCGTCTGAGTATTATCATCTTTTCAATCCTCACCATTTCCAGCCATTGAGAAACCGTTGACAGGATGTTCCAGCGGACAGAGGTGCTCGCCCCAGAGACCTACCAAGAGAACCTCCCTTCCATATTTCTGGATTTATCGAAGTCTTTGGATTGGCCTGGATCTAACGAAACCTTCACGGAAGGTAGTGAAGGCTATAGGAGCACAAGAAAAACGGAAGACTCGCCGTGTTGTCTTTGACACAAGCGGTAAGGAATGGCACTTGCGAATTGAAGAGCTTAGAAAAGCAGTCTCCCCGACTCCATCACCTTTTCGTAAGGGGAATCTATACATGAAAAATCAAATAGTGCACCGAGTCTTGTGGGTGTTTCTTTTTGCAGTCAGCTGCGCCTCTTTAGCTTATGGCCAGACGACTGGTGGCATCCGAGGAGTAGTCACCGATCAAAATAGCGCGGTCGTTTCCGGAGCGCAGACAACCCTCACTCGAAAATCCACTGGCGGAACTCAGACGGCTCAAACAAATTCCTCCGGGCAGTTTGAGTTTACGAATTTGCAACCGGGCGATGATTACAGTGTCTCGGTTCAGGCACCCAATTTCAAAAACCTGTCCCTTACCGACATCAAGGTAAGCGTTAATCAAATCACCGATTTGCCGATGCAACTTGCGCCCGGCTTGGTGACTGAAGTCGTTACCGTAACAGCTGGCGGGGTCGAGTTGGTTGATACAACTTCCGCAAACTTGTCCAAAGCTTTCAGCAGTCGACAGGTTGTCGAACTAGCGCAAACAACAGCCGGACCGGCCGGAAGTCCTGCTGGTGTGAACAATCTTGCATTACTTGCTCCCGGCGTAACCAGTTCAGGCGGAGTTGGAGTGGGCACAGGTGGTTCCGTTGGAGGACAGCGCCCGCGCAATAACAATTTCGTGGTTGACGGCGTTGATAACAATGATAAGTCCGTAACAGGGCCGCAATCCTATATTTCACCAGAAGAAGTGTCAGAGTTTACGTTGCTCCAGAATCAATTCTCTGCTGAATTTGCGCGATCAAACGGTGGCAACTTTCTCACCGTAACCAAGAGCGGCACCGTTGACTATCACGGGACGTTTTATGGCTTTTTCCGTAATCGTTATTTGAATGCGCTCGACACCATCCAAAAGAATGCCGGGGTCACTCGAAATAAGTCAGACGGTGATTTATTTATGCCGCGTACGGACTACTTTCGCGGTGGCTACAACTTTGGTGGGCCAGTTCTGATCCCGCATTTTGGAGAGGGTGGTCCCTTCGTGAACGGCTTTAACGATAAACTCTTCTTCTTTACCTCTTATGAAAGAGTACAAACCGGAAGTGCGGCGAGTGCAGGAGGTCTGGTCACACCAACCCAGGCTGGCTTCGCGACCTTAAACTCAATACCGTTATTGTCTCCAAACAACCTTGCGGCTTTCAACACGTACGTTCCCGTGGCTCCGGTTAACGATCAGGGAACGATCACAGTGAATGGTCGCAGTATTCCCGTTGGCAGTGTCTCTTTTGCTGCTCCGAACTTTTTCAAACAGAACCACGCGGTAATCAATCTCGATTACCTGCAAAGTTCTGCGACGCAGCATCACATCCGTTTCACTTTTACCAACGGCGCGGATATCGACAACGCCGCCAACCTACCGGTTTTCTTCGTCCCTTTGCCGAGCAAGCAGCGATTGTTTTCCTACACGCTGATTCACAATTTCTCCGAAAGACTAATCAATGAGACGCGCATTGCTTTTCGGCGTTCGTCTGCAAACTTTCCGGTTCCTGGATTCAATTTTCCAGGGCTTAACGTGTTTCCGAACATAACGCTCGACGACTTGGGTCTAAACATCGGACCCGATCCCAATGCGCCGCAATTTGGAATCGAGAACAACTACCAGATTGTTAATAACCTGACCTACTTGAGGGGCAATCACTCCTTCAAGTTTGGCGGCGACTTGCGGGTTATCATTTCCCCACAGAGCTTCACACAACGCGTCCGTGGGGATTATGAATATCTGTCAACCGAACAATTCCTGCGAGACAGGTCGCCGGACGCGTTTGGTGAGCGTAGTGCAGGCAATAACATCTATTACGGAAACCAAAAAGTTCTCTATGCGTTTGTTCAAGACGACTGGCGCTTCCGTCCAAACCTAACACTCAACTTGGGAGTTAGTTATTCCTATCAACAGGTCCCACTAGGTGCCAGGACCAGTCAGGCGCTGAACGCCATCTCGACGGTTCCAGGTGTACTGGAGTTCCGCGAACCGAAATCGCAGACGAAAAACTTTGCACCAAAGGTAGGCTTTGCCTGGTCACCCGACTATAAAGGCGGCTGGCTCGGGCGAGTCTTTGGTTCAAGTGGAAAGAGTTCGCTGCGAGCGGGATTCTCGATGGGCTACGATTACATTTTCGATAATCTCTACATCCTGTCGAATCCTCCGCAACTACAGCAAACTAACGATGTCGATACCACACTGCCACCGACCCCCGGGTTTTTGGCAAGTGGCGGCCTACCGGACAGTCCGGTAGCCATCACTGATCCTGTGGTTGCGCGACAAAACACTGGGGCCTTTATTCCTGACCAGGAAGTACCTTATTCCTTGACTTGGACTGGGAGCTACCAGCGTCAGTTTGGTACTGACTGGTCATTTGAAGCGCGTTATGTCGGCACGCGAGGCATTCACCTGTTATCGCAGAATCGAATCAATCGCCAAGCTAAAGTGGCACCGGAAGACGGTCGTCCGGGATTGCCGACATTCTTAACCGCACCATCTCAGGCAACGCTTAACGCCTTGAGTCTGGACTTGACTCAAATCAACGCGCGTTCAAGCTTCGTGTCTCGATATGCGAATGCCGGTTTCAACGGCGCTAGCGTTGTGGCGTTTCTTTCGAACGGAAATTCTACCTATCACGGTGCGTCCGCCCAGGTCACAAAACGCTTTTCTCAAGGTTTCCAAATGACCGGTGCGTACACGTTCAGTAAGCTAATTGACGATACGACAGCGGAAGTATTCTCAACTGTACTCTCGCCTCGACGCGTAGAGGATTTCCAAAACCTACGTAGAGAGCGCGCGACTTCCGCTCTCGACCACACGCACAGGTTTGTGAGTTCGATGATTTACGAGTTGCCCTGGTTCTCCAGGTCTACTGGTCTGACAAAGACGCTGCTGGGCGGGTTTAACCTGGCGGGAACTTACACCTATGAAACTGGCGAGAGGGTCACAGTACGCAGTGGGAACGATGCGAATCTTAACGGCGACAATGCCGGGGATCGCGCAATCCTCAATCCAGGTGGAACTGAGGGCGTCGGTAGTTCAGTGACTCCGCTGTGCCGAGTCACCGGCAATTGCAACGCAGTCGGAGCTGGAGCAGTCGTTGGATATCTCGCCAACAATCCGAATGCTAAGTACATTCAAACTGGTAGCGGCGCTCAATCCACCATCGGCCGCAATACGTTCCTGTTACCGCCGATTAACAATGTCGATTTTTCGGTTTTCAAGAACTTCAAGTTTGGCGAATCATCGAGATACATCCAAATTCGCGCTGACTTCTTCAACGTGTTCAATCATCCGCAGTATGTACCGGGTTCAGTTAATAGTGTGGATCCGGTTGGTACCACGGGGTTGACAACGCTAAACCAGGTGACACCGCTTACTCCCGATTTCCTGAACCCATCCGCGGTATTGAGCAGTAATCCTCGGGTGATTCAACTTGCGGCGCGGTTTAATTTCTAACCGAGCCACTACAGGCATTTCACATTTGTCGGGGTGGCGAAGAAATCTTCGCCACCCTTTTTGTTCTTGCAGATTGGTCGAGTGCATGGTTAATCTCCGCTTCCGAAGGGAGTGACGAAATGTCTAACCAAATGAGATTTCGGTTGCTACTGGTTTGTTTGTCCTTGACGGCTTTGTTTAGCTTCGTTCAAGGCCAGGGTCGTGGTGTTAATGCTGAACGAGCTCGCGTTATAGAGCGTGCAGAGATGGATAGGCTGCTCCTCTGGGCATTACCCTCAAACAAGGAGTCTGAAGCAACTCGGTTAAGTCGATTCAAAAAGATCAAAGACGATTTCCGAGACTTGCAATCGTTGAATAACAAGATGATGGCTGATGCCTGGCTACAAGACGCACTCAACTATTCTGCGATCGCGGAAATGGTTTCCAAAATCCAGGGCAAGGCTAACGACTTAAAAAAGAGTTTGTCTTTGCCCGAAGCCGAAAAGCCTGAGACAGCATTGACAATACCAACAGTCACTACAGGTCGACACTTTCGCGAGGAACTTTTGCTTCTCGATAAAACAATAATGGGATTTGTAACTAACCCTGTCTTTCAAGCGGCTAACACATTGGATCTCAACCAGGCTAAAAAGGCGAGTAATGATCTTGAGCAAGTACTCACGCTTACTGATGATCTCAAACAGAATGCGCAGAGGTTGCGGAAGGCGACTCCCTAACCATCTAGCCTAAAAAATTCCCAAACAGTTGGGATAGCAGCTCCAGTAACTCTTAGTTTATCGGAAGACGTTTTTGCCTCAATACAAAGCGTCGAAAACTTAGCAGGCCGGAAAACGGTAAGCGCGAAACTATCTGGAATTATTTATCAAGATCACGTCACGATTTTCGGTGCCGCGTGAGAGCGCGAGTTGTTTCCCGTCGCGCGACCAGTCGAAGGAAAAGATCACTTCGCTCTTGAAGTCAGTCAACTGCTTAGGCTGTCCGCCGTCAATAGGCTGAAGCCAGATGTTGGAGACGCCGCCACGGGTGCTGATGTAACTGAAAGCGCTGCCATCCGGCAGCCATCGTACTGGAGCACTGGTGGCTCCGGCAGGCTGCGTATAATCAAAAAGCTTTACAGGTTCTCCACCTTCAAACGGGAAGAGCGCAATCTTTGAAGCTCCGGTCTGTTCGACCTGGTAATAACAGGCAATCAACTTACCGTCAGGTGAGACCGAGGGAGTTAGAGCGTACTTATCATTGACCGGCACAGCCTCGCCGCCGCCAATAGGGACTTTCCAAATTCGGAACCCGCCGGCCACGAACGTTGTATAAACCACCCATTGACCATCGGCGGAGAAGTCTGGAGTAAAGCCATTCCCCGAATGGGTTAACTGTTTCGCATTACTTCCATCAATATCCATCGTCCATATTTGGAGTGTGCCTGAGCGCAATGAATCAAACACGAGATGGCGACCGTCGGGACTGACGGCGAGAGCGCGCTCCGCGTAAGCGTCGTCAGTCAACTGCTTTTGATTGCGCCCGTCAGCATCAACGATCCAAATGTCGGGATTACCGCCCGCGCTTGAGTTATAAACAATCTTGCCGTCGGGCGTCCAAATCGTGCCCAAGCCTCCGTTACTCTTACCCAAAGTGAGCTGGCGAGCGTTTTGCCAGTCTCCGTACGGCGCTACCGAGAGGTTTGCAGTTCTGTCATACAGCAGGGCGACGAGGGCGCTTGAATCCGCCGTCAGGCTGAGGTTGCGGTAATCGCTCAGGTCATTGGTTACTGTCTGCGCCTCGCCCTCTGGATAGGACACGCGCCAGATTTGGTATTGGTCGGCCCGCTCCTGCTGCGCCGTGAGCATTATTCCGCTCCCGTCAGACAGCCACGCGATTCTTTGGAGATCATTCCAGACATGAGAAGTGAGTTGACGCTGCGAGCCGTCAGACACCTGGATGAGTGCGACGCTCCGATAACCGTCGCCGTTGGCATCCCCTGCAGGGCAGGCGATAGTTTGGCCGTCGGGCGACCACGCCGCGCCGGGCAGGAAATAGTGCGGGTTTTTACGTGTGGCGAGTTTCTGTTCGCCCGTGCCGTCGGCATTCACTACTATTATTGCGTCTTCGCCTTGAGTTAGGTCACGACGCACAAAAGCGAAACGTTTTCCGTCGGGCGAGAAGCTAATCCGGCTTACATTCTCCAGCACCTTCTTCGACGTGCCACCAGGCACCGGAACTTGATAGAGCACTCCGGAAGCGCGACCTCTTTCGTTGCGAAGATAGTAAATGTGGTTTCCATCAGGCGAGACGGTAAATTGTCCTAAGAGACTATCTGGCCCTGCCGCAGGAACGATTTCCACGTTGCTGCCCGTGGCAATGTACTTTACCCAAAGGCTCGACTGACCCGAATCACCCTGCGCCGAATAAGCCACGTATTTGCCATCGGGCGAAATGGACGCACTGACGACCTTGCCGCTGTTCGTGAGCCGGATGATCTTTCCCGCCTGAAAGCTGAACGGCTGTTTGCGATGCAGAAGTTTATAGAGTCCAAAAGCAACACCAGCCCCGATGATCAAGAGCAGGGCCACCACAATTGCCGCGCCCTTCTTGTGACGCTTGATTTCCCGAGTCAGGTATTCGGCGCTCGACACCTGTGTCGGTGTAGTCGCCGTCTCTGATGTGATTAGAGATGGTTGACCCGACGTCAGGATTTCCGTTGCTTGTTCACTGTGGACGGGGGCCGCAGTGTCATTTACCGAAGGCGCAACCGAATGCTCCATGCGTGATGCAAATTCGAGTTCGCGCTCCAGCTCCCGCAGGTCGACTAGCAAATCACGCGCTGATTGATAACGCTCATCGCGATTCTTTCGCAGCGCCTTCTTGATAATCACTTCCAGCTCGGCAGGGATGTTGTAATTGAAGCGCGCGATTGCCTCGGGTTGCGCGTGCGCGATGCGGTCGATCGTTTCCGTAAGACTAGCGCCACCGAAGGGCACGCGAGCCGTCGCCATCTCATAAAGCACACTTCCGAAGCTGAAGATGTCAGTTCGAAGGTCGACATCGCGACCCATGGCCTGCTCAGGCGACATGTAATTGATGGTGCCCATGACAACGCCCGGGCTGGTCTTCACTTTTGTTGCTAGCTCGCTCTCACGCGAAAGTTCTGCTGGGTTAGCCGCACTGGTACTCAACTTTGCCAACCCGAAATCAAGCACTTTTGCTTCGGCGTCAGGAGTGACAATGATGTTCTGGGGTTTGATGTCACGGTGCGTGATGCCCTTTGAGTGGGCTTCATCCAGCGCTCTGGCGATTTGAATACCAAGCCTGACAATCGCCGAGGGCTCCATCGGCTGGCCTGCAATCTTCTGACTGAGAGGCTGGCCTTCAACATGCTCCATCGCAATGAAGTGATGTCCGTCTATTTCGCCAATTTCGTAGATGTGTGCGACGTTCGCGCTCTTTAGTTTGGACGCTGCGCGCGCTTCTTGCAGGAAGCGATAGAGTCGTTGTTGGTCGCGCGCGACGTCCGATGAGAGGATCTTCAGCGCCACCATCCGGTCTAACTGCATGTCCTGGGCCAGGTACACCTCGCCCATTCCGCCTTCACCAATCTTCGAGCGGATTTCGTAACGGCCAAGTTTTGTGTTGGTAGTGACGCTCATGGGTGAGTCTTCAGGCGCATAGGTACCATTCAAAAGCGGCACATTTTATCTTTAATGAGGGATAAGCGCTAGAAAATCAAATATAATTGCCAATGAAATGCACCTGATGCTTGTTGCCTCGATCATCTTACTTCTCTCTTCGCTAACTATTGATGCTTTCCCGCAGCAACCTTCACCGAGCCCTTCTCCCGAAAGGACGGGCCGTTCATACTCGACGGGTGTGCTATCAAAAACTCCACCGCCACCCGGCCCTCAGGCGCGTTCACCACTGACTTTCACCAGGCAACCAAACATCGCGTTCACTCACGCTGCTTCAAAAACATCTTTCAAGTACCTACTCGAGACGATGGGTGGCGGTGTTTGTATGTTCGACTTTAATAACGATGGACGCATGGATCTTTTCTTCACCAACGGTGCGGCATTGAAAGAAGGGATGTCGAAAGACGAAGTTCCGGATAAGACAGAGTCGAAATATTGGAATCGTCTTTATCAACAAAATTCAGACGGAACTTTCACAGACGTGACGCAACGCGCCAATCTCAAAGGTGTTGGTTACAGCATGGGCGTCGCCGCTGGTGACTACGATAACGATGGGTTCGTCGATCTATTTGTTACCGGGTACAAGACGGATCGTCTCTACCGAAATAACGGAGATGGTACCTTTAGCGACGTCTCTAACAAGCTACCAAGAGTCGATAAAGGCTGGTCCACTAGTGCCGGCTGGTTCGACTACGATCGAGACGGTCGTCTCGATTTGTTCGTAGCCCGATACATGGATTGGGATTTTGAAAATGGATCGCTGTTTTGCGGTGGACCGACGTCCGCTCAACGCGCCTATTGTCATCCCGACAACTTCAAAGGTGCGGCCAATCTTCTTTTTCATCAACGCGCTGATGGGACTTTCGAAGATGTAAGTAAGTCCGCAGGAGTAGCTGATCCATCAGGTAAAAGTCT
>Ga0070672_100002980_pt1 | contig 10907 bp, 8 predicted proteins | sample KBSM13metaG_FD_66151 | JGI IMG/M metagenome (GOLD analysis project Ga0070672, IMG submission 66151) | Miscanthus rhizosphere microbial communities from Kellogg Biological Station, Michigan, USA - KBS M1-3 metaG | ecosystem: Host-associated > Plants > Roots > Rhizosphere > Soil ... | reverse complement strand
CGCCAACGCGCGGAAACGCTGCGTCGCGCCGTCGAGCTTCAGCACGAGGCCGCCTTCGCCGGCGATGAACAGCTCGCCCGCCGCCGGGCGGATCGCGTAAAGGTTGAAGAATTTCGGGTTCTCGGTCCGGTCGAACCAGGACTCCCACGTTTTACCGCCGTCGCGCGTGCGAACGATCAGGTTGTACGCGCCGACGGCATAGCCGTTTTGCGCATCGGCGAACCAGACGTCGAGGAACGGCTTGTCGGCCCCTTGCTCCTTGTAACGCTTCGCTTCGCCCAGCAGTTTCTTCGCGTCGTCCGATGCCGGCTCTGTCGCGACCTTGCGCTCCATCGCCGCGATCAGCTGGTCGTTGGCCGTGCGGCCGTTGATTTGCATCTCCCATTTCTCGCCGCCGTCGGCGGTGTGCAGGATCACGCCGTCGTGACCGACAGCCCAGCCCTGCTTGTCATCGATGAAGAACAGTGCGGTGAGGTCGGAGCTTACCGGCACGCTCGCCTGCTTCCAGCTCGCTCCGCTGTCGGTCGAATAGACGACGTGGCCGCGCTGGCCGACCGCAACAATGCGGCTTCCGGCTTTCGCCACGCCTTGCAGCAGACTTTGTGCGGCCAGAGGGGACTGCGTCGCCGATGCATCGAGCGGATCGACGAAGCCGCCGCCGTGTGCCGGAGCCGACAGCGTTGCCGCAAGCGCGACACCGAATGCCGCTACTGCGAGGTGATGGGGAATCATGATTTGAGGTCGAGTTCCGCCGTTCCCGGCGCGAACGTCTCGCGCCGGGTACGGTTTGCGGGTTTGTTGGAGAATCCGGTCAGCGCAAACCGGCACCGGCGAGCGCTTCGGAAGACCAGAAGCTCTCCTTCGGCAGCTCGGCCATGTACTTCAGCCCGCTGTGCGGACCGAAGAGACCGGTGATGTTGTACACGCCGGAGCTGAAGTCGTAGATCGCGAACGTGTCGCCGAACGGCGCCTGTGCGTCGTAGCTGTACGACGGGTACGCGAAGCTTGACCGGTAGAGCTGGCCGCGCGCGTCGTACTGGTCGGACGCGAGCGCGGTCCAGCTGTCCTCGTCCAGGAAGAATACGCGCTTGCTGTAGATGTGGCGCTTGTCGGCCTTGAGCGTCGCCTCAACGACCCACACGCGGTGCAGTTCCCAGCGGACGAAGTCCGGGTTGAGGTGATTGGGCTTCGTGAGGTCCGCCGACGTCTTGTGGTACGTCAGCCGATAGCTGCTGTACGGAACGTACATTTCCTTCTTGCCGACGAGCTTCCAGTCGTAGCGGTCGATCGCGCCGTTGAAGACCGAAACGTCGTCGTAGGTGCCCGCGCCGGCGGCGCCGGGATTCGGCGTGTCGTACGCGAGATCGGGCGCGAGCCGGACACGACGCTGGCCGGGCAGGTACTGCCAGGCACGGCGTGGCTGCTTCAGTGGATTGACCGCATCGATCAGCAGCAGTGCCTCGCCGTTGCGGCGGGCGGGGCCGACGTACGTCAGCTTGCTCATCCAATACGGATCGCTGGCGTTGATCGCACCCGTCTTCTTCGGATCGTAGATCGGCCACGCCCAGTTCGCATCGGCGGTCACAGCCATCGTCGGCACGCCGGCCGCGTCGACGTTCCAGTTTTCGTAGCGGGGGTTGTCGTAGCCCAGGCCGTTGTAGCGGAGCAGGTGGTTCCAGATCGCCTCGGATCCCGTCTTGGGAATGGGGAACGGATAGCCCGCCATCACGTTCTCGAGCGCGACGCCGCCATCGACGGTCTTCGCGCCGGTGGCATTCTTCAGCGTGTTGTCGAGGACGCGCTGCGGAACCCCGACGGTGCGGTGCGTCGGGTAGACGTCGACGCGCATCGTCGGAAAGCGCTTCAGCAACTCCTTGGTGCCTTCGGTCAGCCTGTCGGCGTGCGCCGCCATGTCCTTGCCGGTGATGACTAGGCGAGGCTTCTCGCTCGCGAAGGGGTCGGGGCGAAAGCCGCTGCCCGCCTTGAAGTCCGCCGGCGCCTTGATCCCGCCCGCGTATTCGGGAATCGTGCCTTCCTTGTTGCCGGCCTTCTCCGCGCCGACCGCGGTCAGCGTCGTGCCGAGCTGCTTGGCCTCGTCGGCCGAAACCGCGGCAAATGCGGCACCGCTGAAGATCGCCGCGAAGCTCGCGGCCAATACTGTCGTTCGAAACATGATGGCGTTTCCTCGGTTAAAAAGTCGTCTTGAGCGTGAGCGAGACCCAGCCGCGATCGGAAAGCGAAGAGTTCGCTCCGTTCGGAACTCCCAGCACGCCGCCCTTGGGCGTCGCGGTGGTCGGGGTCGTCGAATAGTCGCCGTAATAGCCGTTGTACTTGAGATCGATCCGGTACTTCTGATAGATGTCGGCTCCGATGCCGGCGCTCCAGTTGCCGCCGCCTTCGCTGCCGCCGAACAGGACCGCTGCATTACCCGAGATCCCCTGGCTCCAGGTCACGGGTGCCAGCAGGTCGACGCCCGGGAAAACCTGGAACCACGTCGGCGTGAAGTTGACCGCGAGACCGAAGAAGTTCTTCGTCGGCTTGTCGATCTGCGTGTAGCTGCTGCGGCCCTTGAACACCGCCTCGTTCTGCGTCACCTTTGCCCACTGCATCCAGGTGAACTCGCCCGCGAGCACCGCGGTATCGAACAGCGGAGTCGATGGGAAGATGTTCACCGCGTTGAGCACGCCGTGGAAGGTGTCGCCCAGCGCGCCGGGCGTGCCGCTCGTGGGCACCGCCGTCGTCCCGATCGAGCCCGGTACGAGCGGCACGAATGCAGCGGGGAGCACCTGGACCGGGTCGCTCGTCAGTGGCATGTTCTGCCGATACGAGAGTTCTGCGCCGACGCTCACGCCGGCGATGCTCTTCGCGAGCGTGACGCCGTAAATGTGAATGTTGTCGCCGTACGCGCCGTTGTAGAGGCCGAGCTTGCCGAATTTCTGCAGGTCGGCGACCGTCGTCGCCTTGGGATTCACGAAGCAGAGCGTGCCGCCCGGCAACGGAACGCCGCCGCGCGCCGAGCAGACTGCCGCAGGCACCGGAGCGACGCCGGGCGTCACCATGGCCTGGGGAAACACATCGGTCGCATTGCGGTAGTAGAAGCCGAGCGTGCCGTCGAGCCAGTCGGGGCTCCAGCGCGCCGACACACCCCAGTCGCCCAGGCTCGCCGAGTTCGCGGGCGGCTTGATGTCTTGCGAGCGCCAAAGGCGCAGGTAGGACGGCGCGCCGGGAATGGCCGCCGCGAGCGGATTGGGCCCGAAGATGAACGAATCGCCGCCGAAATTCAGCGGATCCTGAATCGTCAGGTAGCTTCCCGATTCCGGAATGCGATCGGCCTGCCAGTTGTAGAACCATTGTCCGGCGATCGACAGATCCTTGAGGGGCTGCACCTGCGCCGTAATGCCACCGCGAGGCATGAACAGTTCCTTCGCTTCGCTACCCGGAGTCGCAAAGCCCTTCCAGACGTTGACCGGGTTCTGGGCATAGGACACGCCGTGGATGGCGCCGCCGAGCAGCAGGCTGTCGCCCCAGAAGACGGTGTGCTGGCCGGCCTTGATGTTCACCGGCATGTCCGCGACATCGAAGTTCACGAACCCGAAGGCATCGAGTATTTCGCCCGACGGCCCCTTCGCGTAGCGCTTCGTGTAGTCGCTCAGTACACCAGCGACCGGGAAGCCGTTGACCAACGTGTTCGCCGTCGCGGTATTGGTATTGTCGAGATGGTTATAGGCGTTGTCGTACCAGCCGGCGGCGCTGACGCGAAAGCCCATCTGCCGCTTGTAGACGAAGTCGAACTCGGAGAGCACATCGAACCGGTTGGTGACGAGCGATCCCTTGTTGAAATTGCGGTCGCCGTCGTCATAGTTCGGACTGCCGATGATGTTGCTGTCCTGCGATTGGGCGCGAGCGCCGAGGTTGTAGCGCAGCGTGTTGTCCCAGCGCATCTGGACGTCCGGATTGCCGGTGTCGATGTCGAAGGCCTGGACGGCGCTGGACGCGGCAAACAACGCCGCTATGGCGAGCGCGTTCGCCCGTCGTCGATGTGTTGCAGCGCACATGGCTGCTGTCGATTGGTGCTGCATGGTCTTGCGTCTCCCAAGTGAGTAGTTGAATTGGATGTTGTTCAGCCGCGGGCCGGCGCGCTTGCGACCGGTGCCTGCGCAAGATTGACGATCCGCACGAAGAGCTCGCGGAACTCCTCGTCGTTGTCCACCGAGAAGCGCGGATCGCCGTTCGCGGCGAACGCCGCGCCGATCTCCGCCCAGTCTTCGCCCGTGAGGTGCATGCGCGCTGCCGGGATGATGACCTTGGCTTCGAGCGCCATGTGCTGAATCTGCGATGTCGAAAACCGATCGAGGGCTTCCGCGAATCCTGTCAGGCCGCCTTGCGGATCCGCCTCGTAGGCGTCGATGCTCCGCGCCAGTTCCTTTACGAGCTGGTGGCCGCTCACGTGCTGCCGCTCGAGCTCGTCGAGCGTCGCGTCGAACTCGCTCGTCCGCTGTCGCAGTTTGCGGAACAGATACGCGTCCTCCTTGGGATGATGCAGCTCCTCCGGAAACGCGACGAGGTAATGGAGCATCGCGCGCAGCAGCGGAAACGACGGCGGAATTCCGTGGTCCCGCGCCTGCCGGGCGACGAATTCGAGCCCATGGATGACGGCGGCGATCGAGCGGTGCTCGTCGCGGATCGTCGTGAGCGGCGCGAGCATCTCCGCGCAAGGCATGTTGCTTTCGACCGCTGCCACGAGCACCGGAATGGTCGTCAGTTGGAGAATCTTCTGCGTCTGCGAGCCGAGCATCAACCCCTTGATGCCACGGTGGCCGTGCGAGGCGATGAAGATCAGGTCGCAACCGCGCGCCTCGGCAGCGTGCAGAATGGCCTCGTGCGGCCGATCGCTCGTCATGATGGCCGAGTCGTGCGGAACGCCGGCCACCCTGGCAACCACTTCGGCCTTTGCCAGGATCGCCCGCGCTTCGCCGGCCATGTGGTCGTTGAATGTAGCGGGCGACATTACGCGCTCGAGCGCGCCGACGCTCGACGCGCCGTAGTCCGCCCGCGCGTGGAAAAAAGTCACCTTCGCGCCGAGTGTCCTGGCGAACGTGACGGCCTGGTGAACGATGTCGACCGCGAGGGGCGAATCGTCGAGCGGGACCAGGAGATGGCGATACATGAGATGACTCCAGGGATCAGTACGGGGTGTCACCGATGATGCCGGCACGTTCCATCTTGCGGTGACAGGGCGGGTAGTCCATCACTGCGTAGTGCTGGGTGCTCCGGTTGTCCCAGAACGCGATGCTGTTTTGCTGCCAGCGAAAGCGGACCTGGAATTCGGGGACGTACGCCTGGCTGATCAGGTAGCTCAGAAGCTGGCTCCCTCCGGGGACCGCATCCTGTCCGAAGCGAACGTTGGCCGGCGTGTGGTAGTTCGTGAAATGCGTCGTGAACGCGTTGACGAACAGGATCTTCTCGCCGGTCTCGGGATGCGTGCGCACTACCGGGTGCTCGGCGTCGGGGAATTGGGCGTGGAGGGCAAGACGCCTTTCGATCGGCATCGCGGCGCCGAAGCTCGCCTCGATGCTGTGGCGCGCGCGCAGCCCGGCGATCCGAGTCTTGACGTGTTCGGGCAGGCGGTTGTACGCCTCGGCCATGTTGACCCACATCGTGTCGCCGCCGACCGGAGGACACTCGACGCAGCGGAGCACGCAGCCGAACGGCGGCTTCACGCGCCACGTGGCGTCGGTATGCCACGCGTTCTCGTAGCGGTCGATCGGGGTGTCGGGTGACTTGTAGATGCGGACGAGCCCCGGGTTGTCCGGGTCGCTTCCGGCGATCGGATGGTCCTCGAGCTCGCCAAAGTGGCGCGCGAACGCGATGTGCTCGGCGCGGGTGATGTCCTGGTCGCGGAAGAACACGACTTTGTGCTTAAGCAGCAGCGAGCGGATTTCAGCGACGAGCCCGGCATCGCGCGAGGCGGCGCCGAGGTTGACGTTGGAGAGCTCCGCGCCGATCGTGCAGGTCAGCGGCTCGACCTTGATGGAACCGCGCGTGGCGATGTAGGCGGGGGCGGTGGCAGTCGTCATGGGCGCTCCATCAAAGCGTGAAGATCGAGGAACCGGTCGTCAGCCGCGCCTCGAGATCGCGATGCGCGTGCGCTGCGTCCTTGAGCTTATAGCGCTGGTTGATCTCGATCTTGATCCGGCCCGCTGCAACGTGCCGGAAGAGCTCGCCGGCGAGCTCGCTCTTCTCCGCCGGATCCGCGATGTAGTCGGCGAGTGCTGGCCGCGTGACGAAGACCGAGCCCTTGAGCGCGAGCTGCATTGCGTCGATCGGCGGGATCGGGCCCGAAGCCGTGCCCACGCACACCAGGAGACCGCGCCGTTTCAGCGAGTCGAGCGAGGCGGCAAAGGTGTCCTTGCCGACGCTGTCGTAGACGACTGTCGCGCCCACACCGTTGGTCAGCTCGCGGACGCGCTTCGCGACGTCTTCGCTGCGGTAATTGATGACGTGATCGCAGCCGTGGGCGCGCGCGACCTCGGCCTTGGCCTCGGTCGACACCGTGCCGATGACCGTGAGGCCCAGGAGCTTCGCCCACTGCGAGACGATCAGTCCGACACCGCCGGCCGCGGCGTGCACCAGGACGATGTCGCCCGTGCGCAACGGCCACACGCGGCGCATCAGGTACGCCGACGTGAGTCCGCGCATCGTCATTGCCGCCGCCGTCTCGCAGGAGATCTCAGGCGGCAGCTTGATCAGGGGCGCAGCCGGGATGATCCGCTCGGTGCTGTACGCGCCGAGCGTGTTGAGAAAGCCTGTGTAGGTCACGCGGTCGCCGGGAAGGACATTCGTCACGCCATCCCCAACCGCCTCGACGACTCCGGCCGCCTCGACGCCCATGCCGTTCGGCAGTGGAACCGGGTAGAGACCCGAGCGGAAGTACGTGTCGGCGAAATTGAGGCCGACGGCGACGTGCCGAAGCCGCGCCTGCCCCGGGCCGGGCGCGCCGACCGCAACTTCTTCGAGCTCCAGCACCTCGGGCCCGCCTGCCTTGTGAAATCGGATTGCCTGCGCCATGGCCGCCTCACGCAACCTTGCGCAGGAAGCCCTGCTGCCGGCCCTGTGCGTTCGGCGCCAAGCCGTTGGCGGCCAGCGTCTCTTCCACCGTGTCGTAGAACACGCCGATCTTGGATATCTCGCGCGCTTCCTTGCCGCTCGCCACCTCGCGGCCGAACTCGCGGGAGATGCGCACCAGTTGATCGATCTGCTGCACCGTGGTCATCCTGGCCGTGCGGGACTGGTTCCAGAGGTTGTCCTCGATGCCGCAGCGCACGTGAAGGCCCATCGCGATGCCCATCATGTTGATCGGAAGCACGTTGCGCATGCTGCTCTCGACCGTCAGCATCGAGCCGTCGGGAATGGCGCGCAGGAAGTTGGACAGGCTGTAGATCGTGGGCTGGTCCATGCCGCCGCCGATCGCCACCCAGTTCATCACCAGCGGTCCCTTGTAGACGCCCCGTCGGATCAGGCGCTCGACCGTTTCGTAGCTGTTGATGTTGTAGAACTGGAAGGCGCTCTGGATGCCGGCGGCGCTCAGGCGGCGCACGTGCTCCTCGACCCAGCTCGGGCTGGAGGGAACGATCATCTCGCGGTAGGCCTGATAGTTCTGCGGCTCGGCAAGCGAAGTGCCGGCGAGGTCGTCGATTTCCATCTGCTCGACGACGTTCATCTGCGTGGTGTTGACGGTGACGGTGACCTGGTCGGGCTTCGGATCGAGCTCGGCGAGCATGTGCCGCGTGTCGTCGGACAGCCACTTGGCCTTGGCGCCGTCGGATTCGGGCGCGAACGAGATCGAGCCACCGACCTGGATGACCATGTCGGGAACGGCGTTGCGCACGCCGGCGATCAACTCGTTGAACTTGGACAGGCGCTTCGAGCCCTTGCCGTCGAGCTCGCGCACGTGCAGGTGCAGCACCGTAGCGCCGGCGTTGTAGCAGTCCACTGCCTTCTGGATCTGCGCTTCCATCGTGACGGGGATGTCTTCCGGAAAATCCGATGGAATCCACTCGGGGCCGTACGGTGCGGCCGTGATGACGAGCTTTTGCTGGTTTTCGGGGAAGAGCGATCCGTCGAGAAAGTTCATGCGCGTGTCCTTTGCGGGTTAGGTCGGTGATGTCGGTCGGATTGGGCGAAAGTCAGCCTTCGCGCTGCTCGCCGGCTTCCAGTTCCTCGAGCAGGATCGGCGCGCCGAGGCACATGCTGTGGAGCCCTTGCATGCATGCAATCTGCAAGACGGCGGCAATCTCTTCGCGCGTCGCGCCGGCCTTCAGCGCGCGCTGGATGTGGCGGCGCACGCCCGGCGCGTACATGTGCGTGCACGAGACGTCGAGCGCGATTCCGATTAGCTCGATCGTCTTCGCATCGAGGGCGCCCGCGACCGCGGGCGCGATCGCCATCGCGATCGCTTTATCCGTCCAGGCGGGATCGAGCTTGGCGAACGGCTCCCAATCGGGATTCCAATTGCCCGTGACCGGCTTGCGCTCGCGCGCGCGGCGCGAAGCGGATCCTGGTGACTTGTTCTTCGGGATGTCGTTGGTGTGGTCCATGGGTCAGGCAACCTGCGCTTTCAATTCAGTTTCGAGAGCCGGCTCGACTCGTTCGAGCCGCTTCAAGTCCGCCAGGTAAGTGCGTGCGGCGACCACGTACATCGCAGCGGCGAGAAGGCCGAACAGCGGCACCACAGCCATCGCGAACTGCAATCCATAGGCGTCGGAAAGCGCTCCGGTGAGGAGCGGACCGCCGGCGAGACCGAAGAGGTTTCGCATCAGCGACAGGATCGAAGCTCCCGTCGCCCGCAGCGCCGGGTGGATGACGTCGATCACGACCGCGTCGGTCGGGCCCACGCTCGCGGCCATGACGAGCGCTCCGGCGACGATCAGCGCAAACTGCACCGGCCCCGGCGGAAGGCCCGCGAACGCCGCAATCATCAAGGCGGTCGTCGCGACCGCAGCGATCGCGGGCACGATGAGCCTCGCCCGCGGCATCAGCGCGCTGAGGCGATCGGCAACCGTGCTCCAGAGGAGAGCGCCGACGCCGCCAACCAGCACGACGATGCCCGTCTTGAGGCCTGCCTGGTCCGGTGCGAGACCGTAGAAGCGGTTGAAGTAGCTCGGTAGCCAGGCCCAGGTTGTCGATACCACGAGAAGATTCAGTCCGGCACCGATGCACGTTATGAGCGCGGTGCGCGGTCTAAGCAGCTCGGTGATCACCGCCCGCGCCGTCATGCGCGGCTTCGCTTCGCTGCCGCCGGGGGAGGGCAGGTCAACCGTCTTGTAGTCGCGAACGACGAACAGGAATACGAGCGCGAGCAGGAGCCCGGGAACGCCGACAGCGCCAAACCCGGCCTGCCAGCCCCAGCGATCGGCGATGAACCCGCCGAGCATTACGCCCAACACCGATCCGAACATGCCGGCGGCGAGGAACGCGCCAAGCACGGTGCTGCGCATTCGCGGCGGAAACAGGCTTGCCAGGAGCGCCATGCCGACGGTTCCATAGGCGGCTTCGCCCAGGCCAACGACGCTGCGAGCACCCATCAATTGCGCGTAGCTTCCGGCGAATCCGGCCCCGATCGTGGCCAGGCTCCAGACCATCGCCATGAGGAAGATGCTCTTCACCCGGCTCCATCGGTCGGCGAGGAACGACAGCGGCACCGCGCCCAGGGCGACGGTAATCGAGACGATCGACACGAGCGCGCCTAGTTGGCGATCCGACAGATCCCACTGAGCCTTGAGATGGGGAAACATCGAGACCACGACCTGCCGGTCGACGTAGTCGACAACCATCAGTGCGAAGATGATCGCGAAGACCGACCACGCGTAGCGGCGCGGCGCCCGACGATGGTCGGCGGCGTTGTACGCAGTTTGGTGAATCGCAATGCTCATCGCTTTGTCATTCCCCCGCTCCCCGAGGAGCGAAGCCAGTTGTTGCCCAGAGGGGCGGTCGAGTTTTGGATTTCTGAACGCGATGCATTCTGTTGCATGGACGTTGTTGCCTATTGATCGGCGGTGACATAACCTTATCTTTTCGGGACACCACTTCGGGCGACGCATGACCGGCCTGATTCGCAGCGGGAGCCTCACTCACTACGCCGCAGTCGCCCGTCGTGCCGGACTGGACCCGGGTCGCATGCTGCGTGAATTCGATCTGCCGCAGCGCTGCCTCGAAGACGCGGAGATCAAGGTCCCTGTCGACTCGGTCCGCCATTTGCTGGAAGCCTCCGCCGATCGAAGCGGCGTCGTGGCGTTCGGACTCCTCATGGCCGAGGAACGCCGGCTCTCGCATCTCGGCCCGCTCGGTCTTCTCGTGCGCGAGCAGCCGACGCTGCGGCTCGCGGTCGAAGCGTTTGCACGTTACGGACGCCGGCTGAACGCGGCGTTGCTGCTCGCGATCGAGGAAGCCGGCGATGTCGTCGTGCTACGCGAGGAGCTGATCGTGGGTCGTGCGGGGCCTGTACGGCAGTCGACGGAGCTCGTGGTCGGTGTCGCGTTCCGGACGCTAACTGCGCTGCTCGGCCCGGACTGGCGGCCCAGGCGGGTGTGCTTCGCGCATGACGCGCCCGCGGACCGTTCGGTGCACGAGCGCGTGTTCGGCCGCAACGTGGAGTTCGGACACGACTTCAACGGCATTGTGTGCGCGCGTGCCGACCTCGATCGACCGAATCCCAACGCCGATCCCGCGATGGCGAAGTATGCGCAGCAGCTGCTCGAAGAGAGCTCCGCGGGCTTTGCCGACAGCACGTCGATTCAGGTGCGGCAGCTGGTGGTGACTCTTCTTGGCAGCGGCGCGTGCACGATCGACCGCGTGGCGCAGCATCTCGGTGTTGACCGGCGCACCGTGCACCGCCGTCTCGAGAGCGA
>Ga0070672_100002971_pt1 | contig 10925 bp, 9 predicted proteins | sample KBSM13metaG_FD_66151 | JGI IMG/M metagenome (GOLD analysis project Ga0070672, IMG submission 66151) | Miscanthus rhizosphere microbial communities from Kellogg Biological Station, Michigan, USA - KBS M1-3 metaG | ecosystem: Host-associated > Plants > Roots > Rhizosphere > Soil ... | reverse complement strand
AAGCGATAGTCCAAATCGAAGCCAACGGTGGCGTTGGCCATGCGCTTGCCGATCTCCTTGCCGGCGGCGCCGCTGGCGATGTAGCGATCGAAGAAACTCTTTGGAAACACGTGATTGAAGATGTCGATCTTCACTGAGGTTCTCCACGGGTCCGACTATCGCGCTTTTCAGACCACCAACAAGGCAGGTCTAAAGACCCGCCTCTAGCTATTACGACGAATCATGGCGAGGCCTGCTGCGGCCATCGTGGCGATCAGCGCAGGTATCGCCGCTGCCCAGAACACCTGCCCGATCGGGGTCCCGCGCGCCAGCAGCAGCCCTCCGAGAACGGGACCAACAATGGATCCGATGCGGCCGATTCCGAGCGCCCAACCTACACCGGTCGATCGGATGGCGGTGGGATAGAAGCCGGCAGTCAACGCATGACACGCGTTCTGCCCACCGATGATACCTAAACCCGCCGACGCGATCGTGACGCCCAGCATCAACGGCGTTACGCCTGATGCGCCGATGAAGAACACGCACACGGCCGCCCACACGTAGCAACCGGCCAGGATCCAGAACGAGAAGTAGCGGTCGAGTACGGCACCGAGCACGAGCGCACCTCCAATGCCGCCGACCTGAAACAGAGCCGTCAATCTGATTGCCGTCGCGACCGGAATGTTCGCATCGCTGATGATCGTCGGCAGCCAGCTATTCAGGAAGTAGAGGTTCAACAAATTCATGAAGTACACGATCCAGATGAGGAGCGTGCCGGCAGTGCGGCGGTCGGTGAAGAGCTGAAGCACGACAAACGCGTTTCGCGCCTCGTCCTCGCTGGTCCTGGCGGAGAGCGATCGCGGGAGCGCGGCGCCCGGCGCAATCCGCGACAGATAATCTCTAACGCGAGCATCCGCGCCCCCTTTGATCAGCAGGAACCGGATCGAGTCTGGCAGCCACAGGAATGCCGCTCCCGCGATGACAAGCGGCGCGATGCCGCCGACGATGAACACCGCCTGCCAGCCGAAGCGCGGAATGATCGCGGCGGCGACGAATCCCCCAACGGCGGCCCCGAGTGAGAACCCGCAGATCATTGTCGTGACCGCGGTCCCGCGGCGCCGTTGCGGCATGTACTCGGAGGTCAACGCGATGGCGTTCGGCATCGCGCCACCCATTCCCAATCCGGTCAGGGCCCGGAACGCCGCGAGCACCTCGACCGATTGAGCTGTCGCGGTCAGCAGCGATCCCACGCCGAAGATCAGCGCGCACCCGATGAGCACGGGCCGGCGTCCGAACTGATCGGCGAGCGGTCCGCTCACCATCGCCCCGACCATCATGCCGACCAGCCCGCTGGAGATGACCGGTCCAAGAACCGCCCGCGGAATCTGCATCGCCGAGCTCAATGCAGGCGCGACATAGCCCATCGCTTGCGCGTCGAATCCATCGACGAACACCAGCAGCGAGCACATCCCGGCGACCAGGAGTTGGTAGCGGCCGACCGGCTGCTCATCGATGAACTGGCGGACGTCAAAGGCCGTTGCGGGCTGCATCGCAGCGCAATTGTTATACAGATGGAACTGGACGAGCCCACCAGAGTTGGACCTTTGGGAGTTGGGAGTTTGAGATCGGCTGGACCTCGACCCGCGACCAGCGCTACACTGCGTCGCTCATGGCATATCCGTGACGAGGAGAGCCCCCGTGATGGTGATGCGCACCCTGTTGTGCAGCATTCTCCTGGGTACCGTTGCCCTTTCTGCACATCATTCGTTCGCCGCTCAATACGACGCAGACAAGCCGATCACGCTCAAAGGCACCGTGACCAGGATTGAGTGGACGAATCCCCACTTTCACTTCTACGTCGACGTCAAGGACGACAAAGGCGTCGTCACGCAGTGGGCGTTCGAGGGATATCCACCCAACATGCTGGTCCGCCAGGGCTGGAAGAAGGATGTCTCGCTCAAGCCGGGAATGGTCGTGACCGTGCAAGGCTGGCGCGCGCGTGTCGAACCCAACCTGGTCGCCGCGCGCGAAGTCACCTTCGAGGACGGATCGAAATTGACGTCGGGTCCGCCGGCAGGGACAGGCGGTCAATAGACGTCGTAGGGCGGGTCCTGCTTATGGACCCGCCGGATAGCCGGGTCTACAGAACAAGACCCGGCCTACGGGCGGGCACTACTTCAAGGAGCTGCGACGTGAAGCAGCATGTCGCGTGGTTGATGACGGTGATCGTCGCGGTGTCCGTCTCGATACCGTCGCGTGCGCAAACGACTGCGAGGAAGCCCAAGCCGGCGCCACGAGCCGCCGACGGGAAACCGGACCTCTCAGGCGTCTGGATCGGCACCGGTCCTCTTCGTCTGATGGCCGGAGAGGCCGAGGTTGCGGCAGCCCGCCAGGCCGATATCGATGAAGGGAGACCGGCGCCCCGCACCGAGCCGCCACCTTACAAGCCCGAAGCCGAAAAGCAGCGGCAGTATTTTCTCGATCGGCGTGGTATCGACGATCCGATGGCGCGCTGCCTGATCTCGGGCGTGCCGCGAATCAGCTTCAGACCACTGCCCATGCAGATCATCCAGATGCCCGATCAGATGGTGTTCCTGTACGAAACCCATCATGCGTTCCGTGTGATGCCCACGGACGGCCGCCCCCATCCCGACGACGTCGAACCGTCCTACCTCGGAGACTCGGTTGCGCATTGGGAAGGCGACACGCTGGTCGTGGACGTCACCGGCTTCAATACCAAGACCTGGCTGATTGGCGTGGGCACGGTGCACAGCGAAAAGCTGCGGGTCACCGAGCGCTACACGAGGGACAGCTACAACACGATGCTCTATCGAGTGACCATGGACGATCCGGAAGTGTTCACGAAGCCGTGGAACGCCGAGGAGACATTCAGGCTCCGCCCAGGCGAACGGATTCGCGAGTACGAGTGCATCGAGAACAACGAGGATCTGCTGCGGATCGAGAGACTGCTGAAGGACGAATCCGTCTTCAAGCGACCCGCAACGAATAACTGATTACGACACACAGAGGCACTAAGGCACTGAGAACAATTTTATGAATCCTCTGTGCCTCGGAGCCTCGCCCCTCGACTGGCGCTCGGGGCGCCCTGAGCCCTGTCGAAGGGCGGTGTGTCGTGATCAGAAAATGTCGCGGGAACGGCGCTCACTTCGAGTCCCGACACTTCCCTCCCTCGCACCGGTTGTTCTCGTTGCAGACCATCTCGTAAAGACCGGTCTTGGCCCACTCGGGGTGGCGCTTCATCTCCCACTGCACCGACCACGGCTTGGTGAAGATCTTGGGATCGTCTACGGTGAACTCGTACGAGATCGTGTCCGCGTCGGTCCGCCGCAGCCGCTCGGTCGTGCGCAGCGCATCCGTGTGCATCCGATACTCTTTCGGGTTCTGGTAGTAGTAGTCGTCGAGCGACCAGCGCTTGTAATTCCTCGCCTCGATCACGAGCGTGTCGCCGTCCCAATGCCCAATGGGTTCGCCGTAGAAGGTCGGCTCGATGTCGGTCTTGTGCGGCCGTCCGTCGAGCGGAATGATCCGCGTGACGTTCATGAACTCGGTCTGCATCACCAGGTACTGAGGCGTTTGAATCATCTGAACCGGGTAGGGCCCGAGAAACGCCGACGGAAATCCCGACGGCATGCAGAAGGCGCGCGGCTCGTCATGCCGCGGGTCGCCCGTGCGCGGCTCGTAGAAGAGCGCCTCGCCTCCGGGAACGAACGGCGACATCTTCTCCTTGTTGAACGTCGTCGCCGGACCGCGGGAGCCGGGCTCCTTGGGATTGTCCCAGAACCCCGAGAAGTCGGGCTTGCCGTCCGCGGCGCGTGGTACCTGCCCCGCCGGTTTCGATTGCGCGTTGGCAATGACGGCGAGCACCACCACGATCACAGTGGCGAGCGCCGCAGCGTGCTTCGGTACGTTCAGCATGACGGCCCTCCTATTGTGGAGCCCTGTCCTCATTCGAGGCGGTGAACACGCTTCGTCCGTCGGCAAAGGTCACTTTGCCACCGGACGCATTGTTCGATCCGTCGCGCGCGCGGAAGCCCTCGACGATGACGGTGTCGCCGGTCTTCATTGCATCCCTGCTGATGCCGCGACGCTGCAGCACTCCGGGTGGTCCGCCCGAGAATCCCCAGTTGGTCACCTTACCCTGGGCGTCTTTCACGTCCACGAAGAACCAGATGTGCGGGTTCTGCCACTCCACCTTCGTCACGACACCCGTCACCTTGACCGGCTGATTGGAGTCGTACTCAGCGGAAAACGAGTGGTGCGCGAGGAGGAACGGCGCAGTGCCCGCGAGCAGCCCGAGTGTCATGGCCGCCAGTCGTATTCGCATGAAATCATTGCCTCCCGGCGCATTGTAACCCCCGCATGCTTGTAGAGCGGGTCCTCTACTTTTTCTGAAACTCCTGATACGCGATTTTCATGTTTGCCAGCGCGCCGCCGAACGCGGGACTGAGACTGGCGGCGTAACCCTTGAACTTCGGCGCAACCTTGTATTCACTGGCGGCCTGCTCGACGGTCTTTCCCGCCTTCAACGACGCGCGCGCGAAGTCGACGAAGTCCTTGGTGAAGTCGGCGTACTCGCGCAAGTCGTTCCACGTCCCCACAGGAATGTGCCCGTTGATAATCGTGTCGACGTTCTTGACGGTCGCGACGGCTTTGGCCAGCGATTCCGGCTGTTCGACCACGCTGCCGCCATTATCGGTATCCACGTACGGCAGCGCTTTCCACGCAAACATGTCACCCACGTGCATCGTCCGCAACGCGGGAAAGACGACGAAGGAATCGCCGTTGGTGTGACCGCGCCCGAAGTAATAGAGGTCGATCTGATCCTTGCCGGATCCAACAGTCAGCTTGTCCTTGTAGGTCCGCTTGGGGATGAATTGGGCATTGGCGCCGCTGAACTCCTTCATTTTGGTCATGTTCGTCCGGGTGTTCTCCTGGACGATGCTCTCGACGGTGGCGCCGAAGGAGCCGTTGCCTCCGGTGTGATCGCCATGCGTGTGGGTGTTGATGATGCGCGTAACCGGCTTGTTGGTCACGGTCTTGATGCGTTCGAGGATGGTCGGCCCGAACCCGGGCAACTTGGTGTCGACGAGCGTCACGCCGGCGTCAGTGATGAACACCGCGACGTTGCCACCGCTGAACGTGGCCTGGTTGTCCGCGCCCGATCCGGAAATGATGTACAGGTTGTCTTTGACCTTCTCGATCTGCATGGCCTTGATCGCCGCAGCCGAGGGTCCCTGAGCCTGGCCGGACACGACCAGCGACACGACACCCACCCCGATCAACGTTCCAAGCAGCAATCCTCGCTTCATGACGGCCTCCAAGCGCCTTCAGGTTACTACGCCTCGCATTCGGATCCGGGACTCGGGATCCGGGACTCGGGATTCGGGACTCGGGGATACAACTCAACCACGAAGATCGCGAAGGATCTTCGTGGCCTTCGTGTTAGCGGCCTTCGCGACTACAGGCGTCCCAACAGATCGCGTTGACGTGAGAGTCGCGAGTCGCGCTCGCCAGCAAAGCGCTTGATGCCCGAAAGGATCGACGCCGCATCGAGGTGCGCTTCAGTGATGACATCAGGCTCGAGGCCGCTGGTCAGCCATTGATGATCCCAGTCCGACGTCATCGAGTACTCGTCGGTGAGGGGACCAACGTCACGCAACGGCCACACACGGCGAGTGCCTGTCGACACCACCATCAGGTCGTAGTACGCCTCACGCGGTAGTACGGCGTTGCGATACGACTCCGGCTGCCGATCGAAGAGCTCCTCGCTGATCGCGGCGACCACCTTCACGTTGACGCCCGCTTCTTCCAGCTTCGGCAGGATGCTCACCAGGTTGACCGTGGAACTGGAGCCTTGCGTGACAACGTACCCATGACGAGGCATGCCGGGCTTGAAGTCGCGAATCACGTAGAACCCCTTCGCTGCGGCAAGGAGATCGGTATCCGTAAACTTCGTGCGATCCGCAACCGGGAAATCGGGACGCGCCACTTCGAGCGTGATGATCCCGACCTTCTTGTCGCGTGCCGCGATCTCGGCGGCGGCGAAGTACGCCGGCGCCACGTCGTTGTAGTCCCAGAAGTTCAGATGAATCGTCTGACCGCGCGGGAAGAGCTTCCAGACCTGCGGCGCGAAGATGCCGAAATGCGTCCGGCCATCGGCCGCCGTCTCCGGCCCCGAGTGGCCAACCAGGATGTGGAGCACTCCCGTCCTGAAGGGGCTGTCCTGATTCTGCTGACTCCAGACGCGCGCCGGCGTGTACATCAACGGCGTGAACGCGCCATAAGTGCCGCTAATTGCCCAGACTCCCGCGAACTTGTCCGGATCGAGCGATGCGTTCTGACTCACCAGCCCGATCGCGGTCGAGGCGTTGCCGGCTTCCTGAATGGCCGCCTTGAAACGAGTCCCGAGAACGTTGGTCTCGGGGTCGTAGTGCCCCCACAAGCTCCCGTGCTCGAGGTTGATCGACTCGGACAAATCCGCCGCCATCGTCAGGAACCGGTTACCCGTGACGTAGTTGACCCACTTCACGATCTCCGAGATCCCACGCCGAGTGCCGGCCACGTCTCCGGCCTTCCGGAACAATGCGATCGATACATCTTTCTTCGCGCCGGTCACCGCATTGGTGACCGACACCTTCTGCGGCTCAACCGGAAGATTGGCCACGCGCAGCCGCTCGTCCTGAAATGGATCCTGGTTGACCTGCAGCCGGAGAGGAATCGAGTCGGGCAGCGAATCGCCGATCTCGACGAGCCGATCCGCAAGCCAATCACCGATACCATTGCGGTCGAGCACTGACATGGCGACGTCCATGTTGGCCTTGAACTGGACGAGGCGCTCTCGCGAGTCTTTGACGGCGCCGTCGCGAATGCCCTGGAACTGCACGCCGTAGCGCTTCTCGAAGGTCGTCGCGAGCGCGAGGAAGTACTCCGAGTTCATCTTCATCGCGTACGGATGGCTCGGGTAGCCGACAACCTGATCGCCGAAATCGGGAATCTTGTGATCGACCGCCGCCGGCCAATATCCCTTCGTGGTCTTGCCGATCGCCACCATGGGCCGGCGATCGGCCGGGTCCCAGTGCTCCATCGTCTTCAGAACGGCAACGACCTGGTCGTAGGCATTGCCATCCTGGACGACGAAGACATTCCAGCCATACGAGGTCCACTGGTCGATGAGATGGTAGCCCTCGTACTTGCGATCGATGACGCCCCCGATCAGCGAATCATCGATGCCTGCGTTGTTGTCGGAGAACATCACGCGCAATCGCTTGCCGACCTTGAGGGCCAACGCCTGCGTCTTGAGTTCCTGCGCGTGCCCTTCGGTCATCGCAAACTCACCTTCGAAGGCGATGACCTTGGGCGCAACGATGCTCGCCCCCATGACGTCCCAGAACGCGGCCTTGCCGGCAGCGGTCGCGATGCCGATTCCTGACGGGCCGCCGTTGACGTCGTTGGTGACGTCGGTGCTCTCGGCATGGCCAGCCAGGGCGCGAATTCCACGCAGCTTCGCCTGCGCGAAGAGCGGATGATCGGCAAGCCCGTTGTCCTGGAGCAGCGTCTTCATTGCGCCCGCTCCACGGCGGAATCCGAGTGCGTCGACCGGCAGAATCGCGACGTGCGGATCGGCGTAATAGCGCTTGTTGCCAGTGGCCTCGTACTTCCGCGCCAGCGCCTGCCCCATGATCATCCACAGCGCGTAGCAGGTCGGGATGCAGTGACCGCCGGCCAGCATGAACTTGTCGCTGTAGGGATGCTTCGGGCGACGGTAGTCGAAGCGCAGTCCACCAAGATCGGGACCGGCCAGGTGCGTCGCGACGTTGTACGGCGTATAGGCGAGCGGCCCGCCAAAATGCCCCGTCTGTGCGTAGTTGCCGAGCAGCACAAGGGTCATGCACGTCATGAAGCCGACATCCTCGAGACGCTCCCGGTCATACGGCGTCGTCAAGGGTTCAACGGCGGAAAGCATCTCTGTCGAAGCCAAACTGGAACCTCCACAGGCGTAGGGCGGGTCGTTCCCGAGAGACCCGCCGGGTAGCAGGACCCGGCCTAGCTGCCGGATCTATTTCTTGTGGAGGATAAGTGTATTCGATCGGCTACTCGAGGCCCGAGGCGCGCGCCTGCTCGCGCGCCAGAACGGCCTGATCGCGGTCGCCGTCACCGTGCGCGACGGCCCCGAGGAGGCGCTCGTAGTAGACGTTGTGGCTGGGCATCGGCACACGTGCCAGATCGGCAGCGGCCGCGATGAGACCGGCGTCTTTCAATCCAACGAAAATCGGCGATCCCACCTGGTCGTAACTTTCATCGACCATCTTCTGGCCATATACCTTGTAGGCGGTGGCCGAGAACAAACCTTCCGTCATCACGTCCTGGAAGACCTGTGGCAACACCCCGTACTTGCGCACGAGCGAGAAACCCTCCGCCATCGCCACCATTGCGCAACCAAGCACGGCGTTGTTGGCGAGCTTGATCGCGGTCGCTGATTCAGGCTTCGCTCCCGCGGGGAACGTCTTCCGCCCCATGACGCTGAGCAGCGGCTCACACGTACGCACGGCATCCTCTGGACCACCGGCGACGATCCCGAGTTGCCCTGAGGCGGCCAGGTCCGGGCGGCCGAGCACCGGCGCTGCAACGAGCGTCTGACCCGCATCGCGATGGCGTCCTTCCAGTTGTCGCACAGTCGCGACACCGTGCGTACCCATCACCAGGTGGATCGCGCCGCGTGGAAGCGAGTCGCACAGCCCACCGGCACCAGCGGCAACCTCGAGGATCGCCTTATCTTCAACGAGCATCGTCACGACGACGTCGCGCGCGGCGCAGAGATCGGGGATCGAAGATGCAACGCGAGCACCGGCCTCGCCGAATGGCACCGCCGCGGCGGCGACCATGTCGAAGACAGAGAGTTCGTGTCCGGCGCCGAGAATGCGCCGCGCCATTCCCTGACCCATTCGGCCAAGACCGATGAAACCTACCTTCATGTAGAGAACCTCTGAAACTTAGAAGTTTAAGGTTCAGAAGTTAGAAAGTAAGTGCTAAGTACGCCTGCTGCACTTCGAACTTACTTCCCGACATTAAACTTTAAACTTTTGAACTTACGTGAGCTGTCCCTTGACCCAATCGAGCTCGCGCGTGACGTATTCGACGATGTCGCCGGTCTTGAGGTGATCGGGGAGCACGTCCCAGGTGTAGGTTTCAATCTCGAGGTGCGTCGACAGCGGTGTCTGCTTGTGCACGGCGAGCGCCTGCTCGAGCGCAAAGCGCGTCGTGCCGAAGGCGCCGCCGAGATCCTCGAGGAACACGGGCACATGAAAGTGCGTGCGCCACTCACGCGGCCCGGGATCTTTCTGGAACGCGTCGAAGGCATCCTCGAGATTCAGGAACCAGGTCGTCTTCCCGTCCTTCTTCTGACAGGTCTGCGAGAGGTAGATCGTCTTCGCGAAGGTCTGCAGCGCATCAACGGTTTTCTGCGTGACGTCGGGGATGTGCATCGATGCCGCTTCCTGCAGCTTGACGATCGGGACCCCAGCAGCCACCAGCTTGTGGAGTGAGGCCGGGATGTCCTCGTAGCCCACCGACTGGTGGCCGATGTCGAAGACCACGCCCGTGTAGTCGCGCATAGCCTGGTGCGCATCGGCCTCGTTGAGACCGGTCTTCTTCGCGAGTGCCTTCGCCGTCTCGCCCGAGAACAGGTAGTTCTTGAAGTAGGTGATTGTCTCGTCCGTCGTCTCGAGGTAGCAGCGTGGCTCCGGCTCGAGGCCGAGGGTGACGGTCTTGCCCGTCTTCTTCTTCAGGTCCACCAGATGCGCGACGACGTCGATGACGTTGGCCGTGTACTCGTCGACGACGGACTCGCTGGTGACCTTCGGCTTGAAGCCGAGGGGCGCGCTCTGAATCGAGGGGTTGATGCCCTCGGGGGCGAGCTCGGCCAGCAGCGTCGCCACCTGCTTCGTGTACTCGCGGCGCTCCGGCGTCTGCCAGTCCGGCTCGTAGACGTCTTCTTTGATGACCTGTTTTTTGAAGACGCCGTAGACGAAGGCGTTGGCCGTGTAGAGGTAGAGGTCCTGATCGGCGAAGAACTGCTTGAGCGCGGCGCGCTTGCTCGGGTCCGCGCTCAGCGCGGCGGCCGAGGGCGCGGAGGTGCGGAGACAGACGCCAAACCGCTCATGCGGCGCCACGCGCGCCTTGACCGCGGGCAGATACCGGTTGACGCTCGCCCAGAGCTGATCCCAGTCGTCGGTCTGATGGACCAGCGTCGAATACGTGAGATGACCGAGGCCTTTACCCAAATCCATGGAATATCCTTCCTGTCGTAGGGCGGGTCTTGTTCGTGAGACCCACCGGGTCCATACAACAGGACCCGGCCTACGCTGTCGTGTTAGGAGATTTTCTCGACCTGTCCAGAAGCCGCAGATTTCACCACGGCTTCGGTCACGGCTGCGCCGTGGATCATCTCGCGCGTCGGAATCAGATACGGCGCACCGCCCGTGGCCGCCGTGGCAAACGCTTCCAGGCACGCGCGCGTGACATCGAGGCGCGCCGCCTCCCACACCTCCGCCGGCCCCTTGATCGGCTGAAACTTGCACGTGCCAAACAGCCGCGTGCGGCGCTCCTCCGAGGAGGCCCCCGCCACGTGCGTCATCCCTTCCAGGCGGACCGAGCCCTTCGAGCCGAACACCTGGAAGCTGAAACCGGGTCCGGTGGCCGTGATGGTGCCGAGATACCCGGAGGCGCCGTTCTTCATCCGGAAGAGCATCGACGTCGTGTCGTCGCTGTCGACCGGCACCACGCGGTGGAAACTCTGGCAGTAGACATGGTCGATCTCGCCTCCGAGATCGATCATGCCGTCGATGGCATGTACGCCCATCGGCGTCAGCCCGCCGCACGGCGTTTCGTCGCGGTGGGCGCGCCAGGCCTCCGGCTTCAGCAGCAAC
>Ga0070672_100002970_pt1 | contig 10925 bp, 8 predicted proteins | sample KBSM13metaG_FD_66151 | JGI IMG/M metagenome (GOLD analysis project Ga0070672, IMG submission 66151) | Miscanthus rhizosphere microbial communities from Kellogg Biological Station, Michigan, USA - KBS M1-3 metaG | ecosystem: Host-associated > Plants > Roots > Rhizosphere > Soil ... | reverse complement strand
CTCGTCATTCTTAATTCGCCCGCAAATCCGACAGGGGGAGTGATCTCGAAAGACGACCTCAGGCAAATTGCGGGCATGCTGCGCGACCGTGACCTGACAATCCTGAGCGACGAGATCTATTGCAGGATTTTCTACGAGCAGGAACCCTCATCCATCACGGCTTTCGATGGAATCGTCGAAAAGACCGTCATCCTGGACGGATTTTCCAAGACTTATTCGATGACTGGATGGAGGCTCGGATTCGGCGTAATGCCTCAGAAACTCGCCGACGCGGTCAATCTGCTCATGGTGAACTCCAATTCGTGCACAGCAACCTTCACACAGAAGGCCGGCCTGGCGGCCCTTCAGGGCCCTCAGGACGACGTGACCAGGATGGTCACAGAATTCCGCAAACGTCGCGATGTCATCGTAAAGCGCCTTAATGAAATCCCCGGATTTCGTTGTACTACGCCGGCGGGTGCATTCTATGCATTCCCCAACGTGACCGGCACAGGTCTTTCATCAAAGGATCTCGCGGAGCTGCTGCTGAACGAAGCCGGGGTTGCGTGCCTGAATGGCACCGCGTTCGGCAAACACGGGGATGGGTATCTTCGATTCAGTTATGCCAGTTCGCTTGAAAACATCGAGGAAGCCATGCGCCGGATCAGGGACGCCTCGAAGCGCTGGTCCTGAAAACTAGCGCCCCCGCCTTGACAAAAGCCAAGCCCGCTAGTGGAATATCGGGCATGAGAATTCACAAAGGACTGCTTATTGCTGGTCTGCTCGCGGCGATGTCCATTGCAGCCGTTCAGCAGAACTCCAAAGTCGTTGCCACGGTCAACGGCGAAAATATCACCGAACAACAGCTGATGCAGGGCGCGGCCGCAGACCTGTCGAAGCTCGACGCAAATCGGCCGCAGCCTCAGGCCGCATACGATCGTGCGAGGCTTGAAGTCCTTTGGAAAGCACTCACTTCAATCATTGACAACAAGCTGCTGACGCTCGAAGCGGCAAAGAACCACATGACCAGAGAAGAACTGCTCAATGCGGAAGTTGAAAGCAACGTGGGAACACCTTCTCCCGAAGAAGTCGAGCAATTCTACGAAGCGAACAAGGCACAAATTCCCATTCCGAAAGCCGAGGCTCTCCCGCAGGTGCGGCAATACATGATCGACTCGAGCCGCAGGAGATATCAGGACATACTTGCGGCAAACATGCGGCGGAATTTCAAGGTCGTGACTTTCCTCGATCCGCTCAGAACAGATGTCGCTACAGCGGGCTATCCTTCGCGAGGCCCTTCCAACGCTCCTGTCACCATCATTGAATTTGCAGACTTCGAATGTCCATTCTGTGGCGGTTTTTATCCAACGTTGAAACTGGTCGAAAAGAACTACGCCGACAGGGTACGCCTGGTTTACCGCCAGTTTCCGCTAACGAATATGCACCCGAACGCGCAGAAAGCCGCCGAGGCATCTCTTTGCGCCAACGACCAACGGAAATTCTGGGACTTCTATGACTCGCTGTTCAGCGATCAGTCCCGGCTCGACGTTCCTTCTCTGAAGCAGCGCGCACAGACGCTTGGCCTGAACGTCCCAGCATTCAATACATGCCTGGACTCGGGGAGCCAGGCGGCAGCGATTCAGAAGGACAGAGACGATGCGCGGAAGATCGGCGTAAACAGTACCCCCACCGTATTCATCAATGGCCGATTGCTCGGCGGAAGGTCCTATGCCGAGGTTCAGGAGGTTATTGAAGACGAGTTGCAACGGGCAGGTCAGAAAAAATAAACGGGAGGAACGTCGTCTCTTCCGCGTTCCCCCCTATTCGTAGTCTGTGTCGCTTACTTTTTTGCGCCGAGAACAGCATCCTTCGCGGCCTTGGCCACACGGAACTTCAGAACCGTCTTGGCGGGGATCTTGATCGACTCACCAGTCGCCGGGTTGCGTCCGATACGCGCCTTCCGCTTCTGCTTCACGAGCTTTCCAAGTCCAGCCAGGGCAAATTCACCCTTCTTCGCTTCGCGGTGCGCGAGATCAACCATCGCGGCCATAAAATCTTTCGTCTGCTTCTTGCTGATTCCGGACTTCGCTGACAACTCAGCGATGATCTGGGTCTGGGTCATTTTCGCCATTCGTATTCTCCTTTTTCAGTTTGCCAATATAAAAGCCGCATTCAGGCCCCCCAATAAATAAAGGGTGTGGGAGCATCTGTCAACGACTAAGCTCGTTTAAACGCTCTTTCAATCTCCCTGAGGTCATACCTGAGAATGATGGGACGCCCGTGAGGACAAACCGTCGGAACATCAGTCTTCATAAGCTCCCCAAGAAGCCATCGCATTCTGGTCTCGTCCAGCGGCGTATTGATCTTAATAGCCGCATGACACGAAACCGTTGCCGCGATCTTTCTCTTGAGCGCATCAATGTTCATCACCTGAGTCTCGCGCTCGAGTCCATCAAGCAGTTCGCGCAAAAGCTTCTCAACCGCACCCGCCTTCAAAATGGCCGGCGCAGTTTTGATAGCAATCGTCTTAGGCCCGAACGGTTCGACTTCGAAACCGTTCTGCATCAGCTCGGGAACAATGCTCTCGAGAATCACGACCTGCCGCGGTGGCAATTCCACCACAATGGGCATCAATAATCGCTGTACTTCGAGCATTCCGGCAAGCTTTTGTCGCAAATAATTCTCAAAAAGTACACGTTCGTGTGCGACGTGTTGATCAATCAAAATGAGTCCTGTCAAGTCTGTCGCAACAATAAAGCTGTCTCTTAATTGTCCGAGTGGACGCAGTTCGTGCTTGACACGGTCAAAATCCGCGTACGTTGGTTCGGGACGCGCGTCTGCGGTCGCGTCGGCGCGGCCATAGGACAACTCGAGCGGCCGCGGCTGCCCTTCCAATACAACCGGTGGAGCGTGTAGCGAAAATGGTGCGTTGAGAATCGGATCGTCGCCGGCCCACGAATCCGGAACTCTTGGCGAAGGCGCAGGCAATCCGTAAGGCGATATCGAACCGGCGGTGGACTGCATTGCAACGATTGTCTTGTCACTCGTGAGTCCTGCAACTATTGCGTCGCGGATCGAGTCGTGAATGTAGCTCTGATGCTTGAAGCGAACTTCTGTTTTCGCGGGATGGACGTTGACATCCACATCCTCAAAGGGCACCGTCACAAAGAGGATAACCACCGGATACGTCCCGGAGGGCAACACGTTGCGATAGGCTTCTCCAACGGCGTGCATGATGATCTTGTCCCGCACGAGTCTGCGGTTCACGAAGAAAAACATCGAATGACGGTTGTACTTCTGAATATGAGGGCGTGACGTGAAGACACGGATCTTCAAGCCTGACCTGCCGGATTCCTTCTGATGCTCGACAAGCTCGTCGAGCAGATCATTCCCGAAAATTTGAAGGATCCGTTCGCGGAAGTCTGGAACGGCCGGCGTCGAGAGCACCTCGAAACTGCCGCTCCTGACGAGGAACTGAATCTCGGGGAACGCCAATGCGTAATGCGTACAGTAGCTGGTGAGCTGGCTCAGTTCGTAAGACTCCGACCGCAGAAACTTGCGACGCGCTGGAACGTTGTAAAACAGATCCTCAACCGTAATTTGCGTGCCCTGGGGAAATGCACCTTCCCGTTGCGACACGATTTGTCCGCCTGTGACCTCGATCGCTGTCCCAATACCGCTTTCGGCTTGTGTTTCCAGAGTAAGTCTGGATACCGAAGCGATCGAAGGAAGCGCCTCGCCGCGAAAGCCGAGTGTCTTGATCGAGAAAAGATCGTCGGGATTGTAGAGCTTGCTTGTCGCATGGCGCAGAAGGCAGGTCGCGGCATCTTCCGCCCCCATTCCCTCGCCATTGTCGGTCACTCGAATCAGACGGCGGCCGCCTTCCAGAACGTCGACTGAGATCCTGGTAGCGCCCGCGTCGAGCGAGTTCTCAATGAGTTCCTTGACGATCGATGCCGGCCGCTCGACAACTTCGCCAGCCGCTATGCGGTTCGCGATATCGTCGGGCAACACATGGATGCGTGCCATAGGACGAGATTCTAGTTTCCACCAGGGATGATTCAGGACCCAAAAGCGAACGTCATCACGGTTTAGCGTTCCGGAGAATTCCTGGTATCGATGAAAAAACGAGATCCGTAACTGATTTTTGTATCGACCGTGGACAGGTTGTCTACGCTTGAATCCCTACAGTAAATCACTGAATTGGTCGGAAATCCTTACACCTGCTGTATTTAATTGATAAAACAGGCACGTCTGGAACTTTCCGGCGGAAACCGTCGGAACCTATTACAGAACTTCGACGCAAATAGTCCCCTAAGTCATTGAATCAAAAATAATTAATGATGGCCAGCAGATTGCGTGAAATGTACCGCCTATGAGTTTCACGGAGGAAATTCAGATGAACATCAAAAAATTGAGTTTGGCTGTGACTTTCGCATTGCTGGCAGCCGCCTGGCCGGAAGCGGCTTCCGCCATTCCACTGACCTTGACCGCGGTTCCTGGCAATACTGTTGGCCCGCAGAGTACTCAGAACCCCTGCGTCATAGCAGCCACGAATTGCCAGCAGCCCGCTGGTTTCGGATACAACAACTACACACAGGGTGGGAACATATCCTCGTATAACATGTTTAGCACCACGCCTACCGCTAATGTCCCCGACGGGGTCCAGGGAAACCCCTATACTGTCAGTCAACTCGTCGGTGCGGGTCTCACCAGCTTCGTGGTAGGAATCGACGTGAACACGACTGGCGCTGCCGGCGAAACGCTGCAGTTGTTCCAGGTCATCATCAATGGCGTCGTTGCCTACGACTATGTCGGACCAACCCTGATTGGAAACATAAGTAACAATGGTAACGGTTATGCGGATTGGACATTGGGCACTGTCAGTTTGGCAGGCCTGAATCCTAACTCAACGGTCTTGTTCCATGCCGTATGGAACAACGGCACCGACGGTGGAGAACATTTTTTCCTGGTTCCCACTTCGACTCCAACCGTTCCGGAACCGATGTCTCTGCTCCTCCTGGGTGCGGGCATGTCTGCTTTCGGAATTCTTCGCTATCGTCAGAGCAAAAAGAGCTAAGACCAGCGATCTGGTTCGCGTCCAGCAAGAGCCCTCTGCCAACAGGCAGAGGGCTCTTCTATTGTGCGAAAACGTGCGGTGGACATTCTATTTGAGGAGTGCAGCAAGACCGGCAAAGTCGAAGGTCTGCTTAACCCGCTGCTGCCACGCAGCAAGCTCAACCGCCTTGGGATCCGGAGTCTCCGAGAAGAGAATTGTGATCAGCTGAATCCGGTTGGGTTCAGCAAAGTTTGGCAGGGCCGGATCGGGCTTGACGCTGATCGCCTGCTCGGCTGGGCCGGGCTTCAGGCTTGCCAACTCATACTGCGCTATCTGATCGTTGATTTCCGGGGTCACCCGTTCCATGTGCTGGTTACGAAGCGCGCGCACTTTGTTGGCCAGATCGCTCGCTTGCGCTCGAATCGACGCCGCTTCCGTCGTACTGCGGGTTGCGGTTGCGGCCTGTGCCTGGCGCTCCAGGGCACGGCTCTCCATGCTCCACGCGTCTAGCTGCTGTTGTTCGCCCGCAGTCAGAGCGCGCAATGCCGCAACCCTGGCTTCCATCCGGCGCTTTTCCTCGCCCGAAGGGTCTCCGGAAACTGCCGCTGAGCTTAATTGTTGCGGAGTGAAAGAGCCGCGGTATTTCTTCAGGTCATCGATCTGCTTTTCGAGTTGAGCAGTCTGAGCCGGAATTACGGTGCTCAGTCGGCGCGCAAACTCCTCAGACACTGCCTTCATGGTGTTCAGAAAGTTCTCTGCACCGGCAGGATCCGTCTTCTTCAGCGTTTCGTACCTCGATTGCGACGCGGCAGGATCGGGCAGCCTGTCGTTAGCTGTGTCTCGTTTCCAGTCGGCGAGTTTCTTTGCGCGCTGCGCTGCGATGGCATCGAGTTTGTCAGCCAGTGTCTGAGGAATCCATGGCAGACGATTGTCCTTCGTGATGACTACCCAGTGGTTGTATTCCGGATACCCGGCGACACGACCTGTTAGCTTCGGCGCCTCACCGGTGGGGCTTATGAACTGACTGCGCACGTCAGTATTGAAGAAGACCGACACCTGCGCAATCTCGCCGCCGATACGATCGACCTGAGGAATAACATCACAGGCGCCGGTCCAAAGACGCGTCAGGTCCGTCTTGCGCTCCGGCACAACCTTGACGTGCATTTGTGCCCCGCTCTCGTTGTACGGGCCTGCGCCAATCGTCGTTCTGAATCGAGAAGGTTGCAGCGGCGCCAGAAGCGCGGCGTTCCGCCGGAGAAGATCTTCCGCGGCAAGCATTCCCTGACGCAGCGGGAGCCACTTTAAGTTTTTGATGTCGTCTTCTTCAACTCTCGGTGTCCAGCAGCCGGACTGTCCACCCTTCGGATAATCGAAAACGAGCGTGGGCTGCGGCGTCGTTGCTTTTGCGCCGCAGAGCGTAAGGTTCTGACGTGACGAGAACACGGCAACCGGCTGTCCTACACTACCTACACCCACAATGCCGCCTTCATTAAGGCCAGACAAGAGAACAGCGCATCCATCTGGGCTGGCGGCGGCATTACCCCCACCCATCGAAACCAGGGTCGTCCTGGGCGCAGGCACTGGGATCAGCGCCGGCCGTGGAACGACGGGCTGCGCATTGATTCCGAGCAGCCCCGCTTGATTGTCGCCACAAGCGTAAAGCGCGCCATCGCTCGTACGAATAATCGTGCTATGTCCGCCGGCTACGACGCCTGTCGCCTTGACCTGTCCCGGCAGCGTGACCCTCGCCGGAACCGCGCGATTTACCGTTGCCCCGTCACACAGCTGCGACTTGCTGTCGTTCCCCCAAAGCCATACGCTGCCGTCGGATTTCACTGCAGCGCTGTGCCAGGTACCCGCCGAAAACGAGACAACATCCGTTAGTTCAGGAATCGCCGAAAAGCCATTGGTAGTGCGTCCATTTCCGAGTTGGCCATCCCGACCGCGACCGAAGGCATACATCTTTCCGTCTGTAGTCTGGACGAGGACGTGAAACATCCCGGCACTTACGGATGCGACTTTTCCCGCGAGTTCGGGAAACGGAACTCGAAGGAAAACCGTTGTTCGCCCGTCCTTGGCTGCAGGGCATTGCAACATGTCGTTCTCACCGGCGCAGTACAGATCACCTGTAGAAGAAACGGCAACGGCAAAACTATATCCCGTCGAAATGTGCGTAATCGACTTGTCCGCGAGCGAGTCCACCAGGGCCGGACCTTCGCATTGTTCGTACTCATGCCCCAGCCCGAGAGCTCCACGCGCGTTTCCGCCCCACGAATAGACCTTTCCATCCGCGGTCACCGCGAAGGTGTGAGTAGTTGCCGCCGCGATCTCTTTAACGTTTCGCATCACGACAGTGGGCACCGTCGCGCTGTTACCGGCGGAAGGGCGACCAAGCTGGCAAAAGAGATTCTCTCCCCACGTCAAAACCTCCCCATTATTGCGAAGCGCCACCGCGTGTTTTGTGCCAAACAGAACCGTAGGACTTTGGGCTTGGGCAATGACACTCGTAGTGATGAGAACGAGGAAGGCGCGAAGCAGAATACCTTTCGCCATGCACAAATACCTTGTCGAAACGCACGGCGTCCCGTCAATGGAAAAGTCCGGCGCAGAAGACCTTCGTCTGACTACGATTCCGAGCGGGAATCAGAATCGGATGCTCGACGCAATTGCTCCTGATCTTCATCGCTCAGAGCCGAACTGAAATGCAGAACCTGGTCCATCACCGACGGAGTCTCAAAGTAATCGTTGCGGCAGCTCAGATGCACAAATCCCCCCGGGGTGAACATGCCTTCTTCATAGAAGACGATGCGAATTCTCCAGGTCCCGCGCTCGATGGCGTTCCGGCAGTGACGGCACTTGGCCATACGTCCCGGCGATCGCTCAGCTCCATCGATTCGCGGAACGCGATGATGCGCCAGACCACGTTGTGCCATTTGTTCGAGATGTTCTCTCGCGGGCACCCCCTCACTCGTCTCTCCAAGAATTTGCAGGAATGGCTCAGGGCGCTTATACGCCGCACATGACAGGTGGAACCATAGCGTCATCTCTCCGTCGCCGAAAGGATTGGGCAGACGTTCACCGAACCGGCGAGTTCCAGTCGTGATCGGTTTCCCACAACCGCGGCACTTGGACCGTCCGCTGGAAGCAGGCTCAATAATGTGCGGCATAAGCTAAGAATAGCCGATGCGGACGCGCGGCTCTATATCACTCCTCCATGAAGGCTGCGCTACCTAAGCCTTCGACTTGTAGATCTGTTTTTGGGCCTTGTGAATCTGCTTCCACCGCTTCCGTAATTCCGCCTGCGCTGTGGGATCCCTTTTCCGTTCGAGAAACTGGAGTTCCCGCTTCAATTTGCGATAGTTCGCTAATCGGTCAGGATCGAGGGAGCCGTTTGCACTCGCTTCCAGCACTGCGCAACCAGGTTCCGTATTGTGCTGGCAATCGCGAAATCGGCAGTTCACACTTAGCATCCCAATCTCGTCGAAAGTGTCATCGAGACCAGTATCCGCATCCCAAAGCTGAAACTCCCGCATGCCGGGAGTGTCGATCAGAACGCCACCTGCCGGCAGCAGAAACAGTCGGCGATACGTTGTGGAATGGCGTCCGCGGTCGTCGCTCGAGCGGATTGCCAGGGTCTTTTGAGTTTCTGAGCGCAGAAGCCGGTTGATGATCGTCGATTTACCAACGCCGGATGAACCGAGAAGGACCACGGTATTTCCTGGTTCCAAATAGGCGGCTAGCGCATCTAGCCCTTCGCCGGTAACAGCGCTGAGAATATGAGTGTTCACTGCCGGCGCGACGTCCGCGATTTCGTTCGCAGCGTTTCGACGATCGGCACAGAGATCGGCCTTGCTCAGCAGGACGACAGGCTGGGCGCCACTCTCCCAAATCGCGGCGACGTACCGCTCGAGCCGGCGCGGATTGAAATCGGCATTCAGCGACATGACAATGAATGCGACATCAACGTTCGTGACCAGGATCTGTTCCGCAGTGCGCCCACCGGCGATCTTGCGAGAGATCTTTGTTCGCCGCGGCAGAACTTCATGGATTAATGCTTTTCCTTCCGACAGGATCGGCGCCATCGCGACCCAATCACCTACGGCCGGAAAGGCCGATCGGTCAGAAGCCCCATGACGGAGTCGGCCTGTAGCCTCTGCCGCCAACTCGCCTGTCTCCCCAACGACCCGATAGGCTTCCTTCTGTTCTTCGACGACACGCGCCGGCGCGAGGCCGGATCTGGCGTGCGTTTCCCAATATTGCTGGAAATAACGATTCCATCCAAGGACGTGCAGATCCACGTGGCTCTCCTTCGACAAAACTGAATTGTTTATGAGAGTGGAACGAAGGCGGGATAGTCGCGAGCGACTATGAGGAAGGGAAATGCAGACTCGTTAAGGCTACTTCCTTACCCGTTCATCCCGTGATAACGCATCGAAACGATGCGGACTTGATCCCTGTTCATAAAACCTCCCGACTCATAAGATTTCGACAACACAGAGTAGCACACGACCCTTTAGTGGACACAAGATGACGAGGCGATCCTCTAACTCCGATCGAAGTAGGAATTGGTCAGCCTTGCGGCAACAGCCCGCGCTTCTATCTCGGCAGGGTTGCGCCCGTATCCGCAGCGGAAGTGGTCGAGGACGTAACGGAACGGAAACGTAATCGGATTTCTTCGATACTGAACAACGTGCACGAGCTCATGAAGAATGAGCTCCAGAGTGCTCCGTCTCAGGGGTTCCAGAAACCAGCAGCTCTCGACGACGTAAATTCGATTCCATAGCGTGAGCCCGCTGAAGGTTCCTCCCGGAACCAGCCACCAGAACGGAATTCGCGGACCCAGGCGGAATTGAATCTTGCTTAGGTCGCCCAGGGGAAGTCGCTGCGCGATCCAGCTGATGATGTGATCCGGCAGTACGACCTTGCGAGTCATGAATCGCGATGTCCTGCAGCTCTCGACGATGATGGCCGCTGCGACTTACGTCTTCCGAACCTGAAGTCCCAGTTCCTTCATCTGCTGATCCGAAACGATGGACGGCGAGCCGCTCATCGCATCGACGCCGCGTGCAGTCTTTGGGAACGCGATGACGTCACGGATCGAGGATTGCCCCGCCAGGATCATCACAATGCGATCGAGCCCCAGCGCAATGCCGCCATGCGGAGGTGTGCCGTACTCGAGCGCTTCGAGGAAGAACCCAAACTTGTCGCGCGCTTCCGTTTCGGTGAAACCCAGAGTCTTGAAAATGCGCGCCTGCACATCGCTACGGTGTATACGAATGGAGCCGCCACCGATCTCGGTTCCGTTAAGCACGAGGTCATAGGCCTGAGCGCGAACTGCGCCAGGATTCGACTCCAGAATTCCGAGGTCTTCCGCTACGGGTGAAGTGAAGGGATGATGTCGCGATACCCAACGATTCTCGTCGGGGGAAAACTCGAGCAACGGAAAATTGACAACCCACAACATGTTCCACTTGCCGGCAGGAATCCAGTTTTCGCGACGCGCAAGCTCCAGACGAAGAGCACCCATCAGATTCAGAACGGGTTCCTTTTCGCCGGCCATCAGAAAAACCATATCGCCGTTCTTCGCGCCCGCCTGTATGAGTGTCGCGTCGATGGCGGCGGCCCCGGCATTCTTAACAACCGGTGCGGAACTCAAACCTTCGCTCGTGGGCTTGATCCAGGCAAGGCCAACCGCGCCCATCTGCTTCATATAGTTGGTGAGATCGTCGAGAACCTTACGCGAATACGACACACCGGGCGCCATGAATCCGCGAATAGTTTGTCCGGCTTCGGCCATCTCACGGAAAACGCCGGGTTCCGCCTTCTTGAAAATCTCCGTGAAGTCTTGCAGCAAGACATCGAAGCGCGTGTCCGGCTTGTCGCTTCC
>Ga0070672_100002966_pt1 | contig 10928 bp, 9 predicted proteins | sample KBSM13metaG_FD_66151 | JGI IMG/M metagenome (GOLD analysis project Ga0070672, IMG submission 66151) | Miscanthus rhizosphere microbial communities from Kellogg Biological Station, Michigan, USA - KBS M1-3 metaG | ecosystem: Host-associated > Plants > Roots > Rhizosphere > Soil ... | reverse complement strand
AAGGCTAGCGAAAGCCTTTCCGTCGCTCCGGCATTTCTGGCAGCCGATGATTTTGGCAGGCTGATGGCAAAGGAAGATGCCGAGCTCGCGCAAATCATGCAGTCGCTGGGACTGAAAAAAACGGCGAATTGACGGCCGTGCCCGTTCAGCCAGCCGGTATGGATGTGGCGGCGGTGCGGACCTACCTGACCGCGCTGCAGGAACGTGTGGCGGCGCGATTGGCGGCGTTCGACGGCAGACAATTCCGCGTCGACACATGGCAGCGGCCGCAAGGGGGTGGCATCAGTCGCGTGCTCGAAGACGGCGCTGTCTTCGAGCGCGGCGCGGTCAATTTCTCGCATGTAACCGGTGCAACGCTGCCACCGTCTGCAACCGCTGCGCGTCCGGACTTAGCCGGGCGTAATTGGGAAGCGCTCGGTGTCTCCCTCGTTTTGCACCCGCGAAATCCCTACGTTCCGACGGTGCACTTGAATGTGCGCTTTTTCGCCGCACACTCGTCTGCATCGCAGCCATCGGTGTGGTGGTTTGGCGGCGGCATGGACTTGACGCCGTATTACGGCTTCCAAGAGGACGCAGTACATTTCCATCGCGCCTGCCGCGCGGCGCTCGCGCCCTATGGAAATGACTGTTACGCGCGTTACAAGCGCTGGTGCGATGAGTACTTTTATATAAAGCATCGGAGCGAGCCGCGCGGCATCGGCGGCATCTTCTTCGACGATCTCAACGCGCCCGACTTCGCCACGTGTTTTGACCTGCAGCGAAGCGTCGGTGACGCCTTTCTCGACGCTTATACGCCGATCGTCGAACGCCGGGTGGACCGCGCTTACACCGAACATGAGCGCGAGTGGCAGGCTTATCGGCGCGGGCGTTACGTCGAATTCAATCTGGTGTGGGACCGCGGAACGCTGTTCGGCCTGCAGTCCGGTGGACGCACGGAGTCCATCCTGCTTTCATTGCCGCCGGTTGTTAAATGGCGCTATGACTGGCGACCTGCGCAAGGTAGTGCAGAAGCGAAACTGTACGACGAATTTCTGATTGCGAAAGACTGGCTAGCTGATGAATAACAGTCCTGGGCCACACAAACGTAACGCGGCGTCAGGACTTCGTGTCGGTGCGGAACCAGGGCACGCGCAGCGAGCGCAGCCCGTTCAATATGCGACGACCGATCGATGACGCGCGGATTTCTTCGCGCCGCCCGACGCGATGCGCATCGACGAGCTTCGGTGTCTGCTTGTAGGTGAGATAGCGTTGCAGGGCGGCTTGAACGTGCTGCTTCAGGACGCGCACATTGACCGGTTTGTTGAGGAAACGGAAGATCTGCGCCTCGTTGATAAGTTCAATCACGAGCTCCGAATCGGATGCCGTCGTCACGACAATCGTGAGTATCTGGGGATTCTCCTGCTTGAGCAGTTTGAGCATCGCGGTCAATTGTTCGTGACCTGATTCAATGTCCGTCACGACGACCGCGATTTCACGTGCTTGCATGACGGTCAGTGCCGCATCAACATCGGGTGCATAAACGACCGGACAAGTGCCGCCGACCAGTTCGCGCACTACCCGATGGATTTCTTCGTCGCTGTCGATGACCAGTACGCCCGCGTCCATTTTCTGCGGCAGATCAGCGGCCGCGCTCTTGGTGTCCGCGAGCTGTAGTGCGATAGTCGCCGCTTCCGCGACGATCGTCTGCAGATCCGCGTTATCCCACGGCTTGCTGATGAACCGGTATACCTCACCGTCGTTGATCGAGCCGACGATCGAGGCGAGATCCGAGTAACCGGTGAGCAGGATGCGGACGCTGCGCGGTGAAATCTCCTGCGAACGCCGCAGCAGCTCGACACCCGGCATGATGGGCATGCGCTGGTCGCTGATAACGACATGCACATGATATTTGCTCATGAAATCGAGCGCTTTATTGCCATCCGTCGTGATGAAGACGTGATAGCGTTGGCGGAAAAGGGCCTTCAGCGCCGCAAGTATGCGTGCTTCGTCATCGACGATAAGGAGCCGCGCCTGCTTCACACCGGTGTCCAGAGTAATGGCGCTGTCGCCGGTGACTACGACCTGTCCATCCGCGTCGAGCTGCGCGCTGGCGGCTGCCGCAGCGCCGCCTCCGAGCAGTCGTGCCGCGCTCATAAGGGCAGCGCTGCTGGGCAGAGCGACCGGCTTTGCGCGGCCGTCCGGTTCAGCCATCGCGAGTGAAGCATCGATGCCTTCGCGAAGCGCATCCGCAAATTCGCGCGCATTCTGAAAGCGGTCTTCGCGTTTCTTGGTCAACGCCTTCTGCAGAGCACGGTCGACGAGCGGGGAAAGTTTCGCGTTGAGCTGCGATGGGTTGGTCGGCAGTGTATTCAGAACCTGGTGCATAACGTTCGCGGAATTGCCGGTGAACGGCTTGCGCCCAGCGAGCAGCTCGTATGCGATGACACCGACCGAGAAGAGGTCGGCGAGCGCATCGACCTCGAGACCCAGAAACTGCTCGGGCGCCATGTAATGCGGGGTGCCGAGCACATCACCGATCTGCGTTAGCTGCGACGATTCTAGGCGGGCAATGCCGAAATCGCTGATCTTGATGCGTCCATCGTTATTGATCAGGATATTTGACGGTTTGATATCGCGGTGCACGACACCTGCCACATGGGCGTGCTCGAGTCCATCGAGCAACTGACGAATGATCGCGCCGACCTCGCGTATCTCGTAGCTCACTTCCTGCTGCAGGTGCTGCGCGAGCGTTTTGCCGTTGACGAGCTCCATGACGATGTAAGCGACTTCATCGTCTTCGCCGTAATCGTAAATTTGCACGATGCGCGGGTGCACGAGACGGCCGACCGCCTGCGCTTCGTGCCGGAAGCGCTGCATGATGTGTTTGAGATCGTCGGGGCCGACTGACGCCTTGCTGATTGCCTTGATCGCAACCGCGCGCGATATATGCGGATCGAATCCTTTATAGACGCGGCCCATCCCGCCCTTGCCTAGCACGCTCTGAATCTCGTACTTGCCGATCTTTAGCGGGTCACCCATTGCGCAAGTCAGGCGGCTTCCAGTGCCGCTTCGGCCGGCGGCCGCAGCGGCAGCCATACGCTGAACGTGGTACCGCTGCCGGGTTTTGAGACGACATCAATACGGCCGCCGTGCTGCTGCACGATCTTGTAGCAGATCGATAGTCCGAGGCCGGTACCCTTGCCAATTTCTTTGGTGGAAAAGAAAGGGTCGAAAATCTTTGGCAGGACGTCAGGCGGTATGCCCGTGCCGTTGTCCTTGACCTCTACGATCACGCCTTCGCCGTCCGGACGCGTCGTCAGGTCGATGGTGCCGTCGCCCCCGCGCAAGGCTTGTGCTGCATTGGTCACCAGATTCAAGAACACCTGGTTCACCTGCGAAGGCGAGCAAATGATCGGTGGAATATCCGCCAGGTGCTTGTTGACCACGATGTCCTTCAGGAGGTGCTTGGCGAGCAGAAGCGTACTTTGCACGCCCTCGTTCAGATTGAAGCTCGTGACTTTGCTTCGATCGAGACGCGAAAAATCCTTGAGGTTGCCGACAATCTCCGCCATCTGCGCGGTGCCGTATAGGCCATCCTTCACGAGGCTGCCCAATTCGACCATCACGCCCTGCTTTTTCAGTTGAGCGACCTGCGCCCATACGACAGCGAACTGGCGTGACAGGCCTTGTGCATCGTTGCCCGCTTGCAGCAGCTTCAGCAGTTTCTCGCAGTTATCGATGGCACCGCTGAGCTCAGTAAGCTTGTCACTTACCGTGCCCAAGCTGTTTTTAACGTACGCAAGCGGGGTGTTGATTTCATGCGCGACGCCGGCCACCATCTGTCCGAGCGATGACATCTTCTCCGATTGGATAAGCTGCGCTTCGGATTCCTTGAGATGCTGCAGCGCTTCGGACAACTCGCGCGTGCGCTCGACGACGCGACGCTCAAGGTCGACATTCGCTGCTTTCAACTTGCCGCCAAGATAACCAAGCAGTATGAGGAGCGCGCCCGCGTATGCAATCAGATAAACGCGATACCGCTCTTTGTCTTGCAGTGTGGCTTCGAGCTCGCGGCTGAACGAGAACGCAAGATTCTCCAGCCGCGGCCCGGACGTAAGAAAATCGAGACTTTTCATTGTCGCCTGCTCGTCCGCCTTGGTCTTGAGCAGACTTTGCACCGCCGTGTCGAGCTGGGCGGCGCTGTCGTGCAGCGCCTCGGGTACCGCATGCGCTTGCGCTACAGCCGCTTCGAGCGCCGAACGCTGAGCGTCCTGCGCGAGCCAGTAGTATTGAGGCGCAATGGCGGGCAGCGAAGTTAGCGCCTGCTCAAGCTGCGGAGGCCGCACTTTCAGGTCCGTTACTTGCGTTGCAAGCGCAGCGGTGATTCTTTGTATGTCACGCACAGCGCCTTGTGCGGCGGCGTTCTGAAGTTTGAATTTTTCAACGAGATCTGCTTTTTGCAGAATCGCGTTCGTCAGATCCGGCAGGCCGATGGTCAGCGATTCGCTCGGCGAATGGGCGAGCGCCGCACTTAGATTCTGCAGCGCTTTACGCGCCGCAGGCGTGCGATTGATCGGGGGCAGGTCAGTAGTCGCCAGTTCGGAACGAGCCCGCAGGACATCGATGTCCCAGCGGCTATCGATATCTTTTAACTCGCGCAGATAGCCGAGAATTTCATTTTGTTCGCGTAAGTCGATGGCCTGTGTCTTGTTGTATAGGAAGTGCAGCGCGGCCACCATGCCCGCTGCGGCAATTACCAGTGCAATGTTTTGCATTGCCACGGACTTAGCCATTCATGAGCCCCTCCTCACCGAGATACGCCCGACGCACCTGCGGGTTCGCAAGCAGCGCCCGCGCCCGATCATGGAGAATGATTTCGCCGCTTTCCATGACATAGCCGCGGTCACAGAGCTCGAGCGCCAGCTTGGCGTTCTGTTCAACCAGGAAAGTCGTTACCCCGGTTGCCGCAATCGCCCGTATCGTGTCGAAGATCTTCTGCACCATGAGCGGTGCGAGTCCCATGCTGGGCTCGTCGAGCAGCAGCAGTTTTGGACGGCTCATGATCGCGCGGCCGATCGCGAGCATCTGTTGCTCGCCGCCGGACAGCGTACCGGCAGTCTGTTGCCGCCGTTCGGCAAGCCGCGGAAATAGCTCATAGACATGATCACGATCGACAGCTATCCCCTCCCTATCGCGGCGGCTGTATGCGCCCATATCGATGTTTTCCGCGATGGTGAGTCGTGGAAAAACACCACGCCCCTCCGGCACCAGCGCAATACCAAGCGCGACCAGCCGGTATGACGGCATGCCTATGATATCAGTGCCATTGTAACGGACGCGACCGGCAACAGGGGCGATGACGCCCGCAAGCGCCTTGAGTGTTGTAGTCTTGCCCGCGCCATTCGCGCCGATGAGTGCGACCATTTCTCCGGCTTCGACGTGAAAGTCGATGCCTCGCACGGCGGTGATTGCGCCGTAAGCAACCTTGAGTCCACTGACCTCAAGCAAGGGCGCCGCCGAGATACGCTTCGATGACAGCAGAGTTTCTCTGTACGTCGGCAGGAATGCCTTCGGCGATTTTTTTTCCGTAATCGAGCACCGCAACGCGGTCGCACAATCCCATCACCAGTTTGACGTCGTGCTCGATGAGCAGAATCGTTGTACCGTCGGCACGAATGCGTGCGAGAAGTGCGCGCAATGTCGCCGTCTCCGTCGCGTTCATGCCGGCTGCCGGCTCGTCGAGCGCCAGGAGCTTCGGTTCGGTCGCAAGTGCACGTGCGATCTCGAGCCGCCGTTGGTCACCATAAGGCAGGCTTCGCGCGAGACTGTGCTCGTGCGCGGTGATGCCGACATAGTCGAGCAGGTGGCGGGCGCGCTCGTGGACGGATCGCTCTTCCATGCGCGTGCTGCGTGTCCGCAATACGGCGCCGATGACGCCGGCGCGCGATCGCAAATGGCAGCCCACCATTACGTTTTCGAGCGCCGTCATGTTGGCGAAGAGGCGAATATTCTGGAAAGTGCGCGCGATACCTGCCGCAGCGACAGCATGCGGTGCCGCAACGTCGAGCTCGCGACCATCGAGCATGAATCGCCCGGCGCTCGCCTCGTAGAAGCCGGTCAACACATTGAAGAATGTCGTTTTGCCGGCGCCGTTCGGCCCTATCAGGCCGTAGATCTCGTTGCCATTGATCGAGAGCGATATATCGGTTAGCGCATCCAGCCCGCCGAAACGCTTGCTGACGCCAACAGCTTCGAGCAGTGCGGTCATGTCGTTGCTTCCGGCGCGGCCGGCGATTCGCCGCCTTTGAGTTCCCGCTTGCGTATTTTCGAGGGCCACAGCCCGGCCGGCCGGAACAGCATCATCAAGACCAGCGCAAGACCAAAGAGCAGCATGCGCAAATCCGACGGATCGATAAACACGCGCCCGAGCCACTGCTGCTGCAATGGGCCGACATAGCGCAATGCCTCGGGCAGCGCAGTTAACAACACGGCCCCCAACACAATGCCGGGCACATGACCCATGCCACCCAGCACGACCATGCAGAGAATCATGATTGAGTCGAGCAGCGTAAAGCTCTCAGGGCTGATGAATCCCTGAAACGCGGCAAACAGACCACCGGACACGCCGCCGAACGTCGCGCCCATTGCGAACGCAAGCAGCTTGACGTTGCGCGTGTTGATGCCCATCGCCTTCGCGGCGATTTCATCCTCGCGGATTGCGATCCAGGCGCGTCCGATGCGCGAGTCTTCCAGCCGCACTGAGACGAGGATGATGAGCAGTGCGCAAACGAGGAACACGAAGTAGTAGCTGTGCACCGCTGCGATCGTCATCGGGCCGAGGGTGTAGGTCTTGCTGAGTGTAAAACTGCCGACCTGCAGCGGATCGACCAGCGTGATGCCCTGTGGACCGTTCGTAAGATTGAAGGGACGATTGAGATTATTGAGAAAGATGCGCACGATTTCGCCGAAGCCCAACGTGACGATGGCCAGATAGTCGCCGCGCAGCTTGAGGGTCGGCGCGCCCAGCAATACGCCGAAGATTGCAGCAACGAACGCGCACAGCGGCAGCACCAGGAAAAAAGAAAGATGAATGCCAAGCTGCGGAGAACCGAGTAGCGCGTAGCAATAGGCGCCCACCGCAAAAAATGCCACATAGCCGAGATCGAGCAGGCCGGCGTAGCCAACGACGATGTTGAGTCCGAGCGCAAGCATCGTGAACAGCAGCGCGACATCCATGATGCGCACCCAGCTGCGACCAAGCGCCGCATCAACGGCAAACGGCACTGCGATGAGGACGAGGCCTATCAGCGCATAGCCGGCCCACAGCGCAGCGCGGCTTGACCTCTGTGCGGAAGGGTGCTGAGCGCTCATGTTGTGCGCACGCTCATGCGCGCTCGCTTGCCGGTTCGCCGATCAGGCCGGACGGCCTGAACACGAGGACCACAACCAGAACGAGAAAGGCAAACACATCGCGGTAATTGCTGCCCAGAATGCCGCCGGTCAGGTCGCCGATGTAACCGGAGGCGAGGCTTTCAATGAGGCCAAGCAGCACGCCGCCCAGCATAGCGCCGTTTACTTTGCCGATACCGCCCAGCACTGCGGCGGTAAATGCCTTCAGGCCCAGGATAAAACCCATGTAGTAATGACCGAGCCCGTAATATAGAACCACCATCACGCCGGCAATCGCGCCCAAGCCGGAGCCGATCAGAAATGTGATTGAGATGATGCGGTTCACGTCGATACCCATGAGGCCGGCAACATCGGGGTTTTGCTCTGTCGCGCGCATCGCCTTCCCGACGCGGGTATTCTTGATGAACCAGAGCAGCGCTGCCATGACTGCGCAAGCCAGCACAAAAATAAAAAGCTGCAGGTCGGTAAAACTCGCACCGCCAATTGTGAATTGAGTCGTCCTGACGATCGCCGGCAGGGAAATGTATTGCTTGCTCCAAACCAGCGCGGCAGTGTACTGGATGAGTATGGATACGCCGATCGCGGTAATGAGTGGCGCGAGCCGCGGTGCCCGGCGCAACGGCCGGTAGGCTACGCGTTCAATCGTGAACCCGAGCACCATGCATACGAGCATCGCCGCCACGGTTGCGCCAGTGAGTATCACTGCGACCGGCACGCTCCCGCCGAACAGAGTGTGAATGACAGTCAGTGCAACGAGCGCGCCGACCATCACGATATCGCCATGCGCAAAGTTGATGAGGCCGAGTATCCCGTAGACCATCGTATAGCCGAGTGCAACGAGCGCATAGATGCTGCCCAGGACAAGGCCGTTGATGATCTGTTGCAGGAAGATATCCATTCAGTGCTTGCTTAAGCTTGTCCCACAACAAAACGGCACCCGCAGGTGCCGTTCAGGCGATCTTTGTAATGTCAGCGTCAGCCGGCGCTCATTTCTTCATCGGCTCGCCGGCCTTAGCGGGTTCCGCTGCCGGCGCAGCGGCCGCTGTTGCGGATTGCGCTTGTGGGCCGCCCGGTGTGACCACTTCCATCGTATCCCATTTGCCGCCCTTCACAACGTAGATCGTGATCGGGCCATTCTTGAGGTCGCCCTTGTCATCGAAGGCGATCGGGCCGATCACGCCGTTATAGTTGGTCTTCGAAATCTCCGGCAGGAACTTCGCAGGGTCCGTTGAGTTTGCGCGTTTCATCGCATCGACGAACACATACACTGCGTCGTAACCCATAGGCGCAAACAACTCGACGTCCGCATTGTATTTGGCCTTGAATTTCTCGAGGAACTTGGCGCCGCCCGGCATCTGATCCTTGGGCAGCCCGGGCATCGACGCCATCGCGCCTTCAGCAGCGCCGTCACCGGCGAGCTTCACGAAGTTCGGCGTTTGCATGCCGTCACCACCCATGAACTTTGCTTTGATGCCGAGCTCACTCATCTGTTTCACCATCGGACCGGCTTGCGGGTCGATGCCGCCGAAGAACACGAGATCCGGCTTGTTGCCCTTGATCTTGGTAAGAATCGCCTTGAAGTCGGTGTCTTTGTCTGTCGTGTGTTCGCGTGCAACGACTTTAGCGCCGCCCGCTTTGACGGTCGCTTCAAACGTATCCGCGAGACCCTGTCCGTATGCAGTGCTGTCATCGATCACTGCGACATTTTTTGCACTCAGCTTTTCGAGCGCAAACTTGCCGTCAACCGGACCTTGCTGATCATCATTGGCGACGACGCGGAACGTCGTCTTGAATCCTTGCTGGGTGTACTTGGGATTCGTTGACGATGGCGATATTTGCGGGACGCCTGCGTCAGAGTAAACCTTTGAAGCGGGAATCGAGGCGCCTGAATTGAAATGGCCGACCACGGCCGCTACTTTCTGATCGACCAGTTTCTGCGCAACGGTCGCGGCTTTCGTCGGGTTCGCCTCGTCGTCTTCAGGCACCAGTTCGAGCTTGACCGGTTTACCGCCGATCGTTAAACCGGCAGCATTGATATCGTCAACGGCCAGTTGGGCGCCATTCTTGATGTCAATGCCGATGTGCGCCTGCGGGCCGGTGAGCGGCGATGCGAGACCGATCTTGACGGTTGCTGCTGCTGCCGCTGCCGGCGCTTCTGCTTTAGCCGCGGGCTTCGGTGCTTCTTCCTTCTTGCAGCCTTGCATAACCAGGGCAGCACTCAGTACCACGCCGGTCGTTAACATTTGAATGCGGTTCATGGCACATCTCCCATTGCATAAATTGTTGTTAAATGGTCGCAATCGATTATCCGTAGGCGCTTGGCCAATGTCAATTTCACCGCGACGTGAACGCACTCAATCGCAAGCCGCAACAACAAAAAGGGCGCAGCCTGCGGCTGCGCCCCTTCATTGAAGTCGACTTCCTATTTCACTTTAGCGATCATCAGATCAACCACCGACTTAACCTCCGCATCGGAAAGATTGGCAAATCCGCCCTTCGCTACCATTGCCGTGCCCGGCTTCCCCTTCAGCGCACTCGTATAGAGCGCGTCCTCACCTTGTTTCATGCGGGGCGCCCAGGCGGCTTTATCACCCAACTTCGGCGCGTTCGCGACGCCGGCGTCATGACACGCGGCGCAAGAGCTCTTGTAAGTTTCCTCGGCAGTGGCAGCAAACGTGCTGCTCGCAACGATCAAGCCCACGCTGCTGAGCACACCGATCCAAAACGATTTCATGTTGTCTCCTTGAGATGAACGGACGCAAAAGCCGGCGGATGATAGCAAATATAGCTCCGCTCATCCAATCGCGACCGGGCTCGCAAGTATATCGAGCAGAACGGGCAGATCGGTAATCGGCGGCAAGCATGTAACGCCGTGACAGACCCATGCGTTGACCTCTGTAGTCGCAGGCTTCTGTAGTGTGGCAGGCAATTGCGTGACAGCGGCCGGAATCGCAAGCATCAAGAGGTGCGGGAAATAGCGCTTATTGACTTCTCGCTGCCAGGTTTCAACAGCGCCCATATCGCCGCGCAAAACGACAATCGTCGTCGAAACCAGGAGCTCTTCGAGCGCAGCGCACAGACTTGCATGCGCACTCGGCTGACTTTCGAGGGCGGGCCGAAAAGCATTGACCGCGCGTTGGGCGGCGTCGATGTAGCGCGATTGCCCAATCAGATGGCCGAGCCGGTTCAATGCCAGCGCGGCGACACCGTTGCCGGAGGGCGTCGCATTGTCGTAGCCCGTCTTCACGCGATGGATCAGGCGTTCATGATCATGGCTCACGAAGAAGAAGCCGCCTTGGGCGCGATCCTCGAATTGATCGAGCAGCACGTCCGCGATTGCACGCGCCCAGTCGAGGTCGGCGACCCGGAAATCGTGCTGCATCAATTCGAGCAGCGCATCGAGCATATACGCGTAGTCGTCCAGGTACGCGTTCAAGTGCGCGCGGCCATCCTTGTACGTCGCGAGCAGGCGCCCTCGCTGGGCTGTCGCATCGCCGTCGACGCGCCATAACGTGGCGCGAATGAACTCCATGGCGCGG
>Ga0070672_100002965_pt1 | contig 10928 bp, 8 predicted proteins | sample KBSM13metaG_FD_66151 | JGI IMG/M metagenome (GOLD analysis project Ga0070672, IMG submission 66151) | Miscanthus rhizosphere microbial communities from Kellogg Biological Station, Michigan, USA - KBS M1-3 metaG | ecosystem: Host-associated > Plants > Roots > Rhizosphere > Soil ... | reverse complement strand
CATAGCCGTTGTCGAGTGAGTTCTTGTCCGGGAACGTGTTGAACAGGTTCCGCGCGCCGAGCGCCCACCGCATTGCGCCGAAGCGGTACCCGCCCTCGAGGTCGAAGAGCGTCTTGCCGCCGAATTGCTGCTCGCAATCGTCGCAGAGGCCCGGGGCCGACCAGAACTTGCCGTAGTAGGAGCCCCGCGCGAGGAGATCCGCCTGACCGCGCGAGAGGTTTGCCGTGAGCGTCCCGCGCCAGTCGGGCCGCTCCTTCTCGATCACGAGCGTTGTGAACTTGTCCACCAGCTCCGCACCCGTCCCCTCGAGTGCCGGAGGCAGTGGGCGCTCGTCGGAGATCTCGTTCTTCGTGAAGTTCGCTCCGGCCGTCAGCAGGAGAGAACTGAACGAACCGAGCGTCGTCCGGTAGTTCGCCGTGAGGTCGACGCCCTTCGTGCGCGTGTCGATGATGTTCGTGAAGTACTGGGCCGACGTGATCGGAAGCCCTTTCGCCTCGAGAATCTTCTCGACACTGTCGCCGCCGATGTTGCCCGTGAGCAGAATGCGGTCGTGGAGGTCGATGAGGTAGCCGTCCACCGTCATGTTGAACTGGTCGGTCGGGCTCCAGGCGAAGCCCGCGCTGTAGTTGAGCGACGTCTCGGGCTTGAGCGGTTTCGCGCCTAACGTCTGCGCGATTTCGCTGTTGACCGGGAAGATGCCGACCTCGAATGGCGCCTGCTTTCCGGTTACCGGATCGAGCCGGAAGTTCGTGATGCGGCTGCCGTAGAAGTTCTGCGCCAACGAGGGGGCGCGGAACCCGGTGCTGAACGCGGCCCGGAGCACGAACTGCGTCGCCGCCTGGAATCGCGCCGCGAGCTTCCAGCTCAGGTTGGACCCAAAATCGGTGTAGTCCTCGAACCGGGCCGCGGCATTCACGAGCAGCTTCTTCGTGAGGTCCGTCTCGAGGTCCACGTACGCGCCCGTGTTGCCGCGGGACTCGTCGGCCGCGGTCGTGGGCAGGAAGCCGCTGAATACCTGGGAGCCCGGCGGCGCCGGCTCGTCGTATTGGTTCAGGTGGCCGCCCTGGATCCACGACCCCTTCTCGCCGGGCACGAGCTCGAACGTCTCCTGCCGGTACGTCGCGCCGAACGCAACGTTGAGTGCGTTAGGCAGCCCGATTTCGACCGGCCTCGACATGCTGGCGGAGAGCCCGAGCTCGCCTGCTCGCAGGCCACCGGCGTAGAAATGCGTGCTGTTCGGGATACCCGGGTCGTCGGCATTTCCCAGGATGCCATCGAGCCCAGGCGCACAGGGCGTATCCAGGCACGGGCCTAACGACGCGTTCAGCGTGTGCCGGAGCTGATAGTCGAACAGGTTGTGGCCGTACGACGCGGACACGTCGTAATTCCACTTGGCCGCGATCCCGCGAATGCCGGTCGCTGCAGACCAGTCCACCACCGTCGGCCGGAATTCCGGCAGGAAGCCCTGCGGATAGATCTGCGGCCAGTTCCGCTCGGAGAGCCCCTGCCGATAGAAGCCATTCCCGGTGCCGATCCGGTGCGTGTAGCCGCCGAACCCGTAGAGCTCCATCGTCCCGGCGGCGTTGAGCGGCAGGCGCAGGTTCGCGAACGAAAGCGCATCGTTCGCCACGCCGTCGCCCGCGTGGTGGTTCGGCTGAGCCACGGGGTTGTTCTTCTGGATGATCTTGCCGTTCGCGTCGACCGAGTCGGCGTCGCCTTCGGTGATCTGGTCCGCCGCCTCCGGCCACGCGCGGTTCGTCGGCCGCCGATCCCGATACTCGGCGAACAGCCCTAACGAGCCGCGGCCGAGCTTGAACCCCCAGCCGCCGTTCACGTTGAACGTGTTGCCATCGTCGGGATAGTCGGGCAGCACGTAGCGACCGAAGTCGGCGTTCACGAACGGGGCGATCTGCCCGTCCTTGATCACGAGGTTGAGCACGCCCGCGATCGCCTCGGAGCCGTATTGCGCCGACGCCCCGTCGCGCAGCACCTCCATGCGCTCGATCGCGCTGGCGGGCATCGCGTTGAGGTCCACGCCCGTCGCCCCGGCCGGCTCGCCGAACGCGAACGTGTGCACGAGCGAGCTTCGATGGCGGCGCACGCCGTTCACGAGCACGAGCGTGTGATCCGGCGAGAGCCCGCGCATGGTGAACGGACGCACGATGTCGTCGGCGTCAGTGACGCTCTGACGCGGAAAGTTCACCGACGGCGAGACGTTCTGCAGAATCGCCGACAGCTCCGACGTCCCCTGCTGCGTGATGACTTCCGCCGGAATGATGTCGACGGGAACCGCGATCTCGTCCGCCGCCTTGTGCGACGCGCGAGTCCCCACGATGACGTCGACCGACGCGAGCTGCACGGCCGACCGCAGGAGCGTGATGTTCAGCGTGACGGTCTCATTCGCCTTGACGGTGACCTCGACCGTCTTCGGCGCGAAGCCGATGATCTGCGCGCGGACGGTTCTCACGCCGGTAGGGACGCCCGGGAGGGTGAAGTTCCCTAACGAGGTGGATTGTGTCCGAACGGCCGTCCGGTCAACACCAATGAGAGCGCTCGAGATCGGCGCGCCCGTTGAGTCGACGATCTTGCCGCGAATGGTGCCGACCTGTGCATGCACTGCGGTGCTGCTCAGTGCGAGGGTCAGCAGGAATGGTGCGATACGCGCTGCGAACAGACTCCGTCGCATACGACCTCCGCGAAGGTTGCGGGTGCCTTCTCGCTCGATGGGGAGAACTTCAACCCCGACGGCGGAGGTCGTCAACCACCCCGGGTCGACCCGACGACCGGATCTGGTAGAGCGACCGATTCCAATACCGATGACCGAGAACCAATGACCCACCACACATTACCGATAACTCATGAAGACTTTCTCGTGATGTCATGGCGAGTCATGAGTTCTGGGTCATGGGTCTTTGGTTTTCGGTCATCGGTTTTTCTAGGGCTGTGCTCGTTCACTCTCCTCGTGCCAGGCTCCGGCCCACCGCCCGCCCCGAGAACAGACACCCGCCGAGGAACGTGCCCTCGAGCGCGCGGTACCCGTGCATTCCGCCCCCACCGAACCCCGACACCTCCCCCGCCGCGTAGAGGCCCGCGACCGGTTGGCCGTTCTGCGCCAGCACGCGCCCGGCGAGATCGGTCTCGATGCCGCCCAGCGTCTTCCTGGTGAGCACGCGCAGCCTGACCGCAATGAGCGGCCCGGCGTCCGGGTCGAGAATGCAATGCGGCTTCGCGGTTCGAATGAGCCGGTCGCCGACGTAGCGTCGCGCGCGCCGCAGCGCGGCGAGCTGCGCGTCGCCGGGGTGTTCGTTCGACACCTCGCGGTCGCGCGCCTCGATCACCTGCCGCACGCGAGCCACGTCCAGCAAGGGTTCGCCAATGAGCTCGTTCATGCGCCGAACGAGGGTTTCGAGCCTCGGCTCGACGATGAAGTCCACGCCATCCCGCTTGAACGCCTCCACCGGCGCCGGCGCCTTTCCCCCGCGCGCTCGGCCCAGCACCTGGCGCCAGCTGCGACTCGTTAGGTCCGGGTTCTGCTCCGACCCGGACAGCGCGAACTCCTTGGCGATGATACGCTGGGTAAGCACGAACCACGAATGGTCGTAGCCGGTTTGCCTCAGGTGGGCGAGTGTGCCGAGCGTGTCGAAGCCGGGGAAGAGCGGGACGGGGAGGCGATTCCCGACGGCGTCGAGCCAGATGGACGACGGGCCTGGAAGAATGCGAATCCCGTGATTACCCCAGATCGGATTCCAGTTGTCGATGCCCTCCACGTAGTGCCACATCCGGTCACCGTTGATGAGCCGCGCGCCCGCTCGCTCCGAGATCGCGAGCATGCGGCCGTCGACGTGCTCCGGAACGCCCGAGAGCATCTGTCCGGGTGGGGTGCCGAGACGAGCCGGCCAGGTGCGTCGCACGAGGTCGTGATTGCCACCGATGCCGCCAGACGTGACGACGACTGCATCCGCGCTGACCGAGAACTCGCCGACGACGTTGCGCGAGCTCGCCTGCCCACGGTCGGTCGCGCTGGGCTCGAGGACGTCACCGCGCACGCCGTCGACCACACCGCCAGTGAGCGTGAGCTCGTTCACGCGATGGCGAAAGCGGAACGTGACCAGGCCGCGCGCTTCCGCCGATCTGACGCGGCGTACGAACGGCTCGAGTACACCGGGTCCCGTCCCCCACGCGATGTGAAAGCGCGGTACCGAGTTCTGCCCTCGCTCGGCCCAGCCGACGATTGGGAAGATTCGAATGCCCTGCGCACGGAGCCAGGGGCGCTTCTCGCCGGCCGCCCACGCGACGTACGCTTCCGCCCAGCGTCGCGGCCAGAGATCCTCGTCGCGGTCGAAGCCGGCGGAGCCCATCCAGTCCTGCAGCGCGCGGTCGTACGAGTCCCGGATGCCGAGCCGGCGCTGCTCCGGGGAGTTCACGAGAAAGAGCCCGCCGAGCGACCAGAACGCCTGGCCGCCTAACGACTGCTCCGGTTCCTGTTCGACGACGATCACTCGCCGGCCGCCATCGGCGATCTCCGCCGCGGCGACGAGCCCGGCCAACCCAGCTCCGACGACGATGACGTCGGCGTCAGCCATCGCCGCGGCGAGGGTGCATGCGATACGTGAACATGACGCTGAGCTCTTCGTGCGGAATGGCACCCGCCGCACGGTACATCCGTTTTGCGGACTCGTTGTGGGGGCTGGTCAGGACCCACGCTTCGTCGCACCCGATGGATTCTCCATGGGCGACGAGCGTCGCGACGAGCTGCCTGCCTATCCCCAGGTTGTGGTGCCTCGCCGCGACGGCAACCTCGTTGATCCAGAGCTCGGGTGCCTTGTCGGGGTGCACGTAGTGCACGCCGGACGCCATGCCGACGACGAGGTCGCCGTCGAGCGCGACGGCGAGATGATGGCGGGGGTCCGCGAAGAACTCCGCACACCATCGGGGGTGGATCGCGTGGTCGAAGACGTCGTCGGCGACGTTGTCGAGGACAGCCGCTTCATCGTGGCCGAGGATCCGAATGTGGACCGGCATCGTGAGAGTGACGGGAGGAGTGGGGACGGCGGACGGGCGACGGTTAAAGAGCGGGAACCTTCGGGATGCCTCTCGCCGCGAGATGTGCATCCCGAGGGTTCGCGCTTTCTAGCCGTCGCCCGTCGCCCGTCCGCCGTCCCCGGCAGTTCATTTCAGCCGCCTGAGCTCAACCTCCGACATGATGAACCCAAACCCAGGCCAACCGCCCGACTTCACCGAGCGCTCGAAATACGTTTTCGCGCGTGCCGTGTCGCCACGCACCAGATACCAGTTCCCGAGTCCATACGCGAGCGTCGCCGCCTGAACATCCGCCGTGTCGCCGGGCGTGATCACCGCGTCGGGCCCGATCTCGCCGCGATAGAGCTTGAGTCGCCGGGCGTACGCGTTGTCCACCGGCAGCGAGTCGGGGCGACGCGCGAGCATCGCTTCCGCGTCGGCCTTGCGGCCCGCGCGCATGAGCGACATCCAGAGCCAGTCCGTCGATCCGGCCAGCTCACCCGCGTCGGGCGCGCGCGGTTGCGCCCGCGCGAACAACTGGGCCGCACCGGCGAAATCGCCGCGAGCGAAGCGCACGATTCCCAGATGGTACAGGATCCCGTAGTTCGTGCTGTCGAGCCTCAACCCTTTCGTGAGGTCGCCCTGGGCCTTATCGAGCTCACGCACCGACAGGTAGCGATGCCCGCGCCATCGGTAGAGCATGGCATTGTTAGGCTCGATGGCCATGGCCTTCGTGAAGGTCTCGATCGCCTCGCGAAACTGGCGCGCGCCGGACTGCGCGACGCCAAGCGCGATGAAGCGCTCCACGTTCCTGGGGTCCGCCGATAGCGCCGCCTGGGCGCGAGCAATGGGCCCGGTGTCGGATTGGGAGCGGTACTCGACGCCGGCCGGTGAGCGGTATTGCACCGATTGCGCCGAGGCTGCGGTGGATGCGACGGCGATGGCGATGAATGCAGAGCCGAGCCGGAGACCTCGGGACAATTTTCCTCCTGCGTCAAAACGCTTCAAACGGGGTCAGACTCCGACCGAATCGAATGACCGCATGTATGCGCTCATTCGGTTCGGTCGGAGTCTGACCCCATACGGAGCAAAAGGACCCACCTAACGCGAATCGCTGGACGGTGGGTGCGGGCGCTCATGCGGGATCGTCGGGCGAGTGACGGCACGCGCACACCACACCACGAACACGCCGATCAGCCCCGCGCCGACGCCGCCGGAGATCGCCGCGCCGATCGTTGCATCCTCCCCCGCGTACGCCAGCGCAGCGGTCGCCGCGACGTAGGTCACCACGACCGCCCACCCGATCGACAGCGGTACGGACCACGGATGGCGCACGAAGAGCGCGACGGCGGCCGACAGCCCGAAGATACCATAGATGAACACTCCGGCGGTCACCGACTTCTGCAGCGGCGTGCGTGCGTCCGAGAACTCACTCAGGCCGTCGTAGAAACCCACCAGCCCTGTGTTCAACAGCAACAGTATCGCGACGATCCATGCTGCCTTCCGCCCCATCCCACCTCCACGGGTATCGGGCACCTGTGCAGCAGTGCCTGACGCTAGACCGCCGACCGATATTGTTCCGCGCAGGCGCGCGCGCGGTCGAGCAGCAGCTCGCGCTCACGCGCGTTCCGTGTGAGCGATGCCGCGCGCTCCAGCTCGACCCGCGCTTCGTCGAATCGGCCCAGCTTTCTCAGGAAATCTCCGCGCACGCTTGGCAATAGATGATAGTGCGCGAGCGACGGCTCGGATATCAGCGTATCGACGAGCTTGAGGCCTTCCGCAGGCCCGTACGCCATCGAGATCGCGACCGCGCGATTGAGCTCCACGATGGGCGACGGCGTCACCTGGGCGAGGGCCTGATACAGGCTCGCGATCCGCACCCAGTCGGTCTCGTCGGCCGTTCGCGCCCGCGCGTGACAGGCGGCGATCGCCGCCTGCAGCGCAAACGGCCCACGCGAACCGCCGAGCGACTCGGCGCGCTGGAGGGCGGCGAGCCCCCGCTGGATGAGCACGCGGTCCCACTTCGCTCGGTTCTGGTCGAGCAGGACGATGGGCTCGCCCGAGGGTCCCACCCGCGCCCGCAGCCGGGACGCCTGGATCTCCATCAGCGCCACCAGCCCGTGCACCTCCGGCTCGTTAGGCGCGAGCTCGGCCACGATGCGTCCCAGCCGCAGCGCGTCCTGGCACAGGTTCGGGCGTACCCAATCCTCGCCCGACGTGGCCGAATAGCCCTCGTTGAAGATGAGGTAGAGCACCTCGAGGACGGACGAGACGCGCGCCGCAAGCTCGCCGCCCCGTGGTACCTCGAACGGCACCTTCTTGTCCGAGAGCGTGCGTTTCGCCCGAACGATCCGCTGCGCGATGGTGGACTCCGGCACGAGGAACGCGCGGGCGATCTCGTCCGTCGTGAGTCCGCCGAGGAGGCGCAGCGTGAGCGCGACCCGGGCCTCGGTGGAGAGCACCGGGTGGCACGCGATGAACACGAGCCGCAGCAGGTCGTCGCCGACATGGTCGTCGAGCGCCTCGGCGAGCTCGGGTTCGGGGCTTTCCTGCCTGGACTCGAGCTCGTGGCCGATCTCGGCGTGCTTGCGGTCCATCATGGGTCCGCGTCGCATGACGTCGATCGCGCGCCGTTTGCCGATGGCCATGAGCCAGGCGCCCGGGTTATCGGGCACGCCGGATTTCGGCCACTGCTCGAGGGCCGCGAGCAGGGCGTCCTGTGCGAGATCTTCGGCCAACCCGACGTCGCGGACGATACGGGTGAGGCCGGCAATCAGCTTCGCGGACTCGATTCTCCAGACCGCGTCGATGGTGCGATGGGTGTCGGGCGCCGTCACGGCTCCCAATCACACCATGATTCCCGTCCGGTGCAAGTGCGGTGGGCCGAGTCGTGACGGCGGACGCCAGCCTCAGCGGTTGGCGACCTGCTCGCGAAGCTCGGGGGTGATTTCCGCGCCGAAATCCGCAGCCTCGAAGACTCGGCGGATTTCGACCTCCGCGTCGACACCGTCAGGATTCGGGATTCGCTTTGCCCATTCGATGGCTTCTTCCTTCGACGTTACCTGAATGAGCCAGAATCCGGCGATGAGCTCCTTCGTCTCGGTGAATGGGCCATCGACGACGGTGCGTTTGGAGCCGGAGATTTTCACGCGCGCGCCGTCCGAGCTCGGGTGAAGTCCTTCGCAGGCGAGGAGCACACCCGCCCTCACGAGGTCCTCGTTGTACTTCCCGAACTCACTAAGGAGACGTTCGCTCGGCATCTCGCCGGCCTCGAAGCTCGCGTCGGCTTTGATGATGACCATGAACCGCATAGTCGTGTCTCCTCGCTTCGGTGTTTTGCCGGTGGATGCCTAACGGGTCGATGTGACGATCAGCTTTTCATTCGTACGTCGAATGAGCGTGGCGGGAATCGACATTTGTCAGAACTGCAGGCGGCAGGCGGCAGGCGGCAGGCGACAGGCGACAGCTGAAAGAGTTCCTCTGTCCTCTGCCGTCTGCAGTCTGCCGTCTGCAGTCTGCAGTTCTCTACAGTCTGCCGTCTCGCCTTGATTGCTCTGTCGCCTGCCGCCTGTCGCCTGCCGCCTGTCATTGCAGCGGACCCAGTGGGCTCGGCTTGCATCCCGTGGCCTCGGTCGTATACGACACCGTCGCGATCTTCCAGCCCGTGGGCGATCGAAGAAGTGTGAACGCGTCGATGCCGCAGTGCGAGAACGTGCGGTTACGATGGAAGTCGTACGGCGCCCAGACGACGGCGAGCGGGCCGTGCATCAGCACTGTCGGCTCCCACATCCGCTCCACGTAGGTGTCGCGGGTTCCGGCGAGCTGCTGCGCGAACCCCTCGAACGTCCCGCGACGGATGGCGACCGAATCTCCCTGCATGCGTGCGGCGTAGAGAATGCCATCGGCGAACTGCACGCGGGCGAGCGCGGCGGTGTCGCGTGCGGTCATGGCGCGGAAGAATTCATTCACCGTCGCGACGACGGAGTCGCGTGGGGTTTGTGATTCGGCGCGGGTCACGGCCAGCAACACGCTGGTCGCGGCGATCATGATTGTCAGGCGGCCCATCTGGCGCTCCGTGGGAGTGGTTTTGCCGTTAGGCTGGCACGCGATGCGAATGTGCCGCGGGTCAGCGTCAGGGGCCAGAGTCTGGACTCTGAACCCACCTTCACCAACATGGAACATGGTAAGCGCCCTCGCACTCCAGCTCATTGCCATCGCGCACGCGACGGTGATCGATCCGGCGGCCGGATCGAGCCGCCCCGACATGACCGTCCTCGTCCGCGGAACGCGCATCGAAGCCGCTGGCGCCTCGCGATCCGTGCGCATCCCCGCGGGAACGCGCGTCATTGATGCCACCGGAAAGTTCCTGATCCCCGGGCTCTGGGACATGCACGTCCACACCGATGTGCCGGGCGGACGTGCGCTGCTCGGACTCTACGTGGCCAACGGCGTTACCGGCGTGCGAGACATGGACGGCGACATCGGTCGGCTCCGCACGTTCCAGCGTGACATCGCGGCAGGCAGTCTCTCCGGCCCGCGGATGGTCGTGTCAGGGCCATACCTCGCGGGACAGCCGGTGCCGCTTCCGCACGTTCTCGTGCGGACGCCCGAGGAAGCGGTTGCCGGCGTCGACTCGCTGGCTCGGCTCCGTGTCGACTTCATCAAGGTGCACAACGGCATGCCGCCAGCCGCGTACTTCGCGGTGGCGCGCGAGGCGCGTCGTCGCGGGATGGTGTTCGCGGGGCACGTCTTTCCGCCGGTCACGCCTGTCCAGGCATCCGACTCCGGCCAGCGCAGCCTCGAGCACCTGAGCGGCTTTCAGAACGTGTGCGTGGGCGACGATTCGGCAATGATCGCCGGTGGAACGGGGCTTCAGCGCTTCCTGCTTGGCGGCTGCACGAGCGAGGCGCAGGGCCCGACGTTCGCGCGCCTGAGCGCGAACCACACGTGGATCACGCCAACGCTCATCGTCATGACCGAGATCGTGAATCCGAGCGTCGTACCTAACGACTCGCTGCTCCACTACTTCGGCGATTCGCTCCAGGCGCTGTGGCGGCTGGTGTCGCCGCCGGCGGGCGAGGTGTCGCCAGCGGTAATCGACGCGGGGGCGCGACTCTTCGCGAAGCGGCTCGCGCTCGTGAAGGCTCTGAACGACGCCAAGGTTCCCATCCTCGTCGGGACCGACGCGCCGCTGCGGGCGAGCCCACCGGGGTTTGCCGTGCACGACGAGCTCGCGCTGCTGGTTCGCGCCGGACTCACGCCGCTTGATGCGCTGCGGGCGGCGACGTCAGGCCCGGCGAGCTACTTCGCGGCAACCGATTCGTTAGGGTCCGTTGCTGCCGGCCGGGTCGCGGACCTGGTGCTGCTCGACGCGAATCCGCTGACCGACATTGCCAACACACGTCGCATTAGCGCGGTCGTCGCGAACGGACGGCTCTACGATTCGCCCGCCCGCCGCGCGCTCTTCGATTTGGCGCAGCGAGCGGCGGGTCGCTAGCGGCTCGTCTGAGCTTCGGATCGCACTGTAATCCAATTCCGCTCATAACCACGAACGATGATCACGCCGTGAGTGTGGCCGCGAGTGACGAAGACTTGCGGATCAATGTCCCCCGATGCGACATTCCCCTCGTCTTGACAGGGGAAGCGGTGATGGCCGAGGATCGGTTCGACCTGCTGCAGGGGACGCTGGGCCTCGTCATCCTGAAAGCGCTGTTGGGCGGTGAGCTCCACGGATACGCCATCGCCCGTTGGGTCGAGGAGACGACCGGCGATGTGCTGCGCGTCGAGGAAGGGTCGCTCTACCCGGCGTTGCGACGGCTCGAGGACCGCGGGTTCATCGCCGCGCAGTGGGGCCTCTCGGAGAACAATCGTCGCGCGCGATTCTACGGGCTGACCGCCGCCGGCCGCCG